>OJJE01000540.1_pt1 | contig 10653 bp, 7 predicted proteins | sample 1596091 | NCBI WGS metagenome assembly OJJE01 (sample SAMEA4350129, study PRJEB24818) | metagenome | biome: human; feature: gut; material: faeces | place: Denmark | collected 2013-09 | reverse complement strand
TGAGTTTTTCTAGTAGATTTTGTCTTACATGATTTTTGTCTGTCTCATTGGCTCGTAGAGGTGTATTCTGTATTTTTTTTTTTTTTCAAGCAGAAGACGGCATACGAGATAGGAGTCCGTCTCGTGGGCTCGGAGATGTGTATAAGAGACAGTCCATATTCATTTTCCAGTCTGTATTTTAATACGTCAAACTGCAGCACACCAACCACACCGACAATAATCTCGGACATTCCAAGTGTATAATCCTGGAACATCTGGATCGCACCTTCCTGTGCAATCTGTGTAACACCCTTGATAAACTGCTTACGTTTCATCGAATCCAAGTGAACCAGTCTGCAGAAATGTTCCGGTGCAAAGGTCGGGATTCCCTCGTACTGGAATTTCTTTCCCGGCGTACATAACGTATCTCCGATAGAGAAAATACCCGGATCGAATACACCGATGACATCACCGGCATACGCCTCATCAATAACCTTACGATCCTGTGCCATGATCTGCTGTGGCTGGGATAAGCGAAGCTTTCTGCCACTCTGCACATGATAGACTTCCTTGGTCGCATCGAACTTACCGGAGCTGATCCGCATAAACGCGATACGATCGTGATGTGCCTTGTTCATGTTCGCCTGAATCTTGAACACAAAACCGGAGAATGGTTCTGTGATTGGGTCAATCAGACCTGCATCCGACATACGTGGAAGTGGACTCTGTGTCATCTTCAGGAAATGCTCCAGAAATGTCTGCACACCGAATGTCGTCAGTGCGGAACCGAAGAACACCGGAGATAACTCACCCTTGTCCACCAGCTCCTGATCAAACTCATCGCTCGCACCATCCAGAAGCTCGATCTCGTCCATCAGCTGTGCATAAAGTTCATCGCCGACAGCATCTTTTAGCGCCGGATCTGTCACATCGTAATCTGTCTCTGCCGCCGACTTCGCACCGCCAACAGACACTGCCTGAAACATCGATACTTTCTTTGTATCCCGGTCATAAACACCCTTGAAACGCTTTCCTGCACCGATTGGCCAGTTGATCGGACATGTCCGGATTCCAAGGACATTCTCGATCTCATCCAAAAGCTCAAACGAATCTCTTGCTTCAAGATCCATCTTGTTGATAAATGTAAAAATCGGAATATGGCGCATCACACAAACCTTAAACAGCTTGATTGTCTGCGCCTCTACACCCTTTGATGCGTCGATTACCATGACCGCGGAATCTGCCGCCATCAAAGTACGATAGGTATCCTCCGAGAAATCCTGATGTCCCGGTGTATCCAGAATATTGATACAATATCCGTCATAATTAAACTGCAACACGGATGAGGTAACGGAAATACCTCTCTCCTTCTCAATCTCCATCCAATCGGAAACTGCGTATTTGGAATTTGCTTTTCCCTTTACCGAACCGGCTGTATTGATCGCACCTCCATAGAGCAGAAACTTCTCTGTCAAAGTCGTCTTACCGGCATCCGGGTGGGATATGATCGCAAATGTTCTTCTCTTCTTAATCTCTTCTTCTAATGATGCTCCCATCTGTTCCTCCACCTTTAAACTCACTTCATGTTATTATAGCATTTTAGAGATGGCTTTCAAAGTCTATTCTGAAAGATTTTTCAACTTATTTTGCTTTTTTGCATAAAAATACAGCTCCTGATTGTACGAATTGCACACACCGAACTCCATACATGGACAATATACCGTCTCACAGGCATCGATCAATGCCTTTGCCTGCGCAAGCATCGTATCCTCCGGCATTGTAAAGGCCGGGATTTCCAGTACCTTCTCACAGAGCGCCTTCGCAACCGGATACTCCCGGTCATGCACAGGTAAAATCCCCGCTGCACATGGGATACCCTGCCGCTGCAGTTTCCGGTATAGCGGGATTCCGTATCCACCTCCACCGATCACAAAGGTATGGACATCCCCGGTTGGCTTCGGAAATTCCACACTACCATACGCCGCATCATAGACGCCATCCTGCATCGCATAGAGTTCCTGTATATATTCGGTCGTCATCACCTCTTCCGGCGTGCCGACCCGATCGACACGATGTTCCTTCACACAGACAACCTGATCTGAGATCTTCTGTGCCAGATCAATCTCGTGCAGGGACATCACAACTGCCATCTGCCGTTTTCTTGCAAGCGACCGCAACAGCCACAGGAAATCCGTCTTATAGCGGATATCCAGATACGAGGTTGGTTCATCTAGCACTAAAATCTCCGGCTCCTGGCAGATTGCTCTCGCCAGCATCACACGCTGGCGCTGTCCATCGCTGATCCTCTCAAAATCCTGATCCCGAAGCGCTTCCACCTGCACCTGCCGCATCGCTTCTTCGATTTTTTCTTCATCTTCTTTTTGCAGCATCCCCATCTTCCCGGTATACGGATACCGACCGGTCGCCACGACATCATAACAGGTATATCGTTCCGGATGAATCCGCTCTGTCATCACGATTGCCATCTTCTTCGCCAGTTCCTTCGGTGCATAGGCAGACAGTTCTTTCCCATCAACGCTGACCGTCCCTGCGATCAGAGAAAGCTGCCGGATAATGCTTTTTAAAATTGTCGATTTCCCGACGCCATTTGGTCCGATCAGGGTCAGGATCTCTCCTTTTTTCACATGAAGATTCACATGGTCTATGAGCGTCCGCTTCTGATAGCCTACACTCGCCTCTTCCGTAACCATATAATCATCATCACTGTGCATAGCCATGTCTGCGCCCCCTCTCCTTCACCATCATGTAAATTACAACCGGTGCTAAAAATACCGCTGTCACAGAGCTGATGGAAAGCTCGACCGGAGCAAAGATTGTCCGTGCCAGCAAATCACAGAGCACGCAGAACACACCGCCTCCGAGAAAACTGACCGGAATCATCACGATCGGCTTTGTTGTTTTTACTACACTCTTTACAAGGTGTGGCACCGCGATTCCGACAAACGAAATCGGTCCTGCGAATGCCGTCACACAGGCGGATAATAAGCTGGATAATAAAATCAGCATCACACGAAGCGGGCGGATCGATACACCGACATTTTGCGCATAGCTTTCTCCCATCTGATATGCCCCGATCGGCTTAGATAGCAGAAAAGAACCAGCCACCGCCACTACAACAACAATTGTCATGATCTTTACATGCGCCATGGATATTCCGGCGAAGCTTCCAAGCGACCAGTTATGCAGATTCACGATATTCGAATCATCTGCAAAGGTCACAGCAATATCCGTGATTGCCGAACAGATATAACCGATCATCACGCCACATACAACCAGCATAGACATTTCCTGCACCTTCTTTGATACCGCCAATACGAAAAGCATCGAAAGGAGCGATCCGATTAATGCCATCGCGATCATAAACCACGAACTCATTGTAATACCATGTGAGACACCTACGATCATCGCAAGTGCAACAACCAGCTTCGCCCCGGAAGAGATTCCGAGCACAAACGGACCTGCAATCGGATTTCTAAAAAATGTCTGCAGCAAAAATCCCGATACCGCAAGTGCACCTCCTAAGATTGCTGCCGCAAGCACACGCGGCAGACGGATGGAAAGAATAATCTGCATCGCTTTCGCATCGGTTCCGTGTCCGGTTAATACGGAGAATACCTGCCGCGGGGCGATCGATACACTGCCGATATAAAGTGATAGCAGAATTGCACCAAGCAGCAGCGTAAATAATACGATATATGTAATTATGATTCGCGTCTTTTTTGTCTTCATCTTTATTCCATTTCACAATTCATATAGTACATGTTCCATGCACCGATTTCACGATTCCGCTTATTCCTCTGTCAGCTTATAAAAATAATCGCTCTTTATCTCCTGTCCGGTAAATATCGCATGCATATCCGCAATCATCGTACCATATCCGGTCGTCTCCTGAAACATATTTTTTCCGGTTCCGTACACATGTCCTTCCTTAACGGCTTTAAAATCCGCAAATAGTGCATTCTTCTGCAAAAGTTCTGATACGCACGTAAGCTCACTGTCAATTGTGCTGTTGTAGATGATATAGTCCGCATCCTTCGCCTGCTCATAGAATGTTTCCATCTGGATCGTCATAGTCGAAAGTGCATTTTCCTCGTCCGAATCATCGAACGTAATACAGGTTCCTCCGGCGAGTTCGATCATCTTCGATACATAATCACCGGACTTACGCACATTGACACCACCGTTTGTCGTCACGTAGAAAAATGCAACGGTTTTTCCGGTCGGAGTCTCGTTCAGAACGTCTGCGGTCTTCGCCGTCTCTGTCTCAAATAACTGCTCTGCAGCATCCTCCGCATCGAACAACGCCCCATAGAATTTCACCCATTCCAATCTGCCAAGCGGATGTGTCTCATAGCTTGAATGTTCCACGATCACTGGGATTCCACACGCCTCTAACTGCTCCTTTACCTCCGGATTGTGCAAGATCATCGTCGACTCAATAGCAAGATCACAATCCCCGGCAAGCATCTGCTCTACATCCGGCGCATTGTATTTGCCTGCGTAGGCAAGCGTCTTTGCCTGCATCGCCTGCTTTGCCTCCGGGATATACCAGCCATCTTCCTTCGTGCCTGAGAAGGAAAGGTTGTTAAGACGTCCAATCTTCACAATGAAGTCCATGCCGGACGTTGCAGCCAAATATGCGTGCTTCGGTGTTCCATCAATCACTGTAATATCCGAAGGAAGTCCCTCCGGTACATTCTTCCCATCCGGCACAAGCAGGTAATCACCGATATCAGAAACGGAAATAAGTTTATACCCTCCCGTATAATAATCCACGGAAAACTGTGTCGCATAGCTTAAATCCATACTATTTTCTTTTTTCAAGTTATCCCAGCGGATATCTGCATCCAATGCGGACGCATCTGTCACTGTCTCTTTTGGTCCTGCATCCTCTGTATATGCAACATTCCCCTGTGTTGCACAAGCACAGGGGAACGTACACAACAGGGCGAACAGGAGTAAAAAAAGAATTCTTCTTCCTCGTCTCAAATCCAACACCCTTACTTTATTGTTTTAGAATCAAAATATAATGTATAGTCGATCTCATGTGGCGTACTCATCGCAGTCGTATCCGCAGAGATCGGCATATTGTAGTCAAATCCGGTAACCGGAATCTCAAATGTGGAATTTCCTTCCGTATTGACCGGCAGATACTTCTCCTCACCGACAATCATATAATCATAGTTTGAAGAACTCATGACGATTGTTGCAGTCGCGATTCCATTTTCCACCTTAATCGTTGTCGGGCTTTCCACCGTAGCACGGCCGGAGCCTCCGGACAGGGTTACCTCAACCGTATATTCACCATCGGCGATTTCTAAATTCTCTGCCGTTTTCATCGACGGATTATCTATAGCACCAGCCGGAAGTGAATCGGAACGGAATACCAGCGTCCGCTCATACCATTTTTCTTTTTTGTTGCTGAATGCGGCACAAGCAATGCCCTCATCCAGCGCATCCACAGGAACTGTAAATGTATGCGCACCATCTGTATCCTCTACATATGGGATATACTCTGACTCATCTGCAGCAACTGCCTCTTCGCCGGTACCCATATACAGATACCGATAACCTTTTCCGCCCATCGTCATAACAGCGGTCATCTTGCCGTCTGCTACCGTGAGCTTGCAGGCAGTAATGTTGAACATCGAAGAGCTTGAATCAACCTCGATGTCATATTCACCATCTGCGACATTTTCTGCCGGAATCGGAACCATCCAATCCTCTACCACATCGCTTGCCGATGCCAGATCCGAACCGGTTGCAATCTGTGCATCTGCTGTAGCTACCTGCTCCGTTGTCACTGCCTCCGTCGTAGCCGCGGCAGTTATTGTCTCCTGTGTTGTTGTATCATTTTTTCCACATCCTGCAAGCAGGCAGGCAAGTACCACGCCTGCTGCAAGACCTACATTCCATTTCTTCACGATTCATTCCTCGCGTTTATTCTATTATTTATTTAACTTGTCAATAGCTGCCTGTGCATGCTTTACAAAGATATCCTGAATTGCCGGAAGCTCACCAAGTCCACGAACAAGGCATGTTACATCATAACCGGCATCCTCGAATGTTGTTTTCCAAGAGCCTTCCTCATCGCCTGCCATATCGTTGTTTGCATGGTCACCGGCTACAATCATCAGCGGCTCAAGAACAACCTTCTTGTAATCGCCTGCCTGTACCTTCGCAAGTACATCATCCACAGAAGGAGTTGCCTCAACCGTACCTACGAAATAGTTCTCAAATCCGGCGTCTGTCAGTTTATCCTGCATTTTCTGGTATACTTCGTTGCTGTCTGCCTCTGTACCATGTCCCATGAAGCAGATAGCTGTCTCACCATCATCATACTCAGCTGTTGCATCCGTGATAGCCTTTACAACCTCATCGAAATCCTCATCACTTGTAAGAAGTGGATCACCGATTACAACCTGATCAAATGCATCTGCATAATCGCCAACTTCATTTACAACATCTGTATACTCCAGACCATTCATCAGATGTGTCGGCTGGATTACAAGGTTCTTAACGCCGTTATCAACCGCACGGTCAAGCGCTTCTGTCATATTATCAATGGCAATGCCATCTCTTCTCTTTACATGATCAATGATGATCTGGCTTGTAAAGCCTCTTCTGACGGAATAGTCTTTACCAAACTCTTCATCAAGCTTATTCTCGATTGCACCGATTGTCAAACGACGGCTGTCGTTAAAGCTTGTACCAAAACTTACAACAAGCAACTCGTTGTCACCAATTTCATCCTGATTACGAACATTATCCAATGATGCATCTCCTGTCTCATAATTCTCATCTTCATCTGCATCTGCCTCAGATGCAGTTGCGTCTGCAACCGTTGCCTCTGTGGTTGTTGCTGCTTCTGTTGCAGCCTCTGTGGTTGCTTCTGTGGTTGCCTCAGTTGTCTCTGTCTTCTTGTCTCCACATCCTGCAAGCAGAGTTGCTGCCATGCATGCTGTAAGAAGTGCTACGCTTAATTTCGATTTCTTCATTTTCTTTCTGTACCTCTTTCCTTTTGTTTTTTATCCAGTCACTTGTTAAGAATCAATTCAGACGCACAGAAAAAAAGCCGCCAGCGAAATCACAAACTGACGGAGCAACAGGCCATAGAACTTAATCTACAACGGTACGACCAATTACTCGTGATCTGGAAATTCTTCCTGTACCAATACACGGCAGGTTTCCTGACTTACCGATCCTCATACACATTCCCCTTCCCAGCCTTGCGGCCAGTGGTTATCTTCCGATATCGAATGTATACTCCCGGCTTACAGTGACGAGATCGTGCAGGACTTCCACCTGCTTCCCTTTTAACACATGTCTGCTTTTCAAACAAAAAAAGCTCCACGGCACCGTATATTATGAATTCAATTCGTCGCAATAATAACACACGCACACGAAATGTACAAGTACAAATTTCATGTGCGTGATACCTTTAAGCTATATTATTCATATCTTTTAGCTATTTTCAAGCAGATCCTGCAGCCGTTTCTCATAGACATAACAGTGTCCATGCGCCTCGATGGCTTTCTCATAGGCTTCAATGGCCATCTTCCGCTCTCCCATCACCTCATACAGGATTCCAAGTTCATAATAACCTTCCTCGCAGCCATGATACCCACAGCTTGAACAAACCTTCATCGAAACCGCCTGTTTCAAATATTTCTCCGCATCTGCATAATCACCGATCACCCGGCAGTATCTTGCAAGCTTGATATAATCAAGCGGTGTCTTCCGGTCTTCCTCCGGTATCACTGCTTTACTTAAATACTCTGCATACTCGGACTTGATCTCTCCATCCCGCAGATAGAGTGCCTGCAACAGTTCCCCATAATAATTGGTTTCTTTATTTAAGTTGACTGCCTTTTTGTATGCATCGACTGCATCCGCATATCTGCCACTCATGATAAGCACTCTGCCGTACTTGCTGTAAATGCTTGTATTATCCGGCTTTAACTTTATACCGAGCTGATACATCTGATCCATCATCAGCGTATCGTCCTCTTCCCCGGCAAGCTCCATCAGAAGACTCGCGCAGTCAAACCGCAGACTTTCATCCGTGCCTTCCTCTGCATAGCTTTCCAGCAGCTGTTCTGCCTCCGGATAGCGGTCTGCTCGTGTGAGTGCGAGACCTGCCTCGATACGAAGCTGCGGATCCATGTCATCTCCGTATTTATGAATTGCATCCAACAGAATCTGACACCCTTCTGTAATCCGGTTCAGGCAGAGCAGCACACGGGATTTAAAGCGGATGACCTCTGTCTTTCTACGGATATCCCGGTCTGACCGCTCCGGCGCGATTGCCAGTGATTGTTCAAAATTCTCTAACGCTTTCTCGTAATCCCGCCGCTCCCAGTAGATAAATCCAAGATTCGTATAATATGCTGCATGCGGTCGTACACAGATCTGATCTTCGTACGCCTTGATTGCAAGATCCGTCTCATGAACCTTCCGATACATATATCCCAGATATCCAAACACATCTGGATTTTTCGGATTGATAGACGCAACCTTCTTATAAACCGCAATGGACTCCTCATTTCGGTTTGCTTCATCATAGAGATCTGCCAGCTCTAACAACAGATCTTCATAATTTGGCAGATCGGATTCATCCGCCTTATAATTTGCTTCTACTTTCTCTAAAAGCTTCAACGCTTCCTCTGATTTTTCCTGTGCACGAAGGTTTAATGCCTCATAATAATCCATCGCATCGCTCTCCGGACGGAACTCCCGGTACTGTGCCATTACATTTTCGGCATCTTCGTACTGCTCTGCCTGCTGGAAGGTCAGTATCTCCTGTATGTACGGCTCCACACCATATGGATAGATCCGTATCGCCTTCTCCGCCGAATAGATACATTCCTGTAGGTAATCTAACATATAACAGCATTTTGCCCGGTAGCAATGCGCCCAGTATTCATCCTCATAGACCATAGATTCATAATCAATATGCTCTAACATCGCATCGCACGCCTTCATACAGTTGCCATACTCCTGCAATTCATAGAGAATCCGGAGATTCAGGATCAGTCCGGTGATCTGCTCCTCATGCTCCGTCTCGACCGGAAGCTGTATATATTCCTTCGCTTTCTCGTACTCTTTCAGGTTATAGTAACAGCTTGCGATCAGTGTATGTGCATACGGATACCGCTTTCTGCGCTTGTTCTGTTCCTCTGTATAGCCGCCTTCTTCCGGCTGTATATCCTCAATTGTCTTCTTCCATCTTAAGAACAATGGCAGTGCCTTCTCCGTCTGTCCGGTTGCCAGATAACATCTGCCCTTCGCATTACAATAGAAGAAGATCTCATCGCCCTCCGGTTCAAATGTATCGAACACCTCCAACGCTTCCGGCTCCCGCTGATTCTGATAATAGCACCATGCCAGATCTAACTTTTTCTGATGATCGTCCGGATGCTCTGCCACATCCTGCTTCCATTTGTCAATGATTGCTTCATTTACCTGCTGCAGCCGGGTAAGGTACGCCATATCCCCATAATTGTTGTGCATCAGCTCCTCAAAGATATCCTTTGCTTTCTCCAGGTCCCCCATCGCATAATAAATATCTCCTAAGCAATACTGCGCGTCTTCATAATCCGGATTCTCCGCAAGGATCTCCTCTGCGACCTGCTTCGCCTCCTCATATCGTTCCAGGCGGTACAGCATCTCACTCTTGATAAACTGCGTCATCTCATCCTTCGGATACCGCGCAAGTTTCGCATCGATCCTGCTTAAAAGTGTCTCATATACAGCCTCTGCTTCCGCCCTTGGTAGTGGTTGTTCCACATCCTTTTCCTGCAAATGCGTATCCCGCATCTGCACATAGATCTCCAGCACATCACCATGTGGATGTGTAAGAGGAAGTTGTTTCAGTCGTTCTAATTCCTTGTGGAGTGCTGTCCGGTTCTCTGGTGTCGGCTCGTCTTGCTTGTCCATCCGCTCAATCTTCATATACTGCTCAATATAATCATCGGCATATGTATAATCTCCGGTCAGATATTCATAAGCAAAGCCGTCCTGTTTCCGCGCCGCTACCCCAAGAATATAAGAAATATAATCCTCCGGGAATTTCACCAGCAGATCTTCTTTGCGCAGGGCGATATCAAACCGGTCCACAATCTCACGAAAAACCGCATCCGGCATCCGGTAATGACCCATCATGAATACAAGCAGCTCCTCTAATGCTTCTGCCTCCGTGTCAAGCGATACAAATGCATCCTCACGAAACAGCTCTCTCCACGCATCTACACGGATTCGGTTCGGATAATCATTGTATAGTTGTTCTAATTTATCGGTAAGCTCCGTCCTCGGCGGCTGTAACCCTTCTGAATCTTCGTCTTCCATATCATCCGGCAATGCTTCCTGCCTGTCACAGCTTGCAATCGCCTCCTCATAGGCATTCCGAAGCTCCATAAAACCATCTGCATCCTCCTCCGGATTCACAGACTTTAACTGCTCGCGATACGCCTGCTTGATCGCGCCCTTATCATCTGTCTGTCCAATTCCAAGTATCGTCCATATGTTCATAACCCCTGCCCTTGTACCTTTCTTCGTTCTGCATCGATTTGCTACTTTTTCGTTGTCTCATATAACATACCTGTCTCTTATACACATCTGATGCTGCCGACGAAGAGGATAGTGAAGCCACGA
>OJJE01000539.1_pt1 | contig 10654 bp, 9 predicted proteins | sample 1596091 | NCBI WGS metagenome assembly OJJE01 (sample SAMEA4350129, study PRJEB24818) | metagenome | biome: human; feature: gut; material: faeces | place: Denmark | collected 2013-09 | reverse complement strand
TTCACCTCTCATATTTTTCTTCTCTCCTTTTTTTTTCTGAGTTCTCGTCTCTCTTCGCTCTTTTTTTTCGCTTGTTGCATTTGTTCTGTCTGTCTCGTGGGCTCGTTGTTTTTTTTTTTTTTTGTTTTTTTATTTTTTTTTTTTTTCAAGCAGAAGACGGCATACGAGATAGGAGTCCGTCTCGTGGGCTCGGAGATGTGTATAAGAGACAGGCTTATGGCAGACCAGATGCGCGGCGATTGCCTTGGTATTGCCGGACACCCGGATGTAAAAACACCGTTTCTCGATGCACTGGCCGCAGAGGGCGTGCGCTATGAAAACGCCTATTCTGCCTGTCCGACCTGTGTTCCCGCACGTGCCTCTCTTTACACAGGTATGTCACAGGAACACACTGGTCGCGTCGGGTATGAGGATTTAGTGCCGTGGGACTACTCCCACACGCTGGCTGGGGAGTTGAGTAAGGCGGGCTACTATACGCAGTGCGTCGGTAAAATGCACGTTCACCCGCTGCGCAATAATTTAGGATTCAACGATGTACGGCTGCATGACGGCTATCTTCATGCCTACCGCCGCCCCACTACGCCCAGTTATGAAGATCAGCGTGTGGCTGATGATTATTATTGGTGGCTCAAGCAGCAGCTTGGTGTGGATGCAGACCCCGTAGATACTGGCTTGGACTGCAACAGTTGGGTGGTTCGTCCGTGGATTTACGAAGAAAAGTACCATCCCACCAACTGGGTCGCCAGCGAGTGCCGGGATTTTCTGCGCCGCCGTGACCGTTCTAAACCTTTTTTCTTGATGGCCAGCTTCGTGCGGCCGCATCCGCCGCTGGACGCCCCGGAATATTATTTGAATTTGTACAAAGATAAGCCGCTAGCCGAACCTTGGCGCGGCGACTGGAACGACTGCGTCCGCTGGGAGCGCGACGGTCACAGTTACCATGCCCAGACTGCACCCTCGGATGAAAGCTATATTCAGCAGCTGCGGGCGGGCTATTATGCTGCCATCACCCATATGGATCATCAAATCGGACGCTTGATTTCCGCGCTGGTGGAAGAACAGATTATGGATAACACCGTGATTTTGTTTGTCTCCGATCACGGTGAAATGCTGGGCGACCATTTGATGTTCCAGAAAGCAAAACCATTCCAAGGCAGTATCCATGTACCACTGTTTATCTCCGGGCCGGAGCGTTACATCGGAAAGCGCGGCACGGTTCGCACGGACTTGGCTGAACTGCGGGATGTTATGCCCACGCTGTTGGAACTGGCAGGAGCCCCGATTCCCGAAACGGTGGACGGCACCAGCCTGTTGCACCCGCTAGACCGCGAATACCTGCATGGGGAACACACGCTGGGTGAAGATTCCATGCACTTTATCCTGACAAAAGAGGATAAATACATCTGGTACTCCCAGACTGGACGGGAACTGTACTTCAACCTGCGCGATGACCCGCACGAAACAAAAAATGCACTGGACGAAAACCCGGAGCGTGTAGCTGAACTGCGTGCCCTGCTGATTAACGCCTTAAAGAACCGTGAAGAACAGTACACAGACGGTCATACCTTGTTTGTGGGCAAAACGCCCCTGACCGTATTGCAGAACACCGAGGTGTTATGAAGCAGCTTCAATTTCTGATAAAACCCGCAGCCGGATTTTGCAATATGCGCTGCCACTATTGCTTTTATCGGGATGAGCAGCAAAACCGTAGCACTTCCGAAGATTGCATGATGACCTTGCAGACAGCCGAGACATTGATACGACGCTGTTTTGAGGAACTTGACCAAGGCGGCTTTGTTTCGTTTGCTTTTCAGGGCGGAGAACCAACCTTAGCAGGGCTGGATTTCTTTCTGTTCTTTACGCAGACAGTGCGAAAGTACAACCAAAAGTGTGTAACGGTGCAGTATGCCATCCAGACAAACGGCCTTGCTGTTGCCGAAGAATGGGCGAAATTTTTCCGCGAAGAAAACTTCCTTGTTGGTATCAGCTTAGACGGTACTCCAGATGTACATGATGCTTTGCGCCCAGATGTTTCCGGCGACGGAACATGGACAAGGGTCATGCAGATGATCAAACTGCTGGAGCAGTATCATATCGAGTGCAACCTTTTATGTGTTGTCACCAAGCGTCTGGCTAAAAAGGCGGAACGTGTGTATAAGTCTATGAAAGCAACGGGTGTGCGCTATCTCCAATTCATCCCTTGCTTAGACCCCTTGGGCGCGCAGCGAGGAATCGAAAATTACTCTCTTTCGCCGGAACTGTACGCGCAATTTTTGTGCGCCCTGTTTGACGCATGGTATCGTGACTGGAAAACAGGTGTCTATGTCAGTGTTCGCCTGTTTGAAGATTATATACAGCTGCTCATGGGCGCACCGACGGGAACTTGCTCCACCACCGGCGCGTGCGGTTCTTACATGGTTGTGGAGGGCAGTGGCGCTGTTTACCCGTGCGATTTTTACTGTTTGGACGAGTACAAACTCGGAACGATTCAAAATGACTCTTTACAATCGTTGCTTTTGGGGGAGAAAATGCGCATCTTTATAAAGGATGGCCGGAATGTCCCCGCAGAATGTCAGCAATGCAGATGGGTAAACCTATGTCACGGCGGCTGCAAGCGTGACCGTAATACAGCAGACAAAGCCCAACGCAGTTACTATTGCAAGGCACTGCAAAAGTTTTTTGCCTACGCTGAACCCCGAATGCGTGAAATGGCCCGTGCGGTGCAGATGTACCGCTGAAAAGGAGACAGATTCTATTGGACAAGAAAAATAAATATTGGCAGTTGTTCCTTTCTACCTTTAAACTCAGCGCGTGTACATTCGGCGGCGGGTTTGTCATTATCCCTCTCATGCGGGAGCGCTTTGTGAAAGAACTGCACTGGATTGAGGAGGAAGAAATGTTGGACCTGACGGCCATAGCCCAGTCCAGCCCCGGCTCTATCGCCATCAATGCCTCTATTCTGGTGGGTTACCATGTGGCAGGAATCCCCGGTGCATTGATTACCGTAGTTGGTTCAGCACTGCCGCCGCTGATTATCATTTCCATCATTTCTGCTTTCTACCAAGCATTTCGCTCCAACAAGTATGTGAGCATGGCTATGGCCGGTATGCTGGCCGGTGTGGCGGCAGTCATCTTTGATGTAGTCATCAATATGGCATGGCCCATTCTGAAAAAGAAGCGCCTGCTGCCCATCGCTGTGATGCTGGCGGCTTTCGTGGCGACTCGCTTTTTCTCCGTGAACATTATCCTGATTATTCTGGTCTGCGGTGTGATTGGTGCGTTGGATACGCTGTATCTGCAAAAGAAGGAGGTCGAGGAATGATCTATCTGGAACTGTTCTGGAGTTTCTTTCAAGTCGGCCTGTTCAGCATCGGCGGCGGGTATGCAGCCATGCCTTTAATTCAAGACCAAGTCGTGGATATTCACCCTTGGTTGACAATGACGGGGTTTGCCGACATTATGGCCATTGCTGAAATGACTCCCGGCCCCATTGCCGTAAACGCCGCAACGTTCGTTGGCATTCAGGTGGCAGGGTTGCCGGGGGCGCTGATTGCCACCATCGGCTGTATTTTCCCGTCCTGCGTCATCGTCATGGCGCTGGCCTACGTGTATTACCGATTTCGAGGCCTCAGTGTTATGCAGGGCATTTTGGCCGGGCTGCGCCCCGCCGTCATTGCGATGATTGCCTCCGCCGGTATCTCCTTGCTGTGCATGGCCTTGTACGGCCAGCGCATGTTCCCGGCAGATTTGGGCAGCATGGATTTGACCGCACTGGCAATTTTTCTCGTGGACTTTGTCATTCTGCGCAAGTGGAAGCCCAGTCCCATTAAGGTCATGGCGAGTGCCGCCGTAGCTGGTATCGCGCTGTACGGCATCGCGATATAAATGAAACCTGAGAGGATGTATATACAAATGAATGATATTTTAACTGCATGGAAATGGAATGGCTCAGTGTCAGAGCCGGTTCCTTATGGCGAAGGACATATTAACCAGACGTATGCCATCACGGTAACGTCGGGGCAGGGGGCAAAACGCTACATCCTGCAAAAAATCAATACCGATACATTCAAAGACCCGGCTGGTTTGATGGAAAACATCTGCGGCGTTACAGATTTTTTGCGCGAAAAGGCTAAGCAGCGCGGGGCTGACCCGGCGCGTGCTACGCTCCATGTGGTGCCTACCAAAGAGGAAAAGCCCTATTATCAGGCTGCTGATGGTAGCTGCTGGCGTATCTATGAATTTGTAGAGAACACTGTCTGTTTGCAGCAGGTGCAGTCGGCTGAGGATTTTTACCAGAGCGCTGTTGCATTTGGCAATTTCCAGCATCAGTTGGCTGAATATCCGGCACACACCCTGCATGAGACGATCCCGCACTTCCACGATACGCCCAAGCGTTTCGCTGACTTCCAGCGCGCCGTGGCCGAAGACCGCATGGGTCGTGCCGCACAGGTGCAGCGCGAAATTGAGTTTGTCCGCGCCCGCGAAGCAGAGTATCACGTTATGGTGGATCTGCTGGCGGCGGGTAAGCTGCCGCTGCGCGTCACCCACAACGACACCAAGCTGAACAACATTCTGTTCGACAAAACGACCGGCGAGGGTCTTTGCGTCATCGACCTTGACACGGTCATGCCGGGGCTTGCTGCCAATGATTTTGGGGATTCAATCCGCTTCGGTGCCAACCACTGCGCCGAGGACGAAGCTGACCTCTCGAAAGTCAATTTCAGCATGGAACTGTTTGAAATTTACACCAAGGGCTTCTTGCAGGCAGCAGGAGAAGCGTTCACCCCGCTGGAAAAGCAGACCCTGCCTTGGGGCGCCAAGTTGATGACGATGGAGTGCGGTATGCGTTTCCTCGCTGATTATCTTGAGGGAGACCACTACTTCCACATTAACTACGAAACCCAAAACCTCAACCGCGCCCGCACCCAGTTCAAGTTGACTGCCGATATGGAACGGAACTGGGATGCCATGCAAAAAGTAATTGAAAAATACTGCTGATACCGCTAATCTGCTTTTTCATTTTGCGGTTTGCGTTTTGCAGTAGAGTGCATCATGCAAAATCGTGTTTTCTCCTTCCTTAACTCCCGCGCCTGACAAGCGCGGGAGTTGCTTATTCTAAAGAATAAAAATAGAGCCGCTTCAAGCGTTGCACTTATGCAATACGCTTGAAGCGGCTCTGTTATATTAGCGGTAGTAAAGTTCGATTTCTTGGATGCTAGGATCGGTTTGACCTTTGCTGTTTTTCGTAGTGTCTTCCTGCAATCCAGTAATCAAGACCTTGAATTTGGAACTAGTCGTTTCTGGCAGGGAAATGGTTTTAGATGTGCCAATCGTGCCGCTATAGGTACTGATTGTAGTGTATTCCGTACCATTCCATGCTTGGAACTCTAAGCCGGTAATTCGTTCGGATGCCCAATTTGGAACAATATTTTCTGTGATGGTTACGCTGTTAAAGGTCTGCTCAGAGCCAAGATCGAATTCCAGCCATGCAGGAAGATCCGAGTTGGCAGCAGCCCAGCGGGAACCCTGAGAGGCATCGCCGTCATTTACTTTGGATGCGGGGCAGGAGAAATGCGAAGAACTGGCAGAAACGGATTTATTCAAAAGCAGATTCTGTGGCTCACGAACTACGGGAACTTTGTATACCTCAAATTCGACGATACTGGGATCAGTTGCGCCACGGCCATGCGTGCTTGTGTCAGCGCGGAGGCTGGTAATTTCCATTCTAAGGTGGGATGCGGTCACAGCGTCGAACGTGAAATCTTTCCCTTCACCGATTTCGCCATCATAGGTGTAAATTGTTTGATAACCATCAGATGTAGGGATCTGCAAGTTGAAGGAGGCAATTCGGGGAGAGGCCCACCCGGATACAATGTTTTCAGTAAGGACAACCTTATTAAAGGTAGTATCCTCGCCAAAATCAATATCCAGCCAGATGGGAAGATCCGAGTTGGCGGCAGCCCAGCGAGAACTCTGAGAGTAGATGCCGTCAACCATTAAATCAGGAGTCAAGGATTCATGGGAAGTGTTAGAGGTTACAGTTTTGCCTAATGCAAAATTGGCGGGATCATTATATTCGCCCTGCTGGTACTCGTGAACACCGATGTCAGGAGCATTACCCCAATACAGCTGAGTGCCATAGAAATCAGTGGTTCCCATCTGGGGAACATAGATGCCTGCATCGATCAGCGGAGAACTTGCATTGAGCTTGTAGCCATCCCAAACTGTAGCACCACTCAGAATGCCATCGCTGTTCTGCTGAGGAGTCTGTCCGGGATTTACCATATCAGGATTCTCGGTGACTGTATAGTCGTCGGATGGTTCATACTGGGAATGGATACCACTGGCTTCGTAGAAACAGTTATGGCTGAATGTGACAGAACCGAGATTCCCGAGATAGCGTTTGGTATCGTGCCATGTTGTTGTGGTGGTGGTACTCTTATTGTAGAAAACATTGTTGTAGAAATAAGTCTGCGATTTGAAAGGATCACGGTGCATGAAAGTGGTTCTGGCACCATCATACATGATTACGTTGTTGACAAAGTAGGCAGGAGTTGCATTAGCAGTAAGGAAATACTTGATGATAAAGTCGCCACCGTCATCGCTGATGTTGTAGCGGATTATATCATTGGTATTGCGCCCCATGTACAACATCCAGCCACAGGGATTGTTGTGCGAATAGTTGAACTGGTAGACAACATTTTTTAGTGCAGAATCCATATCATAGGGGCTGCCGTCCGCGTTCGTCGAAGGCCCATTATAAACTTCATTGTACTGCAAGACGGAGTTCTCACATTTCCAAGGGTACAGAGCAACAGTAGGACGGAAATTGGGATACCGCTTTAGGAAGCCATCAACAACATTATATTCAACGACGGCATTTCGGGCATCACACAAATCGATGCCGCCCTGAGCAACATCTTCGATATAGTTATGGCCGATATAGATGTCTTCCATCCAAAGATTGTATGTGTCAACATCGTCCTGATAACCGCTTTTTGCCATCTGTACAAAGCCGGTAATGCCAAGCAAATCAACTTTGCGGATTGTGTTGTAGGCAATCCGAATATCGCGGAAAGAGGTGTTAGGACGAATTTTCGTGCCAACGACATTGTAGATGATTCCGCCAGTAAAAGTGTCATTCCAATCGTTGGGGCCATCTACGTCATGTACATAGCAGTTCTCGATGTAAATGTGATCGAAAATGCCATCGTCACCATCGTTGAGAAGATCTCCATCGGCGATAATCAAAATGCCATTCCGTGTTTCGGCCTGACTCGACCAACTGTTGTCACCCTGCGGGCGGGAAAGGTCGATATCAACATCGAAGTCATCATCGTTTGTGACTTCAAGATTGCGAATTTCCCAATATTCTTGGTTGCGTAGGTGAACAGCGCCAGAGTAGTTCATACCACGATCGATGCCCATGCCATTGATGACAGGCAGTGCATCACCGCCGTATTTATCGATCTTGATAGGCGCATCTGCGGTTCCTGAGCCTTTTGGCCATAACCATTCGCCATTCCAAATGGAGCCGGATTTCAGGAGAATGGTATCACCAGGCAAGAAGGTTGTGGCGGTCACTTTGTCGAGGGTTTTCCAAGGTGTTTCGGGCGAGGTTCCCGAATTGGAGTCATCACCGATTGTAGAATCTACATAGTAGGTGGTTCCACCGGACGCAGCAGCTTCTGCGACAATGGTTTCGGTAGAGGCTGTTTCTGGAGTTTGAATGTCTTCAGCCAAGGCGTTGGTCATAGGAGCAATGAGGCTTAAAATCATAGCTGCACTCATGACCAGGGAAAATTTTCTCTTCATGGTTGAGTCTCCTATTCGATTGATGTATTTTGAAAGGCATCAGTTTCGGTAAATACCAGACGGTTTTGAATCAGTTCGGTTTCTGTGCTTATCCGTGAGTTTAATAAGTAATCTGTGATACGATTACGAACCTCTGCGAGTGGGATAACGGTTGCGTCCTCCTTTCTTGTGACTTTAATAATGCACGGATAAGTCCCATCTAAAAACGGCTCTGATACATCTCCAGTATTCATGCTGGATGCCTGTGAAACGATGTCTGCATGGGATAAGAGATCGGACTTTTCGGTTTCGTTTGTAAAAGAATAGGTGTGCCAGTCTGTGACGTAAGGGTATTGTGTTTGGATATCCTCTAAAGAAACACCTTCCTCAAGGCCCAAAAAGATGTTGTCAGCAGAGAGGTCGGATGGGATATATGACAAATAAATAGCAGAAACATCTGCGTCACCATTCAGGGAGAACAGATTTTGATTTTCAGAGTAGAAAGCGTCAATGTCTGCATCGCTTACAGCATTGGTAGAAATCCAGTATTCCTTTATATCGTTTTCAAGCTGTGAAAGATAACGGTGATAGTAAGAATCAAAGGAATACTCTATAGGGCCGTAGACAATACCACCGTTTGACGTGCTTTCTTTTCTTGCAGTGTTGAAATTTTCTGCATTTTCTTTTAGTTGGGAAAACGACAAGAACTCAGCAGAAGTTGTCTTCTCGGCAAGCATTTGTGTGGCGTATGCTTCCAGACAGGCTTCTTTGGCAGAGGCCCTTGCGGAATCCAGCGGAGTAGAATCACCATATTCATTATTCCAAAAGGCGGAGTCAAAAGATGTGATTCCGTAAAGCTGAGAATAGCTTTGGCATACGGAGCTTTTTTGCTGGGATAAGAAGTAATTGAACTCTTCCATAGTGATGGGGTGCTCATCGATATACCCGACCACAGCAGAAGAATCCGTTGCAGCGCAGCTACAGAGTGTGCTGGCGATACTTCCGGCAATTAAAAAGAGACTCATAAACTTTTTATATGTCATTTTTTCACGCCCATCCTATTTAGATTTCTATTTCTATTATTAAACATTCGCTGACTTTTGAAAACGGAATATATTGATGAAAGAATGTAAATTATTGACCAAAAAATCGCGCCGACAATGCACTGTCGGCGCGATTTTATATGCTATGCAGTTTTCGATATTTGCCCGGAGCTTCAGCCTTATAGCGGCGGAACATCCGGTTAAAGTAGCTGGAATCACTAAAGCCGCAGCTATAAGCAATCTCTGTGATGGGGTCCTCGGTGGAGCATAACAGTTCGGCGGCACATTCTACCCGGTAGTAATTCAGGTAGTCAATAGGGGAGCGTCCGGTTATGCTGTGAAAGACCCTGCAAAAGTGTTCAGGGGTCATTTCTGCTGTGGAAGCAAGATCTTCCAAGGTGATGCGGCTGGCGTAATTCTTTCGGATGCGCTCTAAGGCCGCTTTCATTTGGGCTGTGCTGCGGTCATTTCGTTTATTTCCGGGAGCGGATACTGTGTACGAATGCTGCAAAAGAATCTGGCCGAACAGCTGCCACATCAGGCCAATCGTCACAAATTCATATCCCTCCGGCTCTTTTTCCATCGCCTCAAAGAGCCGGTCAATCAGTTGGCAGGTTACGGAACCGACCGGTTGATACGGCTCGATTTGTGCGCCGCGTTCAAAAAGCGCATTGTATTTTGCCTGACATACGGAGCCGCTGCCGAGAAATCGGTTCATATCAAAGACAACACACTCGTAAACGCAGTCGCTGGGGGTTCCGCCGTGAACGGCCCCGGCTGAAATGATGGCGGCATCTCCCTTGTGTAAAAGGTAAGAGCGTCCATCAATCAGCAGAGAAAACTCCCCGCTCAGAACCAGCATAAGTTCAAATTCCATGTGCCAGTGAAACGGCATTTCATAGCGCGGGTGCATTTTATCTACATAATAAAGCTCAATGGGAAAGTCAAAAGTGCCGCGCGTACTGCTTTCATGGGAAGCCAGAAACTTCATGGCAGGCATCTCCTAAAATATCAATATCGTCCAATATAATATCATTATACGCAAAGACGAGGGCAAATTGCAACAGTATAATACAAGTAAAGGACAAAATTCACTTTAGGAGGTACAAACTGTGCAAATCGAAGAAATCAAAGACCAAATCTGCGATGTCTGCCATAAAATGTGGCAACTTGGCTGGGTCGCCGCTAATGATGGCAATGTCTCGGTGCGGTTGGAGGACGGAACTTTCCTTGCAACGCCTACGGGCATGAGCAAGAGCTTCATCACGCCGGACAAGCTGCTGCGTATTGATGCAAAGGGCAATGTGCTGGAAGGGGCAGAGGGCCTGCGCCCGTCCAGCGAAATCAAGATGCACCTGCGCTGCTACGAAAAGCGCGCCGATGTAAATGCTGTTGTCCATGCCCATCCGCCGGCAGCCACCGGCTTTGCCGTGGCACATCGCCCGATGGATATGTACAACATGATTGAGGATGTGGCAGCCATCGGCGCTGTGCCGCTGACTCCGTATGGAACCCCCAGCACGACGGAGGTGCCGGACGCAATCGAGCCGTATCTCAACGACCACGATGTTATGTTGCTGGAAAACCACGGCGCGCTGACGGTGGGCAGCGATGTCATCACCGCCTATTACCGCATGGAGAGTCTGGAACCTGTCTCTTATACACATCTCCGAGCCCACGAGACGGACTCCTATCTCGTATGCCGTCTTCTGCTTGAAAAAAAAAAAAAAAAATAACAACCAACTAACAGCCGACATAAAACATATAACAAAAACACCATTAAAACCAGCAACTAAATAGCTAAGCCTAATTTAGAG
>OJJE01000538.1_pt1 | contig 10666 bp, 7 predicted proteins | sample 1596091 | NCBI WGS metagenome assembly OJJE01 (sample SAMEA4350129, study PRJEB24818) | metagenome | biome: human; feature: gut; material: faeces | place: Denmark | collected 2013-09 | reverse complement strand
TTGGGTTCTTTTCATCGTTTATGTCTCGTAGTCTGTCTCTTTCCTTTTTTTTTTTCTGTTGTTTTTTTTTTAAGTGTGCGGCGACCACCGAGATCTACACTATCCTCTTCGTCGGCAGCGTCAGATGTGTATAAGAGACAGTTTTTATCTTGGCTCCGGAGCTGCACCTGCGTTGGAGAGCTGCCCTTATTACGTTTGTGAATTTGACGGCTTTGAAAGCGGCTTTACCGACATTATGACGGACTATCAGGGCAACTACTGGATAAGCTCATCAAAGAGAGGAGTGCTTCTTCTGCGAAGCTCTGAGTTCACGGATGAGCTTGCGCGCACGGGGCTTGATACGGATGTCATAAACGCTGTACTTGAGGAGGACGGAATACTCTATGCTGCGACGGACAGCGGCATAGCAGCGATTGATATGAGTGACAGAAGAAATATCAGCAATTCCTTCACGGACAGCTTCAGCAGCAGAAGAATAACAGATATTATATCCTATAACGGCAGCAAGCATGTAGCTGTGTACGGACAGGGTGTATATTCTGAGAGCGGAGAATTGGTTGTGGATGCCGCTAAGATAAGCAGGCTTCAGGTTGTTGATGGTATGTTGTATGTCCTTACCGATGACGGCTGCATTGTGTATGACGGAAAAAATGCAGCTGCCGTCTACGATAAGACCATGGGAATGTATAACACGGAGGCTGCGTCAGTGATATACGGAAGCTTTGGCAGACAGACACAGGAGAAGCTCTACATCGCAAGTCATGGAGCCGGAATATTCGTATTTGCTGATGGAAAGCTGGAGGCAAATATCGATGAGAATTACGGACTGCCTTCTAAGAATGTGAATGATATGGCGGCATATCAGGAGGGCTTCTTTGTGGCAACGGACAACGGAGTTGCATTCTACAATGGTAAGAAGGTGTCTGTGCCGGAGAATATGCCGGAAGCTTTGAAAAATCAGAAATGCAAAGCTGTTTTTATAAGGGATAATAAGCTGTATGTGGTTTGTAAGACAGCATTCTTTATTATAGAGCTTGACAATATTTTCGCAGGGGTGGATGACAATGTCACAGCCGCTTATGAGATGTATGATGAGAATGCGGGATTTTTCGGTGAACTTACGGAGTCCGGCAGCTGCTTTATGAACGAGGCCGGAAGATTGTATCTTCCATGTGGAAAAAAGATATATTCATACATTGATACGGCGAAGGGGTTCGATATATCATCGCTCAAGCTGATGATTCAGAGCGTGCGCGTTGACAAGAGATTAGGTGAGCTTGTCGAGAAAGGTGGGAATGAGTATGAGCTAAGCCTCACAAAGGATGCAGAGCAGATTGATATCCTGTGCTCAGTGCTCAATTTCTCCAATCAGGATCCTTATGTCAGGTATATAATGCCGGGTGTGGATAAAGCCTATACAACGGTTCGTCTAAGTGAGCTTGAACATATCTTTTATGAGAATCTTCCGGGCGGAAGCTATAACTTCTGGTTTGAGCTTCTGGGGGATGAAGTGGATGAGGACGGTGAACCTGTCGCAGTTGAGACATTGAAGCTTACAATTAACAAGGAGAAGAATATTCTTGAGAGATTATGGGTGAGAATGGTTCTCTTAGGTGCCGCATTCGGTATTCTGATGTATTTCGTACTGAAGGACAGGAATAAAAATATAAATAAAAGCAATATACAGGTTGACAAAACCTTAGAAAAACGTATATATTAAGTATATGTTAAAGGCTGTGACGAAGAGGAGTACCATAGTGCAATCCTACAGAGAGGGAACGCAGTGAATGAACATATCAGGTTATGTTATACGCATAGCATGTGAGATCATCATTGCTGGAAGCGTTTTCGGATATTGCTGTATGGGAAGGTAGCTTCTGAGCTTCATCGGTGAAAGACACATGTACATATAATGGACGATGTGCGATTAGCTGATGGCGGAGTTGTTCCCGTTACAAGAACAGACATGGTGTACGAAGCAGTTCGCGCCGTGACAGAGAGGACTTTTTATAAGTCAATGAAGGTGGTACCGCGGTAAGTATAATCGCCCTTCGCAGAGACTATTTTTCTGCGGAGGGTTTTGTTTTTGGTAAATATAATTTTATCAGGGCAGAACTCTCCGCACACATAAAAAGGAGAATAAAAAGATGGCAAAGGAACTTGAAAAAAATTACAACCCTTCCGAGATTGAGGGACGTCTGTACCAGAAGTGGCTTGACAATAAGTATTTTCACGCTGAGGTAAACAGGGATAAGAAGCCTTTTACTATTGTCATGCCGCCTCCTAATATCACAGGACAGCTCCACATGGGTCATGCACTTGACAACACACTTCAGGATATTTTAATCAGATTTAAGAGAATGCAGGGCTATGAGGCACTCTGGGTTCCGGGAACAGACCACGCTTCCATAGCGACGGAGGCCAAGATTGTTGAGGCTATGAGAAAGGAAGGCGTTACCAAGGAAGAGCTTGGAAGAGACGCATTCTTAAAGCGCGCATGGGACTGGAAGGCTGAGTACGGCGGAAGAATCGTGAGCCAGTTAAAGAAGATCGGTTCGTCTGCGGACTGGGACAGAGAGCGTTTTACAATGGACGAGGGCTGTTCTAAGGCTGTGAAGGAGGTTTTCGTAAATCTCTATAACAAGGGACAGATATATAAGGGCGAGAGAATAATCAACTGGTGCCCTAAGTGCCTTACATCCATTTCGGATGCTGAGGTTGAGTACGAGGATCAGGCAGGACATTTCTGGCATTTGAGATATCCACTCTCAGACGGAAGCGGATATATCCAGATGGCAACCACAAGACCGGAGACAATGCTCGGCGATACAGCGGTTGCAGTTAACCCTGACGATGAGCGCTACAAGGATATGGTAGGCAAGACAGTCATTCTTCCTATCGTTCACAGAGAGATTCCGATTATTGCGGATGAGTATGTTGAGATGGAGTTTGGTACAGGCGTTGTAAAGATTACACCTGCACACGACCCTAACGATTTCGAGGTTGGATTAAGACATAAGCTCCCTGTCATCAATGTTATGACAGAGGATGCGAAGATTGTTGACGATTATCCTAAGTACGCAGGAATGGACCGCTATGAGGCGAGAGAGGCGATAGTAAAGGATCTTAAGGCGGAGGGTGCTCTTGTAAAGATTGAGGACTACAGTCATAATGTAGGTACATGCTACCGCTGCCATACAACCGTTGAGCCGAGAGTTTCAAAGCAGTGGTTCGTAAAGATGAAGGAGCTTGCAGAGCCGGCAATCGAGGCGGTGAAGAAGGGTGATACCAGGTTCGTGCCTGAGCATTTTGATAAGACATATTTCCACTGGTTAGAGGGAATCAAGGACTGGTGTATCTCACGTCAGCTCTGGTGGGGGCACAGAATACCTGCATTCTACTGCGATGAGTGTGGTGAGATGGTTGTCACCAAGGAGGACAGCGCAGTATGTCCTAAGTGCGGCAGACCTATGAGACAGGACCCGGATACACTTGATACATGGTTTTCATCAGCCTTATGGCCGTTCTCAACACTTGGATGGCCTGAAAAGACACCTGAGCTTGAATATTTCTATCCTACAGATGTGCTTGTAACAGGCTATGATATCATATTCTTCTGGGTTGTAAGAATGATGTTCTCAGGACTTGAGCATATGGGAGAGGTTCCGTTTAAGAATGTTCTCATCCATGGACTTGTGAGGGATTCACAGGGACGCAAGATGAGCAAGTCTCTTGGAAACGGAATTGACCCTCTTGAGGTTATTGATAAGTACGGCGCGGACGCTTTGAGACTTACACTTGTAACAGGAAATGCACCGGGAAATGATATGCGTTTCTACTGGGAGAGAGTTGAGGCGAGCCGTAATTTCGCAAATAAGGTATGGAATGCTTCAAGATTCATTATGATGAACCTTGATAAGGCTGAGGCTAAGGCTGTAAGCCTTGATGAGCTCACACCTGCCGACAAGTGGATTCTTTCCAAGTTAAATACACTTGCAAAGGATGTCACAGAGAACATGGAGAATTTCGACCTTGGCGTTGCAGTAGGCAAGATTTATGACTTTATCTGGGAGGAGTTCTGTGACTGGTATATCGAGATGGTTAAGCCGCGTCTATACAATGATGAGGACACAACCAAGGCTGCCGCACTCTATACACTAAAGACAGTTCTTATAGAGTCGCTAAAGCTTCTCCACCCATATATGCCGTTCATAACAGAGGAGATTTTCTGCAACCTTCAGGACGAGGAGGAGTCGATTATGATTTCCAACTGGCCTGTATATAAGGAGGAGTTCAGCTTCCCTGTTGAGGAGAATGCCATTGAGACAATCAAGGAGGCTGTAAGAGGAATAAGAAATACAAGAACCTCCATGAATGTTGCTCCAAGCCGCAAGGCAAAGGTATACGTTGTATCCGCAGAGGAGTCTCTCAGAAGTATATTTGAGAACGGAAGGGTATTCTTTGCAGCGCTTGGCTATGCAAGCGAGGTTATCGTACAGGATAATAAGAACGGAATTGATTCGGATGCGGTATCGGTTGTTATACCTAACGGAACAATCTACATGCCGTTTGCAGAGCTTGTAGACATTGCAAAGGAAATCGAGCGCCTTGAAAATGAGGAGAAGAGACTTAACGGAGAGCTTGCAAGAGTTAACGGCATGCTCTCAAATGAGCGCTTCGTAAGCAAAGCTCCTGCTGCAAAGCTTCAGGAGGAGAAGGATAAGCTTGAGAAATATACACAGATGATGGAGCAGGTTAAGGAGCGTCTTTCACATCTTAGAGGATAGTGTGACAGTGCGTACCATAAAAAGGATAGGGCATAAGGTGTATGAATAATGATTTTAGTAAGGTGACAATAGTACTCCCGTCACTTAATCCGGACGATAAGCTTAATAAAGTGGTGGATGGACTGCTAGAGGCAGGCTTTAAGGACATTGTACTTGTAAATGACGGAAGCGATGAGGCTCATCTTGAGCCCTTCCGTCAGGCAGGTCTGCATAAGGAGGTTACACTGCTGATACACGAGGTCAACAAGGGAAAGGGAAGGGCGCTTAAAACGGCCTTCTCTTATGTTGTTAATAACAGAAAGGATTCGGCAGGTGTAATAACGGTTGATGGAGACAATCAGCACACTGTCAGGGACATAAAAGCGTGTGCGTGCAAAATGCTTGAGTGTAAGGATAAGGTCATACTCGGCTGCCGTGATTTTTCACAGGATAATGTGCCGTGGAAGAGCAGGGTGGGAAATGTGAGCACAAGTCTTGTATTCAGAATTTTCTGCGGAATAAAAATAACTGATACGCAGACAGGACTGCGTGCAATCCCATACAAATATCTTCCTCTTATGTGTGAGGTTGAGGGCGAACGCTTTGAGTATGAGACGCAGATGCTCTTTGCCATAAAGAGAAATCATATCGGCATGGAGGAGGTCAGGATAGAGACAGTCTATCTTGATGACAATGCCTCAACGCATTTTCATCCGATTAAGGATTCGCTTAAGATATATAAGATTATATTCAAATTCATGTTAAGCTCAGGGACATCGTTTGTTATCGACTATGGTATATACGCCATTCTGGTCTTTCTGATTGGAGAAAAGCTGGAACGAGGACTTAGACTTCTGATAGCTACCGTATCTGCGAGGGCCGTTTCATCGATGTGCAATTACACGATGAACAAAAAGGCTGTATTCAAATCAAATGCTTCCGTAGGACGTTCGCTGGTGCGCTATTATACATTATGTGTTTTCCAGACGGCAGCCTCCTATGGACTTGTATATCTGCTCAGCTACCTGTGCAGGGCAGGCTCATTTCTTGAGGTTGTCTTAAAGCTGGTTGTCGATGTGGTGCTGTTTGTCATAAGCTTTCAGATACAGCACAGATGGGTATTTAAGGAGGATAAATGAAAGACGATATCGAACTGTTAGACGTTAATATGGACGAGGAAGACCGCCGTAAAAGCAGTGCCAAAAAGAAACCTGTGATAAATAAAAATAATGCAGCTGCGGATAATAAAGCCGATAAAAAGGTACGCAGAAATAACGTGAAGAAAAGGACAAAGAAGGAAAATAAGCCTCTGAAAATCTGCCTCAGGGTATGTCTTTGTATATTGACATTTGTGGCAGTCACATTTGCGGGGGCATATTTTACCCTGTGGACAATATGCCATGGTCCTTCCAAGGCGGCAAGAGACCTTTTTGTGTCAACCATTCTTGAGACAGGTCAGATGAAATTCCTTGCCTCATGGTATTTCAGTGAGGATGAAATTCTTGCCATAACAGACAGGAATGGCATGGGTAAGACTGAGGAGGACGTCAATCCGGATCTGATTGAGATACCGACGGTTGACGAGAATAACGGGAATCAAGAGTTTGATATTGATGGTATAGAGCTTGTGGAGATATCCGGACGTTCATTTTTTGCGAAGCTGCTCATAATCAATGACCCATCGAGGGTGAAGCTGTCGACAATCTATCCTTGGTCTGATTTTAATAAGAGCAAGTATGGCGAGACTCTTGAGCAGCTTGTACAAAGGGGAGACTACGCCGCAGGTATAAACGGCGGTGAATACTATTCTGAGGGCAACTGGGGCGGTATCCCTAAGGGGCTTGTGGTATGTGACGGAGTTATCCAGTACAACGCACCCCAGGCGGGGGATGTGATGGTCGGCTTCACACAGAACAATATTCTTATGATAGCGGATATCGGGAATATGAGCGCGGAACAGGCAGAGCAGTTCGTGGCTGATAATCAGATAAGGGATGCGGTAAGCTTCAAGGATATAGATGATGGTGACAACAATCATTTCACCAAGCTTATCATAAATGGAACATCGAGAGAGATTTCCGGAAGCGGAAGCGGTGCCAACCCGCGTACCGTTATAGGACAGCGCGCGGACGGAGCGGTTCTTATGCTTGTGACAGACGGAAGAGGAGCAGCAGGACATCTTGGCGCAACGGCACAGGACCTTATATCAATCATGCAGGAGTATGGCGCTGTCAATGCCGCTAATCTTGACGGTGGAAGCTCATCTGCAATGTACTATAATGGAGCCTATGAGATGACCAGTGTTACACTGTATTATTCTACATCTTCATGGCGTCTTCCGACAGCATTTGTTGTTGAAAAGAGAGGAGAGTAGACATGGCGGAAAAGAAAAAATTTCCTGTATTCTGGGTGTGCTTTGCCGTATTCACTGCGCTTATGGTTGTTTTCTGGGGCGTGGTCATAAACAATGTGAAAAAAAGCCTTGTGGAGTACGAAAATTCACAGCCTGAGTATACAGTGGAGAAATACCTGGCACAGTTCCGGGACGGAAGCATTATCAACAAAATTGATTTTGAACAGAGCACCAACAGATTTGAGGAGAGCGGAATATACCAATCACAGTTTGCAGACAGCATATCAGGGAAGGCTATCACCTATGAGAAGCTGCAGACGAGCTATGACGCAAAGCACCCGGTATACAATGTGTATGCCGGTGGGCAGCTTGTTGCGAAGATAACCCTGAAGGAGACTTCCTCAGAGCCGCTTATGTTCATACTCACCAGGCAGGAGTGGGATATAGACAGCATAGAAGCTGTGTACGAGAAGGGCAGCATAGGTTTTACCATAACAGCACCGGATACATACAATGTTTTTGTAAATGGTGTAAAGCTTGATTCCAGAGAGCAGACCGGAAATGTAACTGAGATAGCTGCACTTAAATATGCGGCAGAGTATGTAAGTGTTCCGCAGCTTGTGGAGTATAGAGTTGACGGACTTTTAAATGAGCCGGATGTCACAGTGTATAATAATCAGGGGGATATGGTTATGTACACACCGGATGAGAACAGGAATATCACAATAGATACCTTCACGACCTCACCGATAGCCCCGGAATTGTCTGCGACCGTTCTTCAGAATGCGAAGAATTATTCTAATTTCTTCTCAAAGGATATAGATGGCTGCAGTAACAGTGTAGCACCGATTTCGTATATGTTCCCGGCAGATTCATACTATCTTGAGCTTGCAGAGAATTACAGAAGAAATGATATGTGGATGTACAGCGCACATGAGACACCGGTATTTACCGATGAGACAGTGTCGAATTACATTGTGTACACACCGGAGCTGTTCTCGGTCGAGGTATATTTTAAGAAAAACATGATTTTGAAGCTTAACGGAGAAGCAAGGCAGGATATCGTCAATTCAAGATATTATTACGCAAAGCTTGACGGAAACTGGCTTGTGGTTGATATGCAGTCGGTGACGGAATAAATCATAAAGGGAGAAGATAATCATGCAGGGGACAATGGAAGCGATACTTAACGAAGTAAAAAAGGTAGTTACCGGCAAGGATGAAGCGGTGCTTAAGGTCATGCTTGCCATCACTGCTGGTGGCCATATACTTATAGACGATATACCTGGTGTGGGAAAGACCACCATGGCGATGGGGTTTGCCAAGGCGATGGGATACAGATGTAACAGAATACAGTTCACACCTGATGTCATGCCTTCGGATATAGTAGGTTTTTCGGCATACAATCCTAAGACCCAGGAATTTGAGTACAGGGAAGGTGCCGCAATGTGTAATCTTCTGCTTGCGGATGAGATAAACAGAACGTCCAGCAAGACACAGTCCGCACTCTTAGAAGTAATGGAAGAGAAAAGAGTTTCCGTCGACGGCAGTACACGGAATCTGCCAAGACCGTTCACGGTGATTGCCACGCAGAACCCTGTAGGTTCGATTGGTACCATGCAGCTTCCGGAATCACAGCTGGACAGATTCATGATAAGACTGTCGATGGGATATCCGGACAGAGAGCAGGAAATCAATATTCTTAAAGCAAGGGCAGTGTCTGACCCGCTAAGACTGATTGAGAAGGTGACGGATGAGGAACAGATATTATCACTGCAATCACAGTCTGAGAATGTATATATCCATGATGCAATATATGATTATATAGTAAGACTTATAGGGGCTACGAGGGAGAATGAGTACATTGAGTTAGGGGTAAGCCCGCGAGGTACCCTTGCTGTTGCGGCGATGGCTAAGGCACATGCACTGTATGAGGACAGGGATTACTGCGTACCGGCTGATGTGAAGTTCGTTTTTCCGGATGTAGTATCTCACAGACTGGTTTTAAGCTCCAAGGCGAGAATGGAGAGACTTACGGACAGACAGCTTGCCGCCAATATATTAGAAACAACAGCAGTACCGAGGCTTAAAAAGGGGAAAGCCTGAGAACAGGGGGGAAGTATAAATGATTTTCAGGAGAATAATGTATTTTGTTCTGCTATACGCAGTAATTACCTACAATGTTCTGTATAGAACCTATGATGGATTTATTATGCTGGTATTTGTGGTGTCCGCTTCTCTTCTTTCATTTATTATGCTTATGTTAAGCCGTTTCAATCTCAGATACGGATTCAGACAGAAAACAATATATGTCACAAGGGCGGGGGAGCATGAAATCAGATATGACATAAAAAATGTCATGCCATTTCCGCTTACCCGTGTTGACATGAAATATGAAAGTCAGAAAAAAACACAGTCTTTTACTGTGGGAGCCGCTAATACAGCCATTGTGACCAGAAAGGACAGAAGGCAGCATTGTGGATGTTATTTTGAAAATATACAGAGAATAACTTTGTATGATTTTTTTTGCGTATTCGGCATGAAAATAAAAAATCCGGGCGTGGTAAAGATAGTAGCTTTGCCGCGCTTATTTGACGTTAATACTGAGGAATATATAGATGGAATGCTGTGTGTGGAGAATGAGAGCAGCAGAACAGCATTAAAGGGAAGCGAAGTCAGCGGAATAAGAGAATATGCTCCGGGGGACAGCATGAAGAATATTCATCACAAGCTAAGCAGCAGAATGTCTAAGCTTATGGTGAAGGAGTATGCAGCCGAGGAGGGTAGTGACGATGGATTCGTGTTCATTGACGATGACAGCGCACAGCCTGATGTCAGGGACTCCATGCTTGAGTTTATGTATAATGTTATTTATCTGCGCCTTAAGACTGATAAAAAGGCAACTGGATATATTTTAAAAGGAACTGCAGCAGCTCCTGTTGAAATAACCTCAAAGGAGGATATTGATAATTTCTTTGAACGTGTGTATGAGGAAAATGAGGCAGACGAACAGGGATTGAATGATATTCCGTCAGGGGCGTTCGTGTTTGCCGTTTCCTTTACGGAAAAGCTATATAGAAGCTGCCTGCAATTACGCGGAAAAGCTAACAATATAGTATTGTATCTTCCGGATATAGAGCAAAGCAGAATGGACAAGCCCGATGTTGAGGTGGTCTATATTTCGACAGGAGGTGAAAGAGATTGGTAAAGCGTCTGTTCGAGAGAGTGGGTTCGGTTCTGTTTCTCATGGTTGTTGCCGTACTGGGCACAATGGCGACGGTATGGAATTTTACACAGATTTATGCGACTAAGCCTCTGGTGTGGTGGATTGCGGTTCTTTCTGCAGTCTGCGGAGCGTTCGTGTGCGTGGGCATAAAGCTTATGGGAAGGGCGGGCTTTATAGGAAGGCTTCTTATATTTGCAGCCCTTATAGCATTGGTGGTATTCAAATTTGATGTTATAGCCGGAGGATTCGCCTATATATTTAATTATGCTATTGCTGTCTCTTATACACATCTCCGAGCCCACGAGACGGACTCCTATCTCG
>OJJE01000537.1_pt1 | contig 10674 bp, 12 predicted proteins | sample 1596091 | NCBI WGS metagenome assembly OJJE01 (sample SAMEA4350129, study PRJEB24818) | metagenome | biome: human; feature: gut; material: faeces | place: Denmark | collected 2013-09 | reverse complement strand
TTTGATCTTTTTGTTTTTTGTTTTTTTTTTGTCTTTGAGTTGTTGTATTATTCTTTTTATCAGGTGGTGTCTTACTCGATTTCTGCCTTTCTCGTGGTCTCGTAGATGTGTATAAGAGACATGTATGTTTTTTTTTTTTTTCAAGCAGAAGACGGCATACGAGATAGGAGTCCGTCTCGTGGGCTCGGAGATGTGTATAAGAGACAGCAGTATGCCCTAGTGCTAATCTTGAGAGCCCTACAATCGTTGGAGCGCAGGCGGCGAATGAGCTTCTTAATATCAACGGCGTTAAGGCGTCGATAGTATTTACTTATTTTAATAACGAGGTATATCTGAGTGCCAGATCGATTGACGAGGTCAATGTACAGCTCATCATGGAAAAGCTAGGCGGAGGCGGTCACATGACTATTGCCGGCGCGCAGCTTAAGGATGTGACTGTTGATGAAGCTATTGAGCTTGTCAAAAAGACGTTAGATGGCATGATAGAGGAAGGAGAAATATAATGGAAGTTATTTTATTACAGGATGTAAAGGCACTTGGAAAGAAAGGTCAGAAGGTTAATGTGAGCGAAGGCTATGCCCGCAACTTTATTCTTCCGAAGAAGCTTGGCATAGAGGTCAATGCTAAGAATATGAACGATTTAAAGCTTCAGAAGGCACATGAGGATAAGCTTGCGGCAGAGGCGCTTGCCAATGCGAAGGAGCTTGCTAAGGAGCTTGAGGATAAGACGGTTGTTGTAAAGCTCAAGTCCGGCAAGGACGGAAGAGTGTTCGGCTCTGTGTCCACAAAGGAGATTGCTGAGGAGTTAAAGGCACAGCACAATATTGATATAGACAAGAAAAAGATGGTATTGAATGACGCTATCAAGGCTCTTGGCAATTATGAGGTGGTATGTAAGCTTCATAAGGATGTGACCGCCAAGCTTGTTGTCAAAGTAACGGAAGGATAATACAGGTAGATAACAGATGGATGATACGTTAATAAGGCGTGTTATGCCTAATAGCGCTGAGACCGAGAAGGCAGTTATCGGCTGTATCCTGATGGATAAGGATAAGATGACGGATGTCGCTGATATTCTTGTGCCGGATGACTTTTATCATAGCGAATACCGTGCAATATATCAGGCGATGGTGCAGATTAACGCGGAGGGCAGACCGGTCGACTTGGTCACTGTTATTGAGCGTCTCAGGACAATGAACGTGCCTCCGGAGATATGCAGTCTTGAATTTATGAAGGAGGTAGCCGATTCAGAGGCTACGGCTGCTAATGCGAAGCATTATGCCAAAATAATAAAAGAAAAATCCCTGCTCAGAAGGGTTATAAAGGTTAATGAGACGATAACAGAGGAGTGCTATGCAGGACGAGAGAGCTCAGATGCCATTCTTGAGGAGACGGAAAAGCAGCTTTTCAAGCTTCTTCAGTCGAGAGGTGCGGAGGATATCACACCGATTAAGGATGTTGTCATGGATGCGATAAACCGTATCGAGGCAGCTTCTAAGCAGAGCGGAAGCGTAACAGGTATTCCGACGGGCTTTACAGATCTGGACTACCGTACTGCGGGTTTACAGCCTTCGGACATGATTCTTGTTGCGGCACGTCCGTCAATGGGAAAAACGGCATTTGCACTGAACCTTGCTGCTTATGCGGCATGTAAGAAGCACATAACCACTGTAATATTCAGTCTGGAAATGTCCAAGGTCCAGCTTGTGAACCGTTTCCTTTCAATGGAGTCGGGTGTGAGCGCCCAGAATCTCAGAACAGGAAATCTGACTGAGGGTGAATGGGAGAATCTTGTCGAAGGCGCTTCGATTATAGGTAATTCGGGACTTGTAATAGATGATACTCCGGGTATATCAATATCGGATCTGCGCTCTAAGTGCCGTAAGATTAAGCTTGAGCACGATGACCTTGGACTTATTATTATCGACTATATCCAGCTTATGACCAGCAGCAGCAAGTCGGAGTCAAGACAGCAGGAGGTATCAGAGATATCGCGTTCATTAAAGGCTCTGGCAAGAGAGCTGAATGTACCCGTTATAGCACTTTCACAGCTGAGCCGTGCTGTTGAACAGAGACCTGACCACAGACCTATGCTGTCTGACCTTCGAGAGTCGGGAGCCATAGAGCAGGACGCCGATGTAGTAATGTTCTTATACAGGGATGAATATTATAAGAAGGATACGGACAAGCCGGGCGTAGCTGAGGTAATCATCGCCAAGCAGAGAAACGGTCCTGTCGGAACAGTTGAGCTTGCATGGATTGGCGATAAGCAGCGTTTTGCAAATCTTGAGAGAAGTTAGCGAAATTTGTCGATTGAAATACACGAAAAAAGTATATACAGTATGGTACTATATAGACCGGATAGAGGAAAGCTTTATCCGGTCTTACTTTTTGCAGGGGAGTTGTTTCATAGATGGAAGAAAAAAGGTACATAATATCTGAAGTTGCAGAGCGCACCGGAATCGAGACACATGTGCTCAGATACTGGGAGGATGAGCTTAATCTGGATATTCCGAGGAATAAAATGGGGCATAGATATTACACGGAAGAACAGGTTGAGCTGTTTAAGCAGATTAAGGAGCTTAAGGACAGCGGTTTTCAGCTTAAGGCGGTGAAGGCTGTACTTGACGGGCAAATGCAGGGAGCGGCGGTCATGCAGTATGTGGGAAATGAGGCTGCGGATAAAAATGTACAGGCTGCCTGTAATGGCACTGCAGGCGATAATGTAAGGTGTGTCTGTAATGGGACTGCGGATAATAGTGTGCAGGCTGCCTGTAATGGAGCCGTGGATAATAATGTACCTGCGGCGCAGGGGGAGGCGCATATGGAGAGTGCAGGTACATCGGAGGTCGCGGCTCTGACACAGGAGGAGCTTGCCATGAAGCGTTCTGAGGATAAGCTTGCGCAGTTCGAGCAGATTATCGGAGATATTGTGACACGTTCACTGTTAGAGAACAATGTGGCACTTGGGGAGAATATTTCCGCTGCTGTATCCGAGCGAGTATGCGATAAGGTAATCAAGGAGATGGATTACATGATGCGTGTACGTGAGGAGGCGGAAGATGACCGCTTCAGGAGGCTGGATGAAACAATTCGAGGAGTTCAGAAGAGCAATAAGGAGGCTGCCGCATATCGTGAACGTGGTGATAAGTCAAAGAAACGTCATGGATTATTTAAGAAGGTAAAATAAGATGCCTGTGACGTGCAGGCATATTTAGAGTCAGTGCCCATAGATGGGCAGAGTATGAGGGTGAGCAGTTGATATAAAAAATGGAGCCATATCTTATATACCGGAAATACCGGCATATAGACATAGCTCCATTTTTATTACTTCTCTGTGATAGCACCTACAGGGCAGGTAGCTTCACAAGCGCCACACTGTACACATACATCTGTGTTAATCTCCATATGCTCAGAACCCTCGGAGATAGCACCTACAGGGCATCCGGCAGCACAAGCGCCACAGCTGACACAAGCATCACCTACAACGTACATAATTTCCTCCCATCTGAAGTGAGTACACTTCTATTTACTGTTTTGTATTATTGTTTGTATTATTCAGAGAAGCTCGCGCTTCTTTGATACCTTTGATTATAACGGATTTAGCCTTAATGACTGCCTCCTTGGACTCAGCAGGCACACCCTTAAGCGGGTAATCAAAGCCAAGATTCTCGTACTTGACAACACCCATGGTGTGATAAGGGAGCACGTCAAGAGCCTTGACATTTTTAAGCTTGCCAATGAAAAGTCCAAGCTGATACAGATATTTCTCATTGTCGGTTATACCAGGTACAACAACATGACGTATCCATGTAGGTATTCCCTTATCGCTGAGATATTCGGCAAATGCCAATATGCCGTCATTCGGCTGGCTGCACAGCTTCATATGCTCTTCAGGGTCAATGTGCTTGATGTCGAGCATTACAAGGTCTGTATATTGCATAAGTACATCCATCTTATCTACGATAACCTTATTATCAGGCTTGAAAACAATACCGGATGTATCGATACATGTGTGTATACCCTGTGCCTTAGCTTTCATAAAAAGCTCAGTGAGAAAGTCTATCTGTAGGAGCGGTTCGCCGCCGGTAACGGTAAGACCTCCGTTCTTATAAAAGGACTTATTATCCTCATACTTCTGTAAAATCTCGTCCACAGAAATCTCTGTCCCGCCGGTCGTAGCCCATGTATCGGGATTATGACAATATAGACAACGCATTGGGCAGCCCTGTACGAACACCACGAAACGGATTCCAGGTCCGTCGACGGTGCCAAAGGTTTCTAAAGAATGTATTCTCCCGTTCATATCAATCCTTGTTCCTCCATGTCAAAAAAATAATACCAAATGAAATGCCAAATTACAATAGATATTTCTTCTGGTATTATAAAAGTATATCACTATTTATACCAAAATAAAAGTTAAAAAAATATAAATACTATGTGTAAAAAACAGGCAGGCACAAAAAGTGTCTGCCTGTAATTAAAGATCAGTAGTATTGTTAATTACATAGCATGATGTGAAATTACGTACATCCATCAGATATACATTTCACGGATGTAATTACATTGCCTGATGTGAAAGTAGAACTTTCCATCAGATAAACTATCCACAGTCGAAATTACATAGCCTGATGTGAAATTACGTACATCCATCAGATATACACTTCACGGATGTAACTACATTGCCTGATGTGAAAGTAGAACTTTCCATCAGATAAACTATCCACAGTCGAAATTACATAGCCTGATGTGAAATTACGTACATCCATCAGATATACACTTCACGGATGTAATTACATTGCCTGATGGAATGTACGATTTATAACGTCATCCTGCTGAGCCTTTGTGAGCTTGATGAAGTTAACAGCGTATCCTGATACACGGATAGTAAGCTGTGGGTACTTCTCAGGATGAGCCTGGGCATCAAGTAAAGTATCTCTGTTGAGAACATTAACATTGAGATGATGTCCGCCCTTAGCTACATATCCATCTAACATTGACGCGAGGTTGTCAATCTGGTTCTGACTAATTTCTGCCATTGTATTAAATCCTCCTTGTTTTCCGAAGGAAAATCCGAGCCTCATGGCGAGGAGAGGATTTGTCCTCCTTGTTTTCTTCTTATTCATTTTCGTCTCCGTCGAGTCCGACATGAAGTGTCGGAACGCTGCACGCCATCTGACCGTTGCAGGCGAGACTGTTGTTGGTCTGTACTGTCTTTTCGGTTGCAGGGGCGCTGTTGTCAACAACTACATTGACGTGACCGCCATCAGCAGCCATGAGATTATCTAACATTGATACAATGTCGTCCACTTTAGAGTTGTCCATGATAACCTCCCATAAAACTGCCGCAGAATCCGGACTGCACTCATTGGTGGCAGTTCGGAGACTGTGGGTTAATATTTTATAATTACTTATTTAAATCAATATCAAGGTCGCCTGCGAACACATGTGTTCGCAATTACTTGTTAAGATCTATATCAAGATCTCCGGCGAACACTTGGTCTTCCTTACCAAGAGCACCAGGAACGATAGTAAATGTGTTAGAAATACCATCCTGAGCATCCTTGAATGGAAGCTTGGCAACTGATGAAAGGGAAGCTACAGCACCGTTCTTATCACGTCCGTGCATTGGGTTAGCACCAGGAGCGAATGGAACACCAGCCTTACGTCCATCAGGTGTAGAACCTGTAGCGTTACCATAAGTAACATTAGATGTGATTGTAAGGATAGATGTTGTAGGAACACCGTTTCTGTATGTGTAGTGAGAACGAACCATAGCCATGAACTTCTCAACTATCTCAACTGCAATCTTATCAACTCTGTCATCGTTGTTACCATACTTAGGGAACTCGCCCTCAACCTCGAAATCAGTAGCTACGTTCTTAGCAACACCGATTGTCTTGATAACAGACTTAGCTGTCTGAGGATCCTTAACCTTCTTGGTAATCTCAACGTCAGTTCTGATAACCTTAACCTTAGCGTACTTGATTGCTGATAAGGAGTCAGCTACAACTGAAAGACCGGCGATACCTGTTGCGAAGTATCTCTTAACCTCTCTGTCATGAAGAGCCATCTGAAGTCTCTCATAGCAGTACTTATCATGCATATAGTGAATTACGTTAAGTGTGTTAACATAAACATCTGCTAACCACTCCATCATATCTGTGTACTTAGCCATTACATCATCGTAATCAAGGTACTCGCCCTCAACAGGTCTGTACTTAGGACCAACCTGAACACCTGTCTTCTCATCAACACCGCCGTTGATAGCATAGAGGAGACACTTAGCAAGGTTAGCTCTTGCTCCGAAGAACTGCATTTCCTTACCAACTCTCATTGAGGATACGCAGCAAGCGATAGCATAGTCATCACCATGAGTTACTCTCATGAGGTCATCGTTCTCATACTGAACTGAGGATGACATGATGGATGTCTTAGCACAGAACTTCTTCCAACCCTCTGGAAGTCTTGTTGACCAGAGAACTGTCATGTTAGGCTCCGGAGCTGTACCAAGGTTGCTTAATGTGTGAAGGTAACGGAAGCACATTCTTGTTACAAGTGTACGTCCATCAACACCCATACCACCAAGGGACTCAGTTACCCAGGTAGGATCTCCTGCGAAGAGTGCGTTGTACTCAGGTGTACGAGCGAACTTAACAAGTCTTAACTTCATGATGAAGTGATCGACGAACTCCTGAATCTGCTCCTCTGTAAATGTACCGTTAGCTAAGTCTCTCTGAGCGTAGCAGTCAAGGAATGTAGATGTACGTCCAAGTGACATAGCAGCACCGTTCTGCTCCTTAACAGCAGCAAGGTAACCAAAGTAAGTAGCCTGAATAGCTTCCTGTACGTTAGTAGCTGGCTTAGAAATATCACAGCCGTAAATCTCACCTAACTTCTTTAACTCGCCGAGAGCTCTGATCTGCTCAGAAAGCTCCTCTCTGTCACGGATAACATCAGGAGTCATAACCTTACAAGTAGTAGCCTTCTGGTATTCCTTATCCTTGATAAGGAAATCAACACCGTAAAGAGCAACTCTTCTGTAGTCGCCGATGATACGTCCACGGCCATAAGCATCAGGAAGACCTGTGATGATATGGTTAGAACGGCAAATTCTCATCTCAGGAGTATAAGCATCGAATACACCAGCGTTGTGTGTCTTTCTGTGAATTGTGAAGAACTCCTCGATTTCAGGATCAAGCTTGTAACCATTAGTTACAAGAGCTGCCTTAGCCATGTTGATACCGCCGTATGGCTGAAGTGATCTCTTGAAAGGCTTGTCTGTCTGGAAACCAACAATCTTCTCTAAGTCCTTGTTAAGGTAGCCTGCTGCATGGGATGTAATTGTTGAAGGAACCTTAGTATCCATATCAAGGACTCCGCCCTTCTCACGCTCCTGCTTTGAAAGCTCCATAACCTGTGCCCAAAGAGTCTTAGTTGCCTCTGTAGGACCGCAAAGGAAAGAATCGTCTCCTTCATAAGGTGTGTAGTTCTTCTGAATGAAGTCTCTTACATCAACCTGCTCTTCCCACTTACCGCCTACGAAACCTGTCCATTCTGATCTCATAATGAAAAAAACCTCCTATTATAGTAAAGTGTTTTATATGTGTTATCCGCCACTCATAGGTTAAGCCGGATGTACCGTTCCCAACCAGACGGATTATACACTTTTTTATAGCTGTATTATACAATGCACATTGTATACACGTCAAGGGCTTAAGAAGAAAATTCATGGATTGTACACAAAAATGTACATAAAAATTTTGAGAAAATTCCTTATAAAATGGGTAAATTTTACACTGTAGCCACAAATGTGTTCATAAGGAACAATCATACCGGTAAGTAATAATAAAGATTGAAGAGAGCATATTGTGTACCATCTTTACAACATAAATCCTCTGTGGTACAATAGGCACTGGTCATTACATGTAGGTGTCCGGAACCGAAAAGTTAGTATAAAGTGATGATAAAATGGGAACCATTTTATAGGTCAGTTCTGAACAGTTACTATATTATTATATTTTCAGGAGGAAAACACAATGGCACAGGTTAGCAAAGAAATGAGAATCATCGACATCATCAATGTTGATTATGATATTGTTCCTATTTTACTTAATGAGGGAATGCACTGCATCGGCTGTCCGTCAGCACAGGGCGAATCTTTGGAGGAGGCTGCTCTTGTTCACGGTCTTGACCCGGATGAGATTACAGCTAAGATTAATGAGTTTCTTGCAGCGAAGTAATCAGACGGGCTGCTGGGATATATTGTTAAAATTCAAAAGTGAAAGCTACGTTGCTTTTTAATGAAAAGAGAGTGAATCAGGTTCGGATAAAAACTTGTTCACTCTTTTTTTGTGGAAATTGTGGTGAGGCATTGGATAATTTTGCGGATTGAGATTGTGGGAATGTGCGGGGCATAGACGGGTATAGAAAAGGAAGACTTATTGCCTATGCCCGCAGAATCCCTCATAGCAGGCAAAAATTGCTACGTTGCGGGTATATATGAGCGAAAATCAAAATTATACCCAAGAAATCGCAGATTGAGGTGAGCATGTGGGTATAGAATAAGAAATAATGCACTCATACCCGCAAAAACCATTATAGCGTGCGATAAATGTTGCGTTGCGGGTATATTTGAATGAAATGCAAAAAATACCCCCAGCACACCGTTATAGCAATCTATAATTGGTGCGCTCGGGGTATTTTCGGTAAGTTTATTGAATGTATGCCAATTACTGTGAAAATGAGGTGTGACTACCTAAAAGAACATTGCAAGAAAATTATTGCCAATGCTCTACAACTCCGCCAGTATCTTCACCGCATTCCTGCGTATGATAACCTCATCATGTTCGTTGAGATACGAGACAGTTGCGTATGAGAGCTTCTCCCTTACGCCGTATTCGGACAGCGTGTTGTTCACGCCGGTGAATTCATCAAGGTTCATGTCATCACTGCGTATGAACAGGTAGTAACGGAGGTTGACAGGATTCTTGTAGAGAATGCTGCTTCCGTTGAAGCGGTTGTTTACGGCGATGGCTGCAACAGTAGCCTGATTCAGATCCTTAAATGAGAACAGCTTCTCTATAGGAACAACTGCACATATATCGCTGCCGTTATCAGTGCCGGAAACATTGTCTGAGCCGGTGGAAGCGGAGCCATCGGAAATACTTCCGGAGGCTTTTTTGCCTGCTGTGCCTGATGAAGCCTTATCACCTCCTGCTTTGGATGACTTCCTGCCGGAGGCAGAGCCTTCGGCCTTTTCGGAGGCGCTGCCTCCTATTATCTTGGAGCCGGAGTCAGCACTGGATTTATCGTTGGCTTTATTGCCGTTCTTAGACTTCTTTAGAAGACTGTCTGAGAATGGAATGAAATCGGCATCCTGATTAAGTGCTTCATTTATTCGGTTAAGCAGGGATGAACCGTCATCCATGCCGTGCATATCATCGTCAGAGTCGAGCATGTCCGCATAATCTTCGTCTTCATCGGATGGTGCGAACTTAGAAAAGCGTGTGTCAAGCTCTTCAGGATCCTCAACCTTCGTGATGACAAGAATAATACAGTCCGGTGATACAGGAATGGCCTCTATCATAAGAGGGATATCATCTGCTTCAAATCCACATTCAAAAGAGGCCTGCGCAATCATATCTTTAAAAAGGCTTTTAGCCTTTTCTGTTCCATAGGCTAATTCGCTGATTTTAAGCTCCCTTGAGTCTAAGTCAGCGCGATTAAGGGTACAACGTATTGAATTTTCACTAAGTCTTTCTATTTTCATGTCAAATCACATCCTTCCTGACCTGTTTATTATACGTCATTTGTTATTATTCTGTAAAGGTTTAATACTATGAAAAAAGTATGAAATTTATATATGCTCCCAACGCGGGCGACAAGCTTCAGAATGACAGTATAATGTTAAAATTAAACATGTGTTTAATAACTCTGCAATCAAAGACGGTTGTACAAATCAATTTATCTGGTAAAATGAATTTAGGATTTGTTGTTATCAATGGAGGTGGTATTTACCGATACACATGATACTCTGTTGGATGGCAGGTACCTAATCCTTAGAAGGCTCGGGCAGGGAGCCTTTGGCGAGGTATTTCTTACAAGACACGTTGGACTTGGAGTATACAGGGCTGTTAAGCGGATCCGTAAGAGCAAGGATGTACACAACACGAGAAGGAAAGAGGCAGATGCGCTCAAGAATCTGCGGCATACATCCTTACCTATAATATATGATATTGACGAGGATGATGTGTATTTCTATATTGTTGAAGAATATATAGAAGGGATTTCACTTTCGGAATATGTCAGGGATAGGACAAGGCTTGCACAGGACGAGACGTGCAGCGTTATTATGAGTATATGTACTGTTCTTAGTTATATGCAGACGCAGGCAGGATTATTACATCTGGATATTAAGCCGGACAATGTTCTGCTCACTGAGGATGGAGTTAAGCTTGTTGATTTTGGAAGCAGCTGCATGGAGGATGAGATTCCCGGGTGTGTGATGGGGACAGCAGGGTATGCTCTGTCTCTTATACACATCTCCGAGCCCACGAGACGGACTCCTATCTCGTATGCCGTCTTCTGCTTGAAAAAAAAAAAAATCTCATCAGTCGCAGTATTATCTACTGTCTAGGCGGTGTGTTATGTGGCACTGGCTGTTTTGGTATT
>OJJE01000535.1_pt1 | contig 10699 bp, 5 predicted proteins | sample 1596091 | NCBI WGS metagenome assembly OJJE01 (sample SAMEA4350129, study PRJEB24818) | metagenome | biome: human; feature: gut; material: faeces | place: Denmark | collected 2013-09 | reverse complement strand
GCTGTGGGCGCTGTAGTAGGGGTAGCCAAACGCCTTTGCAATCTTTTCAAACTCCGGGAAGGACAGGTCGCCGCTCTCGGGGCCGATGCCGACCTTGCAATGCTCCTTGAAAAGGTTGTTCTGCGTCAGGCGGATAGAGTGGTAACCGTTGTTGTTGATGAGGAAGATTTTGATAGGCAGCTTGTTCGTCAGAATGGTCTGCAGTTCCTGCAGGTTCATCATGATGGAGCCGTCGCCCTCAAGGCAGATCGTCTGGCGGCGTCCGCCGCCGATGCAGGTGCCAATGGCTGCGGGCAGACCGTAGCCCATGCTGGCAATGGCACTGTTGTTTGCCATCCGGCTGCCCTTCTGGATGACATACGCCTGGTTACCGACGACACAGCACGCACCGTTGGAGACCGCGGTCAGGCTGTTCTCCGGCAGGCGACTGCTTAAATAGCGCACAAAGGCGTAGACGTTGGCGGTCTCGCCGTTTTCCTCCCACTGGCGGGGCAGCACGGCGGGGTAGTCGCGTTTCCAGCGCTGGCAGGTGGCCAGCCACTCGCCGCCCGCGTTCACGGGGGCCGCGGCAGCCTTATCCAGCTTGGTCAAAAAGTCCTTCGCGTCGGCCCAGACCGGCATTTCGACGTGCAGGGTCGGCTTTTTCAGCTCGGCCTGGTCAATGTCCACCATGATGACCTCTGCCGCGCGGGCCCAGGTCTTCCAGTTGTAGCCGACCTGGCGAATAGAAATGCGCGTGCCTACGGCCAGAATCAAGTCTGCGTTTTGGATAGCCCAGTTGCCCGGGCGGTCACCCATGTTGCCGGCGCGCCCGCAGTACAGCGGATTGTCATCCTCGATGAGGTCCACGGCGTTCCAGTAGGTGACGATGGGGATGTTGAGCTTTTCCGCCACGGAGCGGAACGCCGCATACCCGCCGGACAGGCGGATGCCATAGCCCGCGTGGAACACTGGCCGTTTGGCGTTCTTGATTTTTTCCAGAATCGTCCGGATCGTGGTGTCGTCCACCGACGGGGGCAGCTGGGCGTCATCCTCGGCGGGGTCATAGCCGCGCAGCTCGTCAGTCTCGATGTAGCCGCCCTGGAAGTTGACCGGGATGTCCAGCCAGACCGGGCCGGGGCGGCCCGTTGTAGCCAGATGCCACGCCTTTTCCAGCAGGTAGCGAATGTCCTTGGGGTCCTCCAGCATGGCGGCGAACTTCGTCATGTACTGGACGGACTTGGTGATGTCGTACTCCTGGTCGCCCATGGCGCGCAGCGGCGTACCGGTGTACTGCAAGGCGTACCGGGCCGTGGTGTCATAGCGCACCTGGCCGGAGACGATGAACATTGGGATGGAGTCCAGCCAGCCGCCCACGACGCCGGTCAGCGCGTTGGTGCCGCCGGGGCCGGTGGTCACGCAGACCGCCGCGATCTTATTTTCCAGCCGGGCGTAGGCTTCCGCCGCAATGGCGCAGGCCTGCTCATGGTGGTTGTAGGTCACATGCAGCCGGGGGTTATGGCCCAGCGCATCATTCAGGTGCATAGCGCCGCCGCCCACGACGGAGAAAACATCCGTCACGCCGCGCGCCGCCAGAAAGTCCGCCACATAATCCGCTAAACGCTGTTTCATTGGGTTGCTCCTTTTCCATTCAGTCAATTTTCAGGAACCAATACCGGGTGGCCGTCCGTTCCCTTTGTCCATTCGACAAGCGTAATCGCTTCTTCTGCGCCGCTCTCGCTGTTTGCTTTATTCTTTTCTCTTACTGCGGCATTCAGACGCTTCACCAGGAAATCACTGTTGAAAACATCTTCGTCGGCATAGCTGACACGCTTTTCTTGAATAGCGGGTCTATCAAGCAGGCTTGTCTTTTGACCCGTCAGCTGATAAACATTCTCTACCATAATTGAGCTATTATAGGCGATTGCATCCGCGTTTTCGCCACCAGTCAGCGCACCGGCACTAACACAGTTTACAACACTACCAGCGAAGTTATCGGTAATGCCACCAGCGCGCGAGCTCGTGACATTCACATCCGTAAAGCAGTTCATAATCTCTGCCTCCGGGTTGACTGCATAGCTGGCAATTGCTCCAACACAGTCGCCAGTCAGGCTGCCCGCTTCAAGCCCCAGATTGTAAACAGCCCCTTCGAGACGTCCAAACAGACCGACATCCTCTGTAGCCTTGCCCTGAATGCTCAGATTGCGGATAATATGTCCCTTGCCATTGTAGGTGCCGTAAAAATAGCTTTCCCCGCTGAATGCACCAATGGGCGTAAATTTTTTACCGTCCATATCAATATCAGCGGTCTGTTCAACATACTGATCTGCAAAGCTCATGCCGCGGTTGACATAATTGCTGAACGCCTGCAAATCCTCCGCCGACTGAATCAGATACGGCTCTTCCTCGGTTCCCTTTCCTTCCAAGGTGAAGCTACCCCAGTCTGTCTCGTCTGCCAGCTTGTACACCTTGATCTTACCGGTTCTTTCCTCACCATACACGCCCAACAGGGTGTAGCGTGTGCCCAGCAGTCGTCCAAAATTCTTTTCCAGCTCGCGCTGCTTCAATTTCTCACCATTGCGGTAACTTTCTTCGTGAACCTTCTTGCAGTTTGGAACATCATCCTTCCAGATTACAATGTCAGGCAGATTTTCCTGTAGCAGCTCGTCCTCCTGCAAAACGTACTGGTCGTCTACCACGTCATAGAACAGAACCGGAACAAACGTATCCATTGTATAGCGGTTTGTCAGAATATTAAAGAGCTTTACATAGGGATAGCCAAAAATCGTTGCATCTTCTGTTGTGTTTTCAAGAATCAGCTGTGTGATGTCTTTCAACATCTTGTCGTCCTCCGCAGAAAAACGGAAGCCTCGCAGCGCGGGGATGCCGGTGGCGTAGATTTTTTTGTCATACTCTGCCTGTTCACAGCCCCACCAAGAATAGGAACATACGACCTTCTGTGCAATACAAGCCATCGAAAGTACTGTGCACAGCGCAATCGTACCGATTTTGACCGATTTTTCCGTAACTTTATCTGTAAATACGCTGTTCAGCCCAACACACAGAACAAACGGCATAGCCAACATAATCCCATGGTAGGAAATTTCTGATGCCGATGCCATACTGGCTGCATATATCGTAGAAAATGCCGCACAGGCCATCCAAAAGTGCTCACGTGCATAGCCGTCATTGCCATCCGCTTTTATTTTCATAAGGGAGCGGGCAATCAGATATAGATCCAAAAAGCTGATGATCGTATACAGCGTACCAGTCACACTCTTAAACAGCGTGCCTGATTCATAGATTGCTTCCAATAAGCTCCCGTTATCTTCGCCTAATGACGCATAACGGGCCGTAACCAGAATAGTCACCACATAGGCGGCACACAGACCGTAAAATACATCGTGCATTATCTTGCTGCCGCTTCTGCGCTTTTGGCTGTACGCCAGCAACAGTAGCAACCCTCCACCGATGACAACGGCTTGGACGCTTTTCGTACCAACGAGCACTTCGATAAAGTCGTTCGCAGCCTGCCTTTCCAAAACATAGCCGCCGCCTATGACCAGCAGCAAGAGCATCCGTCCTGCTGTCTGACTCTCGTTTTTCTGCGCCAGTGTTATGGCAGCTACACACCCCACCATCAGTAAAAATACCGGCGCATTGATTGTCCAGCCCGTAAAGATTTTCAGCAAAATGGCAAGCGGACTGCCTTTGCCTCCCGTGTGCATAAAGACCTGCTGAAAGAACGGAAGCAACGCGCCATTGACGGCAAGGATTCCCATGGCCACGACGAACACCAGCAAAAAGCCAAGTATGACTGCCGCACAATATTGCAGAAAGCCTTTGTCTTTTTTCTTCCAGCAGTAGACACTCAAAGCCAGCAGATAAATAACCCCCGCAGCTGCAAAAATCGTCTGCTTGTTCAGAAAGAGCAGCCCCAGCATAGCGCCGGCAGCAAACAGGTATTTCCCGGCGGCTTTCTTATCTGCCGCCTCTGCAAATCCCAGAACACAATAGAGCAGCAACACAGACAAAAACGGAATCGTCTGGTTATAATCACCGAATAAATCGTAGACAGAGGCCGTGCACAGAATCGCAGAGAAGGCACACGCTGCAAAGGCGGCATATCTATTGAAATACCGGCAGAGCAGCCGAAACATCAACTCATAAATAGCAATCCGCTGTACCAGCCACCACGCACGGTAAATGAACAGGCTGCCAAACGACAGCTTCCAGAGCATCACATCAATCAGGATGTTCAGTGGCGGCAGGTAATAGTAAAAATCGCGGTATGGAAATTTCCCGTGCAATACCAGCTCTGCATAGTTTACATTCCAGCCTTCCGTAATGGGCATCGTGTTGGCGAAATAAATTGAGGAATAGGCCAGAATCACCACACAAAGCAGTGCAGCCAATACCCAGCCTCGCGCGTTCTGGCGCTTATTCGTATGTGGTTTTTCCATTACTAATTGCATCGTGCTTGTTCTCACTTTTCCTTAAATGTCCACAGCTTGTTGATAACAAAGTTCAGCGGGATCGTCACAAGCAGATTGACGATGGGCGCAATGGATTTGCTGACGCTGAAGAATGCAACCTCAATCCAGAGCAGCACATTGGACAAAACCGACGTGCCGCCGTAACTGACATAGGTCTTGCCCAGCCGCTTTAGCTTGCTGCGCCAGTCATTGGCGTTGCCAGTAAAGACAAACTTGTCATTCCAGAAAAAGGCGTTGGCAATGCTCAGAATCGTGCCCAGGATGCTGCCGACCATATACAGGTCCGGGCTGATCCACAGGAAGATATAGTAGACCGCCATGGACACAGCCGTATTGCTTACGCCCACCAGGCCGAACTTGACGAACTGCTTGAACAGCTCCACAAATTCCTCTCTATTTTTTGCGCCCAGCAGGGCCAGCAATTTCTGCATAGTATATGTTTCCTTCCGTTATTCGGTTTCCTCCACAGCACCCTCACTGGCAACCACCAGGTTTGTCACCGTGAAGGTGCCGTTTTTGCGTGAGGACGCATCATAAACCGCCATCGGGCCGTCATAGCTCACATCGATTTGGGTCTGGCCGGGAACCACATCTACCGTGTAGCACACGGTCTGCCCCTCATGATCAATCTTAATATCCGTCTGCTTCTGCTTCCCGGTTGTACCATCAGCATCTTCCAGATTCGGTGCTTCAAACGTCATCGTATAGGCGCGCTTCAAATCCATGCCGTAGCCTGTCTGGAATGTGACCGTCATCCTTTGCGTAAATGGCGCGTGGTTGTAAATCATAATATACGCACCGCGGCCGCTCCATGTTGCCTCTACCGGGTTGCCGTCGCTGTCCTGCACGTCCTTCTGCCGGATGCCCTTGGCATCCAGTCGGCCGTTGTAGCTGTAGTCAAAGCCCCAGTTGTGGGTGTGCTGCCACAGCTGCTGGCCGCCCACACCGGCCACCGCCACACAAACGGCCAGCAGCACCGTGGCTGCCGGGTGTCCGTGTGTCGGCTTGACCGGCTTTTCCGCACAGCGTACACGCACCCCCTGCACCGTCTGGACAAGCACCAGACAATGAGCAGCAGCAGCATGACATGACAAATCGTGTTGCGCGGTACAAAGGACGGCTCCATCTGATCCCGCCGGAACAGCGGCAGCGGCAGCACCGGCACCATCAAGGCCAGATAGGGCAGCACGTTGTCACTGCGCAGTTCACGCTCCTGCTCCATAAACAGGAATAGCGGAATCAAAAACAGGCACCATACATAATCATACTGGGACTGAAACATCAGCATCGCCAGAATGATTGCTGTAATGCGCTTCCACTCCTTATCCATAAAAAAGCTGCACACCAGCAGCACCGCTGCCAGCACAATGCCCAGCAGTGCGTAGCTGCCATAGCCCAGCTGCGTGCCCAGCAGCTTGTCCACCGCATGTCCGGCCTCTGCCAAAATGTTGGAGAAACCGTTGCCGATCCACGGTTCACCTCTGCTGCCGCTAAAATCAAACAGTACACGGAACCACAGTGTGAGGCCAAACAATCCTTCATTGAAGAAGAACAGCGGGAAGCACAGGCAGACAACACCGTACAGCACCGTGCGCACCGCGGCCAGATAGTTTTTATCGCGCAGCAGCAGCACGCCCAGAAACGCCGGGTACAGCTTGAAACCGGCGGCAATCGCCAGTGCCAGACAGGCCAACTCCCGCAAAAGTGGGTTTTCTGAATTGCGGTACAGGATAAAAAAAGCCATTAACGGCCAGCACAGCAGCAGAATATTGCCACGTTCCAAGCCGTACAGTACCCCATAGCTGAACACTGCACAGAATGCCAGCAGCTTTTTCCGCCCCCCGCAGCTGCGCGTCAGGCGTTCTGTCATCGATACAATTCCTAAGACCACCACGATAACAAAGACGATAAACAGCATCATCGTCGCTTGCTGTAAACGCAAATCCCGTTCTGTTCCCTTCATGTTGAGAGACGAGATAAACGATTCCGTCCAGGTAGCTGATTGTGTCTTTGGCACAAGCAAATACAACACATAGAAAAACAGATTTGCAAGCGGCGGGTACAGCGTATCGAACTGTCCGTAGGGCATACGTCCACGCACATACTCAATACTATGGAAAAAGTCCATACCGGTATCGGTGACATCATAAAAGAAGAATCGATGCAGCAGCGTACCGCGACTGGCCAGCAGGGCAAGCAGCAGCACCGCCAGACAGCCCACCGTCGCCCAGCAGTAGATCTGCATAGGCGTCAGCCGCCTGTTTTTGTCCAACCGTAGTCTTGGTGCGCAGGTCGTTTTCACCGTTTGTTGCATCATAGGGGTCCGTACCTCGTTGTCAAAATTTTACTGATTCACAGCCTCGATAATCGTCTTGGCCATGTAGTCGATCATCTCGTCGGTCATGCCGGGGTAAACGCCGACCCAGAAGGTGTTGTTCATGATAAAGTCGGTGTTGGTCAGCTCGCCCGCCACGCGGTAGGCGTCGGTGCCGCGGATCTGGTCAAAGCAGGGGTGCTTGATGAGGTTGCCGCTAAACAGCAGACGGGTCTGCACGTTGTGGCTCTCCACATAGCGGGTCACGGCGTTGCGGTCCAGGCCGCTCTCCGGCTTGACGGAGATCAGGAAGCCGAACCAGGACGGGCGGCTGTTGGCAGCCGGCTCCGGCAGGATCAGCTTGTCGGCGGCGGGCTCCAGCGCGGCGCGCAGGCGGTCCCAGTTGTGGCGGCGGCGCTCGATGAAGGTGGGGAACTTCTTCAGCTGCTCGCAGCCGATGGCGGCCTGCATGTCAGTGACCTTGAGGTTATAGCCAAAGTGGCTGTAGACGTACTTGTGGTCGTAGCCCTTGGGCAGCTCGCCGAACTGACCGTCAAAGCGGTGGCCGCAGAAGTTATCCTGGCCGGAGGGGCAGATGCAGTCGCGGCCCCAGTCGCGGAAGGAGAGGATCAGGCGGTTCAGCAGCGGGTTGTTGGTGTAAACGCAGCCGCCCTCACCCATCGTCATGTGGTGCGGCGGGTAGAAGCTGGACGTGCCGATGTCGCCCCAGGTGCCGGTAAAGCGGGTCTCGCCGTTGATGGTGTACTGGGTGCCCAGCGCGTCGCAGTTGTCCTCGACCAGCCACAGGTTGTGGGCGTCACAGAACGCCTTGACGGCGGACAGGTCAAACGGGTTGCCCAGCGTGTGGGCGATCATGACAGCCTTCGTCTTGGGGGAGAGAGCGGCCTCGAGCTTGGTGACGTCGATGTTGTACTGAGGCACGGTCACATCCACAAACACGGGCACCGCGCCGTACTGGATGGCCGGGGTCACGGTGGTGGGGAAGCCGCAGGCCACGGTGATGATCTCATCGCCCTTCCTGATCTGGCGGTCACCCAGCTCGGGGGCGGTCAGCGCCATGAAGGCGATCAGGTTGGCGGAGGAACCGCTGTTGACCAGATGGGCGAACTTAACGCCGATCCACTTAGCGAACTCCTTCTCGAACTGGTCTGCAAAGCGGCCTGTTGTCAGCCAGAAGTCCAGTGTGGCATCGGTCAGAGCGCACATCTCCTTCTCGTCAAAGACGCGGGCTGCGTAGGTGATGCGATCCCCCTCCTGATAGGGGGTCTTTTTCTCCTTGAAGTCGTGATAATACTCGGCGACCATTGCCTTGATCTGCTCGCGGGCTTCTGCCTCATTCTTCCATGCCATAGGTTTTGCTCTCCTTTTTTATTGCTTTTCGTAGTAGTAATAAGTAATTGGGTTCGTGCCGCCAGCCGATGTGAAGGTCGTCTGCAGCTGGTATCCGAGCATGTCGGGCGTGTAGCCATTCTGCCCCAGATAGACCCCCAGTATGTCATCCACGACAAAGCTCGGCTGGGCCTTCAACTCTGCCAGAATATGAGGGAGTAATTTTTCGGTATCTGCCACGCCGTAATCCGCAGCATCCACATAATGTCCGTAGTTGTCCCAGCCTGCTGCATGGTAGATGATTCCCACATCGCGGCCAACCGCAAAGGTGTTGTCCGGTATATTGGCAGAGAAATTCTCCACCTCCGCATAGATGCCGCGGGTGCTGAACGCACCGCGCTCCTGCAGGATCACTGTATTCATCACGCCGCCGGGCAGCTGTGCCGTAAGCACGCAGAGCACCAGCAGCACGGCCAGTCCCACAGACTGTGCCGCCGTGCAGTACAGGCCGCCCAGCTTCTTGCGTAGCCCCTCCCCGTCCGTCAGCTCCTGCAGCGGGAAGCACAGGCAAAGCAGTGCCTCCGGCAGGCAGATCTCCAGATTCATCCAGGCGGAGCGGTTTGCATAGTAACTGAACGATACCAGCCCCAGTACCGACAGGCAGGCCGCAAATGGGGCAATGTTCTCCTTTTTGGCTATTCTTCCGATAGCGGTTGTCTGGAACAGCGACCATGCCAGCACGGCCAGCATAAGCAGCAGCACAAACACCCATGGGCGCACGCCTAGCTCAAGCGGGTAGCCGATGGAACCATCCATATAATTGCTGCTGTACAGCGGGTAAAAAAACACCTTGAAGATCGGTGCTCCGCCGCAGGCCAGGTTATACAAATTTGTCAGGCCAATGGCCCCCAGCACCGCCAACACAGCGCCCAGCAGCAGCGCACCATAGCGTTCCCACTGGCCGCGGGCGTACCATGGCTCCTGCTGCCACCAGCGGACGATGCAGCCCGCGCACCAGCCGATGATACAGAACAGACCACTCTCGGTGCTCCACAGCACTGCCAGCATGCACAGAAGCCAGCCGCCCCAGAACCGAGCCGTTTTTTTCGACTGCTTTTTCCGCAAACAGAACAGCATATAGGCCGCCAGCAACATCGGGAATACCAAACGGTGAGGCTGCAGCTGCCAGTAATTCGTCCGTCTGTATGCAAACGGAATGACCGGCACAACCAGTGCCATCAACAGGCGTACCCAGTTCTTTTTTATCAGGTGATGGATGCAGTACAGCATGGCCAGATCCGTCACAACGCCGACCAGCGCGATCAGGAATTGAATAACAACAGCCTTTGCACCGAAGATCTTCATCGGCAGCAGGAAGAACAGCCCGTAGTGGCCGTAGATGCCTGTCGTCAACTCCTCATAGGGGATGCCGTCAGCCACGTTGTAGATGCTTTCCAAATACGCCTCACCGTGGTACGGGTCTCCCTCAAACGTATTGACGATCCATACGCCCAAGAAGTACATCACTGCCGAAAGGCCGTAGCCGCCCCAGGTCATCCACTGTGGGCAGTCCTTACCCGTCAGCAGCAGATAGATTGCCGCCACAAAAAACAGCACCGTAAGCAGGTAATACAGCGGCACCATCTGCGGCGCCATCAGGGAGGACGGCGAATAGGAAGGCCCCGCAAATTCCTTGGACACCCCAATGTTCGCGTAATAAATAAGGTAGGCGGCTGTCACCAGCGCAGATACCACAAGGGCCGCTGCCGCGCCGCGACCCTGCAGACGCGCGTCGCAAGCCCGCACAAAGCCACGTTCTTGCGGCAGAATGCGGGCAAAAAGGTTGCCGAACAGCAAAAGCGAAACGCCGAACAGTACTAGAACTACGGCATAGTTGACCATGTTGCTGCCGATGGGCCACGGCTGACCACCCCATACATGCGCCAGCCAGGAAACCAGATAGGCTCCACCTACCAAAACCGAAATGACAAAAGCGCTTGTTATACTCCTCTGTTCCTTTGTCATTTCTGCCCCTCCAAGAAGCTGTTGATTTCCTTTTCCATCTCCGCCGGGACATCGCCGTTGGCAAGCCAGATCTTGCTGAAGGCGACGGTCTTTTCCATGCACTCGGCCATGTGCCAGCGCGGCGTCCAGCCGAAGGTCGTTTTCAGCTTGCTGCAGTCCAGCTTCAGGAAGTTGGCCTCGTGCGGGGCATTGGCCTCGGCCTGATTCTCCCAGGCGGCGTCGCCGCCCCAGGCCCGGCAGAACAGATCCACCAGCGTGCCGGTGGTGACGCAGTCACAGTCGTCGGGGCCTACGTTATAGTAGCCCGCAAAGCGGCTGTCCTCGTACTGGCGCTGGGCGATCAGCAGGTAGGCCGCCAGCGGCTCCAGCACATGCTGGTACGGGCCTGTCTCTTATACACATCTCCGAGCCCACGAGACGGACTCCTATCTCGTATGCCGTCTTCTGCTTGAAAAAAAAAAAAAAGAACAAACTGCCGCGAAGTATCGACTGAAAACAAATGCAGGCAGACATCGGCAGAGCAAAAGTAGGGACG
>OJJE01000533.1_pt1 | contig 10719 bp, 6 predicted proteins | sample 1596091 | NCBI WGS metagenome assembly OJJE01 (sample SAMEA4350129, study PRJEB24818) | metagenome | biome: human; feature: gut; material: faeces | place: Denmark | collected 2013-09 | reverse complement strand
TTATTCTTTCTCAAGCTGAAGCCGTCAGACTAGATTTCTGCCTGTCTCGTGCGCTCGGAGATGTGTATATGATTTTTTTTTTCAAGCAGAAGACGGCATACGAGATAGGAGTCCGTCTCGTGGGCTCGGAGATGTGTATAAGAGACAGTTGCACAGGCTTATGCCACACAGCTTCTTATCTGGGAAACTGTTATCGGAGAGCGTGATGCAAACTTCAATCATGTAGCAGCCAGTGGTTGCAGCAATGTGAAAGATGTCATCAATGCAAAGCATCCGCTCCGCAATAAGATTTTCAGTTATTACAACAGTATGGTGCAGAGTGTACAGAACCATGCGACCATACCGAGCTTTTGTAATAAATCATCCGGTTCGGCAAAGACAATAGAACTTGAGTGGAACGGAAGTAAGTACACAACTACTCTGACAGACTCCAATAATGTGCTGTCCAAATATAATTTCAAGGCAAGTATCAGTGGAGTAAGTTTTTCAGTGAATGGTAACAAACTTACTGTTTCTATGGATACTGCACCGAGTAAGGAATTTACCATTACCGCAACCAAGAAAAATGCAGTCCGCAGAGGTGTGGTTGTATGGTCAGAGGGCAAACACGGTCAGAACTCCAGTGTGCAGGATGTTGTCAGCTATGCTCAGGAAGTAAGCGACAGTATCAACGGTTATGTGAAGATGAAAGTCAGCTATGGTTCTTGTCAGATTGTAAAGACCAGTGAGGACGGCAAGGTTGACGGTATCAACTTCACGATTACCGGAAACGGTATCAATCAGACAGTTACAACAGCTAATGGCGGTAAGTTCCAAATTGATAATCTTATGCCGGGTATCTATACTGTAACCGAGCAGGTATACGATAAGTACGAGCCGCAGGAAACACATAGAGTTACCGTTGTAGCAGGACAGGTTGCAAAGGTCAATTTCAATAACAAACTGAAGCGTGGCGACCTTCAGGTAGTGAAGTCTTCAGAAGATAACCTTGTTGAAGGTGTGAAGTTCCATCTTTTCGGTACTTCTCTTTCCGGTGATGCTGTTGACCAGTATGCAGTTACGGATAAAGACGGTGTGGCAACTTTCAAAGATGTGCTTATCAGTGGTTCTGAACCATATACTCTTGAGGAAGTGGACACAGCTATCCGGTATGTTGTGCCAAAAAATCAGACTGCACCAGTGAAGTGGAAAGAAGTAACCACAAGAAACTTCAATAACATTTTGAAGAAATTTACTGTAACAGTAACAAAGAGCGACGCTGGGAAAGGCGAAGCACAGGGCAATGCCAAACTTTCGGGAGCAGTTTACGGTATCTATAAGGGAGAAACGCTTATAGATAAGTATGTTACTGATGAAAACGGTCAGTTCACTACCAAAGAATATGTTTGTGATACCGACTGGACAATCCGAGAAATTACACCGTCAGAGGGATATTTGCTTGATAAGACTATCCATGAAGTAGGTGCAGACCCGAAACTTTATGAGGTGGAACACAACCTTACTTCCAATGATGTGACCGAGCAGGTAATCAAAGGTAACGTGGCTATCATTAAACACACTGATGATGGAGAAACAAAGATTGAAACTCCTGAAAAGGGTGCTTCCTTTGAGATTTATTTGAAATCTGCCGGAAGCTATGACGCAGCCAATAAAGACGAGAGAGATACTATCGTTTGCGATGAAAATGGCTTCGGTCAGACAAAAGATATGCCGTATGGTATTTATACCGTACACCAGACTTCCGGTTGGGAAGGCAGAGAGATGATGGATGATTTTGATGTGTTCATTTCACAGAACGCACAGACCTACCGTTATCTTATCAATAACCGTAACTTTGAGAGCTTTGTCAATGTAGTCAAGGTGGACGCAGAAAGCGGAAAGAGTATTCCGTATGCAGGAGCAGGATTTAAGATTTACGACCCACAGGGCAATCAGGTCAAAATGACCTTTACTTATCCGACACCGACCACGATTGATGTGTTCTATACCGACGCAAATGGTTCTCTTGTCACACCTGAGAAACTGGATTACGGCAAGGGATATTCTATCGTAGAGGTACAAGCTCCATACGGATATGTACTTGATGATACTCCGGTATATTTTGATATTACCGAAGAAAATTCCACAGAGGAAGGCGGCGTAACTGTTGTGAAAGTCAATAAGCCGAATATGGCACAGAAAGGTACTATCACGGTTGAAAAGACCGGAGAAGTATTTAGCGGGGTCAATGTAAGTGGTTCTGAGGACAGTGATGTTATCTATCAGCCTGTTTATGAAGTGGCAGGACTTGAGGGTGCAGTTTATGAAGTCCGTGCTGCGGAAGATATTAGTACACCGGACGGTACACTCCGCTATTCAAAGGGCGAAGTGGTAGATACTATCACAACAAGCTCCGATGGATTTGTGAAGAGCAAAGAACTTTATCTCGGAAAATACGAGGTCAAGGAAATTACTGCACCTTACGGAATGGTAGTGAGTGGCGAAACACATACGGTTGAGCTTACTTACGCAGGTCAGAATATCTCTGTTACCGAAACTTCCACATCGTTCTATAACGAAAGACAGAAAGTGCAGGTAAGCCTTGCAAAAGCCATTGAAAAGGACGAGACATTTGGTATTGGCGACAACGGAGAAATCAAAAACATCAGCTTTGGTCTTTATGCCGCAGAAGATATTGTATCTGCAAGCGGTACAGTTATTCCGGCTGATGGACTGATTGAGATTGTCAGCGTAAATGAAAATGGAACTGCTGTTATGAAGTCAGACCTTCCGTTTGGCAAATACTATGTCAAAGAGATTGCAACCGATGAGCATTATATTCTCTCTGATACGAAGTATCCGGTTGTATTTGAATACGCAGGTCAGGATACCGCAACGGTTGAAATCAAAGTAAATGACGGAAAAGAAATCAAGAATGAACTTATCTATGGTTCTGTATCAGGTAAGAAGATTGACGAGAATGGAGAAGCACTTGAGGGTGCTGTTATCGGTATCTTCAAAGCCGAAGAAACAGAATTTACAAAGGATACTGCACTTATGACGACTACCTCTGCAAAAGACGGTAGTTTTTCTTTTGCAAAAGTTCCTTATGGCAAATGGATTGTAAGAGAAATCGAGCAGCCAAAGGGATTTGTTCTTGATGAAAAAGCGTATGAGGTCAATATCAGCAAAGCCGAGCAGGTAGTTGAAATTGAGATTGTCAATGAGTATGTTCACGGCAATATCAGACTCACGAAGATGGACGCTGAATATCCAGATAACAAACTTACGGGTGCAACCTTTGAGGTATATAAGGACACCAATGAGAACGGAAAGATTGATGATGGCGATGAACTTATCGGAAATCTTGAAGAAACCGAAACCGGAATTTATGAGATGAAAGAGCTTCTTTACGGAAAATATATTGTCCGTGAAACAAAAGCACCAGAGGGCTTCCTGCTTGATAAGGGAGAATACTCTGTTTTCATTGAGAAAGACGAAACAACTTATTCCGTTGAGAATAAGGCTGGTGTTGGATTTATCAATGAAGCTATGCGTGGAACACTGAAAATCGTCAAGACATCTTCAGATGGTAAGGTTAAAGGTTTTGCGTTCAGAGTAACCGGAGCAAACGGCTATGATATGACATTTGAAACAGATAAGAACGGCGAAATCGTGATTGAGGGGCTTCGTATTGGCGAATATACCGTATCAGAAGTGGCAAACAATGCGTCTGCCGCATATATCACACCTGCCGACCAGAATGTTACTATCAAACTTGATGAAACAGCCGTTGTAAAAATGCACAATGAGTTAAGAGATACTCCGAAAACAGGAGATGATACCAATATGAAACTTTGGTATGTCCTTGCCGGACTTTCTGTTGTCGGTATCGCTGTAACTTCTGTTGTTGCACACAAAAAGAAGAAAAAGGAGAGTAACGAGTAATGGAAGCAAAGACAATTATCGCTATCGCATTAGTCGCCGTTATTGTCGGCGGCTTTATCTTTCTTCAGGTTAAAAACCGTAAGAAGTAAGTAACAAGCGAACATTAACCAGTCGGGGCAGAGCGTAAAAAACTCTGTCCCTTTAATTTTTGGAGGAACATTATGAAACAACAGAAAACGGTGGAGAGCCGAGTGCTTGAAATCTTAAAGGAATGCCCGATGTCGAGGTATGATGATATGCTTCTTATTCTGCATTATTACAATCGGTACGGATATATACCTGCCGGAAATCTTCCGCTTGAGGATATTGTATTTAATTACCGAGCATACGGACTTCCTTGTTTTGAAACCATACGCAGGGCAAGGCAGAGAGTACAGTCCCTTTTTCCTGAGTATTCACGTAATCCGCAGAAAGAAGAACAGAGCGGCAGTATTTCTATTGTAATCAACATTAGCTAAGGAGGTATTTTCGTGAAAGACAAAGCAACTTTTCAGAATAAGGTCAAGGTGCTGAATAAACTCTTTGACTCCGGTTGTGATACGGAGAAAAAGTTGCAGCAGCTTGATATGGAAGCAATCCTGAAAATCCCGAATATCACGATTCCTGATATGGGTGTGATTATGGAGCTTCAGAAGAATACAAAGTCCGGTAAACTCTTTTCGTATTTGGGCGGCGGTTCTGATGAAGCAACAAAAATGAGAGGTAAGGAAAATGAAGCAACAGGAGAATAGAGCAGAGCCGCAGGAAAAGCAAATTCGATTTATAGACAGTCATTACAATTTGAAATTCTATATTCCCGATGGTGGAAAAATCAAGATTACTTTTCGTGATGGACACACAGCAGACAGAGTGTGCAAGTATATTGATGACTACCATTTGTATGTCGGAAATTGCTGCTATCATATATGCGAGTTTGCTGAAAAAATGGAGCTTAATGGAAGTAAAGTTGAACCTATCAATCAATCTGAACCGTCAAAAAACAAGACCAAAAACAGAGAAAAACAGCGATAAGGAGGTGCAAGAGTAATGGCACGAAAATATGACCTTATTTCTGAGCTTTACAACCGCACCTGCAAAACGGTTGTGTCAAATCCTCAGAACTGGCAGGCATTCTTAGCTTCAGCTTGCCGAAATTATAAGTTACGCTATGACGAACAGCTTCTTGTATATGCACAGCGACCTGATGCAACGGCGGTTCTTGAGATAGAGCAGTGGAACAAAATTTTTGGCAGATGGGTCAACCGAGGTGCTAGAGGTATTGCTGTTTTTGCTGATGAAAACCGTTCACGGCAAAGACTGACACATTACTTTGATATTTCAGATACTCACGAAAGCAGATATTCAAGAACAGTCCCGATTTGGGATATGCGTCAGGAATATGAAGCTGATGTGATTGAAACATTGGAAAGCACTTTCGGAGAGATTGAGAATAAGAGCAGTCTTGCCGAAGCAATTATGGGAGCAGCAAGAAATGCGGCAGAGGATAATATCCCTGATTATCTGCAAGACCTTTACTATGCAACCGAGGGCAGTTCCTTTGAGGAAGTGGAAGAGGATATTGTGGCTTTCATTTATAAAAATGTCGTGACAAACAGTGTGGCATATATGATGATGTCAAGGCTCGGCGTTGATACGGACGGTTATTTTGAACTTGATGATTTCAGAGATGTTACCAACTTCAATACGCAGGAAACACTCAATGCTCTTGGATTTGCTACCAGTGATATTGCAGAAATGGGATTGACGGAAATATCTAAAACAATTACTGCACTCAACCGTCAAAATCGCATAATTGTCGGTCAGGACAGAAATGAATACAATAAGGTTGAAAATAACGACGAAAGGAGTTTGGACAATGAACGAACTGACCTACACGATGGTGGGCGATTACAGCCTTCCGAACCTGAAACTTCCACAGCAGCCGGAAGTGACGTTGGGCAGATACGCTCAGATGAGGAGAGAGTTTCTGAAGGAACATCACAGAGTCCTTTACTACAATCTCCTGACGAGGGGCGAACTGACACAGCACTTGGCGGAAGTGGAACAGAGAGCCAGCAAGATGGAGGAAACAATTCTGAGCCAGATGGCACAGAAAGAGGGAGTGACCGAACAGATGAAAGCGGAGGATATGATGAAATGGGTTCGTCTGATGAACTCCCTTCGCAATTCGGCACAGGAAATCGTGAAAGCGGAAGTGATATTCGCTTAGAGTATTACGACAGAACGCACGAGGATAAAAGCCTTCCGTTCTTTGGACGTGATGAAGTAATCAATGAAATTCTCAGAACGACACCACATCTGTCGGCGAGTCTGGAAGAAATCAAAGATTATTATGAACGCAATCCAGATAACAAAGACCGCACAGAGTATATAAAGAGTATTTTCAATAATGATTATACTGAGCTTACTTTAGAGGACGGCAGGACAGTAGGGTACAAGACCTTTGAAAACGTCCTGCATTTGTGGGAGGGCAAATACGACAGCAGAACCGCACAGAGCTTTTATGATTGGGCTGTTATTGCCCGACACTTTGAAGCTATGCGATTACTGGGAGAATTAAGTGACAGCATAAAACCATTACCGTCAATGGACGGTCAGATGACATTCATATTAGACGGTCGGGCAGAGGAAAAGAAAACCTCTGCCTTTACTTTTTCTCAGGAGATTATCGACGCTATTCTTGCGAATGGAAGCGGATTTTCTGAGGGAAAAATGCGTATTTATGAGCAGTTTGAAAAAAGTCTTTCTGCAAAAGAAAATGCCGACTTCTTGAAAAATGAATATGGTTGGGGCGGTTCTTATCCCGTCATAATCGGGGCAGGCATTGATGAGAGCCACGATGGAAAAGGTATTACGATTACGAAAGGCATCGGTAAAGAAAATCCACATATCACACTTTCGTGGTCGCAGGTGGAGAAGCGTATCGGGGAACTTATCCGAATGGACAGATACTTAAATCCAAAGGAAAAAGAACGCTATCCTCAGTGGCTTGAAAGTCAAGAGGAACACAGAGCCAAAATCGAGGAAACGAAAAGAAATCGTGAGATACTCTCTAATGCACCACCGGAGCAGGAGGTTGAACCAACCGAAAAAGAACCTGAAGAAGCAGAACAGCCGCAAGATGTGCAGTATGAATATCATCTTGGCGATAAGGTGTATATCGGTGCTTCTGAGTATGAAATCTTATCTGTTGATGATGAGAGAGTAATGCTCTATGACTATGATATGCCACTGTTCAATAAGGAATTTTCACGCACAGAGTTTGACAGAAAAGTGCGTGAGAACCCGATGAATGAGCATTTGATTGTAAAGGAAGAACCTGCCGAAGAAAGAAATGAAAAAGAGTCTGAGCCGTTAGTTCCCGCTTGGGAGCAGAAGAAAAAAGTCAAAGGCTTTGACTTGCACCCTGATGTGCCTATGGCAGACCGTCACACCTTTAATCTTAGAGAAAATGAGGTTGAAACGGTTGGTAAAAAGGAACGCTTCCGCAGAAATATTATGGCGATACAGCTTCTTAAAAAATGTCAGGAAGAAAACAGATTTGCCACTCCTGAAGAACAGATTATCTTATCTAAGTATGTCGGTTGGGGTGGGCTTTCAGAAGCCTTTGATGAAAATAATTCAGCGTGGGCAACGGAATATCTGGAACTTTCTTCGGTATTAACACCGGAGGAATATGCTTCGGCAAGAGAAAGCACATTGACTGCGTTCTACACGCCGCCTGAAGTTATCACAGCCATTTATAAGGCAATGGAGCAGATGGGCTTTAAGGAAGGCAATTTGTTAGAGCCGTCCTGCGGTATCGGTAATTTCATCGGTATGCTGCCGGACGCAATGCAGGACAGTAAGATTTACGGTGTGGAACTTGATACGATTTCCGCAGGGATTGCACAGCAGCTTTACCAGAAAACAACCATTGCGGCACAAGGATTTGAAGAAACCAATCTGCCGGACAGCTTCTTTGATGGAGTGGTTGGCAATGTGCCTTTTGGAGATTTTAAGGTGTTAGATAAAAGGTACGACAAGCATAAGTTCCTGATACACGATTACTTTTTTGCCAAGTCCCTTGATAAGTTAAGACCCGGCGGTGTGATGGCTCTTGTAACGAGCAAAGGCACAATGGATAAGGAAAACTCGGCGGTACGAAAATATATTGCACAGAGAGCAGAGCTTCTTGGAGCAATTCGATTGCCAAATAACACCTTTAAGGGTAATGCAGGAACGGAAGTCGTTTCGGATATTCTTATCCTACAAAAGCGTGACAGACTGATAGATATTGAGCCGGATTGGGTTCATCTTGATACCGATGAGAACGGAATTAAGATGAACTCTTATTTTGTGCAGCACCCCGAAATGATACTTGGAGAAATGAAAATGGTATCGGGGCGTTTCGGTATGGAAGCAACTTGTGTGCCGTATGAAAATGCAGACCTTGCAGCACAGCTTGATGAAGCAGTAGCAAACATTCACGGAGAAATCACGGAATATGAAACTGAGGAAGAACTGGAGGAGGAAGATAATTCTATTCCGGCAGACCCGACAGTGAGAAACTTTTCCTATACGTTGGTAGACGATAAAATCTACTATCGTGAAAATTCCCGTATGACTCCGGTGGAGGTGTCGGCAACCGCAGAGAACCGAATTAAGGGTATGATTGCCATTAGAAATTCCGTCAGAACGCTGATTGAATTGCAGACAGAAGATTACCCTGACAGCGAAATAAAAGCGGAGCAGGAGAGATTAAACAGACTTTATGATACCTTTTCAGGTAAGTACGGACTCATTAACAGCCGTGCAAATACCTCTGCTTTTTCGCAGGACAGTTCATTCTCTTTGCTTTCTGCATTGGAGATAATCGGAGAGGACGGAGAACTGGAACGTAAGGCTGATATGTTTTCTAAGAGGACAATTAAGCCGCATACTCCGGTTACTTCTGTTGATACGGCAAGCGAAGCGTTGGCGGTATCTCTTGGAGAAAAAGCCACGATTGATATGGACTATATGATGGAGCTTTCCGGTAAATCGGAGAATGAAATCTTTGAGGACTTAAAGGGTGTTATCTTCCTAAACCCGCTTTATGAGTATGGAAATTCTTACGAACCGAAGTATCTGATGGCTGATGAATGCCTTTCGGGTAATGTCAGGGAAAAGCTGAGGATTGCAAAGAAGTCGGCAGAACTCTATCCGGAAGATTATAAGGTCAATGTAGAAGCACTTCAAAAGGTGCAACCGAAAGACCTGACTGCAAGTGAAATTTCCGTGCGACTTGGTGCAACTTGGCTGCCACCGGACGATGTGCAGGAGTTTATCTTTCATTTGCTTGAAACACCACGCTATGCACAGTGGAATATCAAAGTTCACTTCTCTCCATTTACGAGTGAGTGGAATATTGAGGGCAAATCCTATGACAAAGGAAATGTAAGGGCATATAACACTTACGGAACTTCCCGCATCAATGCCTATAAGATTATCGAGGAAACGCTGAACTTAAAAGATGTGCGTATCTTTGATTATATCGAAGATGATGAGGGAAAGAAGAAGGCTGTCCTGAACAAAAAGGAAACAGCGATTGCTCAGTCGAAGCAGGAAATGATTAAGCAGGAATTTCAGGACTGGATATGGTCTGACCCTGAACGAAGGGAAAGACTTTGCAAATCCTATAATGAGAAATTCAATAGCGTCAGACCTCGTGAGTATGATGGAAGTCATATCATCTTCAATGGTATGAACCCTGAAATTGAACTCAGGGAACATCAGAAAAATGCGGTTGCCCATATCCTTTACGGAGGAAATACGCTTCTTGCACACGCAGTCGGAGCAGGAAAAACTTTTGAAATGGTAGCGGCAGCACAGGAGTCGAAAAGGCTTGGACTTTGTAATAAGTCACTGTTTGTTGTACCAAATCACTTGACCGAACAATGGGCGGCTGAGTATTTGCAGCTCTATCCGGCGGCGAATATCCTTGTCGCAACAAAGAAAGATTTTGAAACCAAGAATCGTAAAAAGTTCTGCGGCAGGATTGCAACCGGAGATTATGACGCCGTTATTATCGGACATTCACAGTTTGAAAAAATCCCGATGTCCATTGAAAGACAGAGGGCAATCTTAGAACAGCAGCTTGAGGAGATAACTGGAGGAATTGCAGAACTCAAGCGAAACCGAGGGGAAAACTTCTCCATAAAGCAGCTTGAAAAGTCAAAGAAATCTATCAAGCAGAAACTTGATAAACTCAATGACCAGACGAAAAAAGATGATGTTGTAACCTTTGAGGAACTTGGTGTAGACAGGCTTTTTGTTGATGAAAGCCATTATTACAAGAACCTTTATCTTTATACAAAAATGCGTAATGTGGGCGGTATCGCACAGACGGAAGCACAGAAATCTTCCGACCTCTTTATGAAGTGTCGTTACCTTGACGAGATTACCGGAGGTCGAGGAACCGTATTTGCAACGGGTACACCTATCTCAAACAGCATGGTGGAACTCTACACGATACAGCGATATTTGCAGTACAACACGCTTGTGAAAAATGGGTTGCAGCACTTTGACGCCTGGGCTTCCACTTTCGGAGAAACCATTACGGCAGTGGAACTTACACCGGAAGGAACAGGATACAGAGCAAAGACAAGGTTCGCAAAATTCTATAACCTGCCTGAACTAATGGCGATGTTCAAGGCTGTCTCTTATACACATCTGACGCTGCCGACGAAGAGGATAGTGTAGATCTCGGTGGTCGCCGCATCATTGAAAAAAAAAAAAAACAATAATATGAGTAGGAACAGCCACAACGCC
>OJJE01000527.1_pt1 | contig 10745 bp, 15 predicted proteins | sample 1596091 | NCBI WGS metagenome assembly OJJE01 (sample SAMEA4350129, study PRJEB24818) | metagenome | biome: human; feature: gut; material: faeces | place: Denmark | collected 2013-09 | reverse complement strand
ATGCCTAGTAGCGTGGGCTCGGAGATGTGGATAAGAAACAGCGCTGACCATTACGATGGTTATAAGAGACAGGCGTGCAGCCTGTTTTTTTTTTCAAGCAGAAGACGGCATACGAGATAGGAGTCCGTCTCGTGGGCTCGGAGATGTGTATAAGAGACAGTATATTGACAGTACGAAAATGAAATGTTATGATGCATATATACAGTTCGATAATGAACTGAAAAAGGAAAGGAGGGATATAGATGGCTAGTAAATTATTTATATCAGCAAAAGAAGTAGCGAAAGAATTAGAAGTATCTGATTCCTATGCGTATCGTTTGATCCGTCAGTTAAATGCTGAATTGGAGCAAAAAGGTTTCGTTGTTGTCAAAGGAAAAATCAGCCGTAAATATTTTGAAGAACGAGTTTACGGTATGAACGAAATGAAATAGTAGGAGGTGATGTTTTGACAGTAATCAAAAACCAAAAGTCAAATACTTACGAGGTAAGAACCTATTATAAGGATTGGACCGGCGTAAGAAAGCAGAAGACGAAAAGGGGATTTAAACGTAAATGTGATGCCCAGGAATGGGAAAGAGCGTTTAAGTTAAAGGAGAATTTGAGTCTGGATATGTATTTTGAAGATTTCGTAGATCTTTATCTGAATGATATCAAATCCAGAATCAAATATAATACCTGGCTGACGAAAAAGCATATTGTAGAAAAAAAGATTCTCCCATATTTTTCGAAAAAGAAGTTGCAGGAAATAAAACCTTCCGATATTCGACAGTGGCAGAACACCATGATGAACTATCGGAATAAACAAGGAGAAGGCTATTCGCAGGTCTATCTAAAGACCATCCATAATCAGCTGAGTGCAATTTTGAATCATGCAGTTAATTTCTATGATTTGAAAAGCAATGCTGCACGCAAGGCTGGATCTATGGGAAAAGAAAGAACAAAAGAGATGCTTTTCTGGACAAAAGAAGAGTATATGAAGTTTATTGAAGCGGTGGCGGATAAGCCAATTTCCTTTTATGCATTTGAAATCTTATATTGGTGTGGAGTGCGTATGGGAGAGTTGTTAGCGCTGACACCGGCAGATTTCGATTTTCAGGCTTGTACTATCCGAATCAATAAATCTTATCAAAGATTAGAGGGGAAGGATATTATTACGGATCCTAAGACTACGAAGCGTAATCGCATGATCACCATGCCGGAATTTTTAAGCGAAGAATTAGAATCGTATATAGGAATGCTGTATGGTCTGAATGAAAATGACAGGATATTTCAAATTTCAAAAAGTTATCTTCACCATGAAATGGATCGTGGTGTGAAGCTGTCAGGAGTGAAGAGGATACGAATCCATGATTTACGACATTCTCATGTGTCGTTATTGATCAATATGGGATATTCTGCGGTGGCAATTGGAGAAAGGGTAGGACATGAAAGTGTGGAGATCACATATCGATATGCACATTTGTTCCCGACAATCCAAACAGAAATGGCGGAAAATCTAAATCAGGAAAGAGAGGAATATCTGGATGAGTGAAAAAAATAGGGATAGCAAGAATCGGTGGCGTAATGTAACCATAGCATTTCGAATGTCTCCGGAAGAAGATGCAGAATTAGATTTAAGAGTGAAACTTTGTGGATATCAGACGAGACAAGAATATATCATTGAAAGCGTTTTACATCAAAAGGTCACAGCAGTAGGAAATCCATTGATGTTAGGATTATTGATATGATAGCTGCGGATGAGGATAGACTTGAGAGAGTCAGAGATAACATTGATGCAGCAGAGAATGAGTATGTTAAATATGCGGATATGATTACGGATAAAAAGAATAAGCTGGAAATGCTTACTTCTAAAGAAAATGAACTGGTAGAGCGTACAAAAATTGCTGAGAATGTATATGATATGTTCCGACATGGTGGTGATGACGATGTAAGGGAGAAACTTATTGATGTTATGTATGAGAACCAGAGACTTCAGAAGGAGAATAAGTCGTTAAAGGAGTTGTTGGAGAAGGCTTATGATTTTATGAAGCAGTTTGTGATTGATGGGGTTAATCTGCTGGAGAAGTTTATGGAGAGTGTGAGGAAAGTGATGGAAAGACTTTCCCCAAAAACAAAATAAAAACATCTGTTCGTGCAACAAAGTATTGACATTGTTATACTACGGATTTATGATTGATAATAGAAACGGAGGAACGGACATAATGAGAAAATCAATTTCAATCAGCATAAGAGTAAGTGAAGATGAGTTGGAAAAATTCAAAGAGGCTGCAAGACTGGAGGCATATGCTTCATATAGTGAGTTTGTTAGAAGAACGGCATTAATAGAAGCTACAAGAATAATCAAGGAAAACAATGAAGGAGAAAATACCTATGAACATAATTAGTTTGTTTAGTGGATGTGGGGGATTAGATTTAGGATTTGAAAGCGCTGGGTTTAATATTCCTGTTGCTAATGAATTTGATAAGACAATATGGGCTACATTCAAAGCTAATCACCCTAATACACATCTGATTGAAGGAGATATAAGACAAGTAACAAAAGAAGATATTGAACAGTATATAGATGGTGAAATTGATGGAATTATAGGTGGACCACCTTGTCAGTCATGGTCTGAAGCTGGATCATTGAAAGGTATTAAGGATGCAAGGGGACAGTTATTTTTTGATTATATAAGAATTCTTAAGGAATTTCAGCCTAAATTCTTTCTGGCGGAAAATGTTAGCGGAATGTTAGCTAATAGACATTCAGAGGCAGTACAGAACATACTCAATCTTTTCGATGGAGCAGGATATGATGTATCTTTTACACTTGTTAATGCAAAGGATTATGGTGTGGCTGAAGAAAGAAAAAGGGTATTTTATATAGGGTTTAGAAAAGACTTGAATATTGATTTTGGATTTCCTAAGGGGTCAACCAAAGAAGATGATAAGAAGATTACTCTTAGAGATATAATATGGGATTTACAGGATACAGCAGTGCCTTCAGGAGAAAAAAATCATCATAATCCAGAAGCAATCAATAATAATGAGTATTACACAGGAGCATATTCTCCAATTTTTATGAGCCGAAACAGAGTGAAATCCTGGGATGAGCAAGCTTTTACAGTACAGGCATCAGGAAGACAATGTCAGTTACATCCACAGGCACCTAAGATGGTTAAGGTGGGGCAGAATGATTGCAGATTTGTAGAGGGCAAAGAACATCTTTATCGCCGAATGACAATAAGAGAAGTAGCCAGAGTTCAAGGGTTTCCAGATAATTTTAAATTTATATATGAAGATACAAACACAGCTTATAAAATGATTGGAAATGCAGTTCCAGTTAATCTTGCATATGAAATAGCAGTAGCAATAAAGAAATACTTAGAGGGTAATAGTGCAGATGTGGTAGTAGATGATGATGTTATAGATGCAAAGGAGGTCAATGAGAAAAAAGTGAGTACAAAGAGTAATGATCAGGGAAGAGCATATGAATATGCGTGGATTAAAACACTTTATAAGGCATTGTGTGAAATGCGTAAAACAAAAATAGTTGATAATTCCAGCTTACATGCGAATGAAAAAGCATGGATGCTTATGGATGAGGAAATGCAGCAGACATTTATGATTTCTGCTGAAGCTGCAATTAATGAAGTACTTGAAATGGAGCCAAGATTATCAGAAAACGATAATGACGAACTGACATTAGAGTTTCAAAAAGATGGAGCTGGCGTTAAAGGCGATGTAAGAGATATTGTTATTCGCAGAGACGATATTGAATGGGAAATAGGATTAAGTATCAAGCACAATCACGATGCAGTTAAACACAGCAGATTAAGTCATAAACTGGATTTTGGCAAAGAATGGTTTGATATACCTTGTAGTAACGAATATTGGGGTGCGGTTAATCCAATATTTGATATGCTGAAAAGTGAAAAAGAAAATGGCTCACGATGGTCAGAAATAGTGCAGAAAGATGAAAATGTATATGTACCATTATTGCAGGCTTTTATGGATGAAGTTAATAGGGCATATAAAGAAGATAAGAATATGCCTGAAAAGATGATAGAATACCTTATAGGAAAAGAAGATTATTACAAGATAGTTAGTCATGACAGTAAACGACTTACATTGATTCATACTTTTAATATGCATGATACTTTAAATAAGTCGAGTAAGGATAAGGTTTCGGAAATTGAAGTTCCTGTGGTTGAATTACCGACAAGACTGATTGACATTGGATTTAAGCCGAAAAGTAATAATACTGTAGAAATGATTTTGGACAATGGATGGCAGTTGAGTTTTAGAATTCATAGTGCAAGTACAAAGGTAGAACCAAGTTTAAAATTCGATGTGCAGTTTATAAGTATGCCTGTGTCAGTATGCACTATCAAATGTGTATGGAAATAAGGTGGTGCAAGTATTGAGAAAAATGTTGTTAAGCTTCAGACCAGATGTGTATGAAAAAATAAAATCTGGTCTGAAGATATTCGAACACAGAAGAAATTTTCCAGATGAACCGATAATGGCATATATGTATGTTAGTTCACCAGTAAAAGCGATTACGGGTATTGTTTATTTGGATAAAAGGCATTGCCTATCTGATTGGTTGGAAGAATATAAGGAAGATAGCAATGCCATTGCCAGAATAAAAGAATATATGAAAACCTACCATTACAGATATGCGATGGAAATAGCTAAGTTTCAGGAAACATCTAAGATATCATTAGATGACTTGAGAAAGAATGTTCCGGGATTTGTAGCACCACAGATGTATATATATTTGGATGGTACAGAATTGTTGGAGTATATAGAGAGTAACTTAAAAATGATAGATTTGCAGGTAGAACATTCATTTGAAAGAATAGAGGCTTGTCAGGTTTGTGTGCATTAGTTAGGCATTGTTAGAGAGGTGTGAATTAACGTTTTATGGAATTTTTTTCAACAAGAAATAAAATTTTAAGTATAAATCCTAATGGATTGAGAAGTACAAGTATTCAGTTGCGAGAACGCATATGGAATGTATTTTATAAAGAAGAGTATGATTATTATGATACATTGGAGTATACGTCTTATACAACGGGAATAGAAGATATGATGTTGGAAATGGGAATTAAATATGAATTTCCAGCAAATAAAATATACAAAAATCAGAATGCAGAAAAGTTGCATAAGCATGTGGTTCAATGTGAAGGTATGTGGTATAGAATATATGATTTTATTGAAAAATATCTTAGAGTGACTGATAGTGAAAAAACACAAAGGTTGACGATAGAATTCAATCGAATACTAGAAGAGGAAGTTGCTCCATACAGAATTTTAAATGGATTAGTTGTACCGATTATTGGTAAAAGTGAATTGAACTCAATAGGTGAAACAATTGACTTGGAATATGAATCTGTTAGTAAACATATGACAAAGGCATTAGAGTTATATTCTGATAGAAAAAAACCAGATTATGAAAATTCAGTAAAGGAATCAATAAGCAGTGTAGAGTCTATGTGTAGTATTATAACAGGACTATCAGGAGGTGCAGCGACATTAGGGAACACATTGAAAAAGTTAAAAGAGAATGGAGTGAATATACATCCGGCATTGGAAAATGCATTTAAGCAGTTGTATGGATATACTTCAGATTCAGGTGGAATAAGGCACGGAAGTATTGAATTTGTTAATGTGGCAAGTGAAGATGCGAAGTATATGTTAGTGTCATGTTCAGCTTTTGTAAATTATTTGACGGAAAAATGGATAAAATACAATTTAAAATGACGGGATATTTTATATGTCTAGATAAATTGGTGAGTATGTATGAGAATTTTGTTTTGGAATACACATAGAAATGTTGATATAAATTCATATATTTTGGATATAGTTAATCAAAATGAAATTGATGTATTAGTATTAGCAGAGTATATGGCAGAGATTAATGAATTAAATGATAATTTAAAACAATGTAAAAAAAGATTATTTAATTGGAACACTAAAGGATGTGAGAGAATACATATATGGGGAAATTATATTGATGTTACGCCTGGAGAACAGAATAAATATTTTTCTGTTCAAATTGTAAATAAACAGTACATCATGTGTGGAGTGCATATGTATTCAAATCTTAATGGAGAACATTATGATGAGAGAGTAGCATTAGCTGAAGAAATTATGTATTCAATTAAACACATAAAGCAGAGATTACAAACAGAGCATGTTATTGTTATAGGAGATATAAATGAATCACCTTATGAAAAGGCATGTTTAAGTGCAAAGGGATTTCATGCTTTACCAGCATTACAAATTTTAGATAAAGGTTCGAGAACAGTTTATGGGAAAGAGTATGAAAAAATGTATAATCCTATGTGGAATTTATTTGGAGATTTTAAATACCCACCTGGAACATACTATAGAGTAGAATCTAAATTATATAATCCATGCTGGTTTATGCTTGATCAAGTGATTATTAGTCAGTCTATGATTCCATTAATGGTTAAGGAACAATTAAAAATAATAACAAAATGTGGAAAAGGTGTACTATATACTGATAATAGGTACCCTAATAGTAATATAAGTGATCATTTTCCTATTATGTGTGAATTTAATATTTGATAGAAGGAGATTAACTATGAACAAAAAAACATTTAATTTTGAATTAAAGGATACAATGTCACCTGAAGAAGTGATTATTGAAAGTGGAAAAAAAATAGCAGAATGCACAAATGATATGGTGATTTGTAATGTTGATGTGTATGAAGGGCAAACAAAATCATATGTTAAAAAAAATAACCTTTGGGCTGCGACAGAAGCTTTTAATAAAGTCGAAGAAACTGTAGATATTCAAGATGTATTGGGAGAACAAAGTGGAATTGACAATAAATTTGAAGTATTTTTATCAGTTAAGGGGTTAGAGTATTATAAGTATAGAATTATGTTTTTAAGATATGGTGCTATTGCTTATCCAGTTGAAGTTGTACTAAACGAGGATATAGCTGAAGCATACAATGGAAAGAAACAGTATATTTATGATGTTGATTCTATGGAAGAATTAAAAACAATGTTTGAGACGATTATTAATACAGACTTCTGCACTAACTTAATACAGAGTTTGATATATGAATCAATGAGACAATCTAGAAAAGATAAATCAGAAAATTAGAATGTGATACCCATATGATACCTAAATTTTTGAAAATATAAAATAATTGTGATAAAAGGCGGAATAATCGCCATTAAAAGCTCTAGAAATCAAGCTTTCACAGGGATAATAAGTTTCTCTGCGGGGAGTTTGAATAACGGATTAAAATGCCGAAAGCCTGTATTTATGCGGGTTTCCGGCATTTGTTTTATCAAATGGCTCTAGTTTGGCTCTATTTGTGGGAACAATAAATGATAAATAGAAGAAATTTAATAAGGAGCATTATATGACGAAAGTGAATTTCTATGATAGCATTGATGATTCAAAGCTAAAGTTTGCAGTTATTATTGCAAAACATAATGGAAAATGGGTATTCTGTAAGCATAGAGAAAGAAGTACATGGGAAGTGCCGGGAGGACATAGAGAACAAGGTGAGGATATTCTTGAAACAGCAAAGAGAGAATTGTATGAGGAAACAGGAGCCATTAATTTTGAGATAAATCCGATATGTATTTATTCTGTGACGGCGCCAGACAACTTTGATGGGAAAGAAACCTTTGGAAAGTTATTTTTCGCGGAGATACATACGTTTGAAAAAGATTTACATAGTGAGATAGAGAAAATAGCAATTATGAATGAACTACCGCTTAATTGGACATATCCGGAAATTCAACCAAGACTGCTAGAAGAAGCGAGACAAAGAGGATTTTTGCCTAAGAAGGATGAAATAAAATGGTTATTTTTTGATGTTGGTTCGACGCTGGTTGATGAAAGTAGCGTTTATGAAGATAGGATGGAAAAAATTGCTGAATTATCCGGTCTAACTCCGCAACAAATTTATGAACATGCGATATCATTGTACAGGAGAAATAAAAAAGGTGATTTAGAGATAGCAAAACAATTGGGGATAGAACTACCTAAATGGGAATCACAATATGAAAAGCTGTATACAGATTCAGAAGATTGCCTGAAAAGGTTAAGCAGAAATTATGAAATTGGTATAATCGCAAACCAACCATTAGGAACTTCTGAAAGATTAGAAGATCTCGGAGTGCGAAAATATATTGATTTAATCATTGCATCAGCAGAAGAAGGTGTTTCAAAACCGGACAGACGTATATTTGAAATTGCTTTGGAAAGAAGTGGCTGTAAGCCGGAAAATGCTGTAATGATTGGTGACCGCATTGATAATGATATTGTACCGGCAAAACAGTTAGGAATGAAAACGATATGGATAAAACAGGGATTTGGAAGTTTGTGGACTGTAATGGACGAGAGTGAAAAAGCCGATATTGAAGTTAATAACTTATCTGACATTTTGAATTATCTATAGGAGGGAAAGTGAATGTTCAAGGTTGCTATACTACAAAAACGTCCTATTAATGAACAAATAGATAAGAATATTGAAACTATCATTATGGCAATGGAAGAGGCTTCGGAAAACCATGCAGATATTCTATTGTTGCCAGAATGTTTTATTACAGGATATGATTTGCCTATGTCATATGAAAAAAGCATTGCAGATAATGATATAAGAATTGCCAAAATATGTGAGAATGCTAAAAAATATAAAATAGGCGTAGTACTTACTGCGTTTACAAAAGGTAGTAAGCAGCCGCAGAACTCAGCCTTTGTTATCAATAAATCGGGCAATATATTGATGAAATATTCTAAGGTGCATACCTGTGATTTCGCAGATGAAAGAGATGTTGAATCAGGGAAAGAATTTAAGGTATGTGATTTTGAAGGAATAAAATTAGGCATTATGATTTGTTATGACAGAGAGTATCCGGAAAGTGCAAGAATACTGATGTTAAAAGGAGCTGAAATTATTTTGGTACCAAATGATTGTGGTTCCATGCAACCAAGAATCAGAGCACTTTCCACAAGGGCATATGAAAATATGGTTGCAGTCGCTATGGCAAATCCGAATGGAGATAATGCTGGATGTTCCTGTGCATATAGTCCAATTTGCTGGGATAGAAACGGAAAATGTGTTGATAACACAGTTTTGCTGGCTGATGATAAAACCGAGGGGATTTTTTATGCGGAGTTTGATATGGAAGCTATTAGAGAATACAGGAATCGGGAAATGTTAGGAAACACATTTCGTAAGGTAGAATCATATAGTCGGTTGTTAAGTAAAGAAATCAAGGAACCATTTATAAGGGATGGCCAGAATAGATAAATCAGAAGTAACAAGAGGAATATTTTATCGAGGTTCAGATGTAGAATGTCAATTGCTCTATGTAATGGGTGATATGGAGGCGGATATCAGAACACATCATATTCATATTGTAAAATGGAACGGAACTGAGTGAAAGAATTATATTCATTTCAGGGATTATCTTAATGCCAATGAGAATGTGGCATTGCAGTATGAAAAATTAAAGGAAGAACTTGAAAGTAAGTATGCAGATGACAGGGTTGCATACACGAATGGCAAACAGAATATGATAAACAAAATTTTAGGCAAATGAAAAAGGAGGCAAGTATGTTAAGATTAAGGCCATACAATAAAAATGATGCAGAAATAATTATGTCATGGATAAAAGATGAGAGCGCTTTTTATAAATGGACAGCAGGAGTTTTAGGCGAATATCCAATTTCTGAGGAGCAATTCAATACAGTAAGTAATCTTATGGCATTTACTGCTATAGATGATAACGATGTAGTGGGATTTTTTACCATGAGAAGACCAAATGAATTTTTTAATGAATTACGGTTTGGCTTTGTAATCGTTGATCCGAGAAAACGTGGGCGGGGATATGGAAAAAATATGCTGAAATTAGGCTTAAAATATGCTAAAGAAATATTCGGCGTTAATAAAGTTTCATTAGGCGTTTTTGAGAATAATGAATCAGCTTATTATTGCTATAAGGCGATAGGTTTTGAGGATGTATCTCAAGATGAAATAGAAAAGTATACTGTAATGGGAGAAGAATGGAATTGCCTTGAACTGGAAATAAACCTATAAAGTAAATAAGATTTAATTTGTAATTGTTCTTGCAGTGCACATGATATAGATATATATGTTAGGATACTATCTAAGAAAAGTACCCATGACAGGGCGTTAAGCGTCCGGGGGACGATTGCTTAGCGAGAGGTAGTCTTCCGAGTTTTATGATACCGGGCAACCGGAATACGTAGGAAGGGGTGTTAGGTGCCAGTGGCACCTGTTTGGCACCGACCGAAACGGAGTGTAGACGTGGCGCCGATGACGGCCATTCTATAACTACAAAACCCCTGTATTGGGGCTTTTAGTTTATTCTCTTCCATTTGCATCCTCAAAATACGATACAATTCCATCATTATGAAGAATATCTTCCAGCAAATTAAATTCATAATTTCTTATATTATTATTTTGTGCCAGCTGATTTAAAACATCTCTTAATGATGTTCCATGTCGATGTACTATTTGATTTATCTTATCAACTCTGTATGAATAGGGCACACAACGCCTATACCTTCTTGCTTCTTCTAAATAATTATATATACTGTCTCTTATACACATCTCCGAGCCCACGAGACGGACTCCTATCTCGTATGCCGTCTTCTGCTTGAAAAAAAAAAAAATTACACAACACATCACTAACCCTATTACCTATGATAATATAAAAACAAAATGTAAACAATAAAC
>OJJE01000521.1_pt1 | contig 10812 bp, 9 predicted proteins | sample 1596091 | NCBI WGS metagenome assembly OJJE01 (sample SAMEA4350129, study PRJEB24818) | metagenome | biome: human; feature: gut; material: faeces | place: Denmark | collected 2013-09 | reverse complement strand
GTTTTTTTTATAGCGTAGCAGAAGACGGCTTTCGAGTTGGGTTTTTTTTTTTTTTCAAGCAGAAGACGGCATACGAGATAGGAGTCCGTCTCGTGGGCTCGGAGATGTGTATAAGAGACAGGCCATCAGGAATGCTAAGTTTATCAATTTTTGATTTAATTTTATCGCTTAGTAATGTTACATTATGGTTTTCATCAACCGCACCTGATACTGTAATATATCTTGTCTGAGCATCTCGATGAATGGTACTTAGTGTCTGTTCCTGCGAAATAGTGCAGATATCACTGAGCGGAATCTCCTTTTCACTGCCATCATTATCCTTATAGGTAAATGTAAGGTTTTTAATGTCGTCCACAGTCACATCAGACTGCTCTGCAGATTGTAGGTATACCTCATAGTCCTTTATGTCGGTCGTAATGGTTGTTGCACTCTTTTGAGATGATATCTCACCGGATACGAGCTGGTATACCTGAGCCACCGTATAGCCATACTTTGCTGCTTTTTCCTTATCCACAGTTATCTTAAGCTCATTGATTGTATCTCCAAGACCGTCATCTATATCTGTCACGCCCTTTGTGTCCTTAAGGATATCTGCCACATCACCTGCAAGCTTCTGCAGCTTGTCTATATCATTACCCTTAATCCTGACAGAGAGACCACTTCCGAAAAACTCTGATGAGTCCATAGCCTGTGAAGATGCTGTTACCTTGCAGTCCAGATTCTTTGTGCGTTTTTCAATTTCATCTATTACCTTATCCGATGAAACATCCGACTTCTCATCAAGCAATATATACATGCTCACGCTGTCGCTTCCTGAGCTCATCAGGTTCATGGTCGAGCTGCCGCCTGCTGTAGCTCCTATTGTGTCTATGCCCTTTATATCAGATATTTTGTCCATGACCTTATCAGACAGCTCTGTAAGCTGCTTGAAGTCGAGCTTTTCGTCATCCTTTGCCTCTATGGTAAGTGAAATCTGATTTGACTCCATGTCCATATCCATAAATGTCATTCCCCTTGACATGCAAAGTGCGCCACTGCCGACTAAAAGCACTACTGCCGCAATAAATACCACCGGCTTAAATCTAAGACATATGCCGAGCACATTTGCATACCAATCCTTAAAACGGTCAAACCATGGATGCTTTATATCCTTCGTCTTTTTGAGCATGCCTGAAGCAATTGCCGGTACAAATGTGAGTGCCACAACAAGAGATGCCATAAGAGTAAACGCTACCGTAAGTGCCAGGTCTACAAAGAGCTGTCTCGTGATTCCATCAGTAAAAATGATTGGCGCGTACACACTTACCGTGGTAAGTGTAGAGGCAAAAATGGCTCCTGCCACCTGATTTGCACCCTCAACAGCCGCCTTCTTTACCGAATATCCTTCTCCCCTTAATCTGTAGATATTCTCGATTACTACAATTGAATTATCCACCAGCATTCCTATTCCAAGCACAAGTCCCGACATTGAAATGATATTTAAGGTGATATCCGTAAAATACATAAGCACCACAGCCACAATAACCGATAGCGGTATAGATGCTGCGATAACAAGCGTTGGCTTTATATCCTTTAAGAACAAGAGCAATACGAAAATAGCAAGTATTGCTCCCACTATCATATTTTCCATAACACTCTTTACTACCATGTCAATGTATACGCCCTGGTTCATAAGCACTGTGGCGTGTAATCCGTCATTTTCCTTTTCCAGCGAATCAAGCTTGTCCAAAAGACGGTCTGTGACGTCTCCTGTAGAGTAGCCGGTCTGCTTCTCCATGGAGAGCATTATTCCGGGATTACCGTTGACTATCGCATATGTCTCATCCGAGTTGTCAGTCATCTCAACATCTGCCACATCACCGACATGAATAGGAGCTATTCCATCAAGCTTCATATCCATAAGCACTAGATTTGTTAAATCATCAATTGATTTTATCTCATCTCCCACCTGTACTATGTACTGCGTACCATTTGAATCATTTACATAGCCTGCAGGCATATCAAAATTCTGAGCGACGAGCAGCTGAGAGAGCGAGTCAATTGTTAAAACTGCATTTAAGTTTGACTTGTCAAGTGCATCATCCTTACTCTTTTCAAGCTCCTTCTTTGAACTGTCAAGAGATGCCGCTGCTGTTGCAAGCTGTGCTGACTGCTGTCCTATGCTTATCGAGCTTATAGCTGCCTGACTGTTTAGATTATCATAGGCATCTAAAAGTGCTGTCTCTCCTTGTGCTATCTGGTCAAGCCCGCTTTGGCACTGCTCTATACCTGTATTCACCTGAATGAGAGTCTGTGCTATCGCTGACGCTGCCGCAGGCAGATCATCTGCTGTGTTTACGGTGATTCCAAGCGCCGAGAGACCTGAAAACTGTGTTGCAATCTGCTTATCAACCTGCTCAAGCTGTGCTTTAAGTGCTGTGCCCGCTTCACCCGGTGCATTTGCGCCCTCTTTGAGTGACGGAATTGTCTTTGTATATGTATCACTATTCATGAAGTCTGAAAGAGCTGACTGAATTGTTTCAAGCTGGCTTTTCTGCTCATTTAAGCTTGAAAGTGTGCTCTCTAGCTGAGTCTTCTGCTCTGCAAGCTTTGCCTTTTGCTCCTTTAGCGTATCCACTCCCGCGCTCATCTGATCCGATGCAGATGTGATCGCGTTTTGTCCGCTCTCTATCTTTGCGCTTGCATCATCCATCTGACTTTTTGCATCGTCAAATTTCTTTGAAACGGCATTATTTATTTTCTCATTGAGCGCATCTATCTTGGCCTGATTCATCGTGACCTGTATCTGCTCGGTGAGCTCACCTGTCGCAGTCACTGATGCGACTCCCTCCGTACTCTCAATTGCAGGCTTAAGTGTGTTTTCCACAAAGTCGGTGATTTCCGACTTGCTTTTCCCATCCATATCCACAGCAGTCATCATGATTGGAAGCATGTCCGGATTTATCTTCATAATGGTCGGAGTACCCACTCCATCCTTCCAGCCAGCCTTGACCTGATCTATTTTCTGCTGCATCTCTATCACTACAGAATCCATGTTGGCATTCTGCTCATACTCGCATGTCACCAGAGAATAGCTGTTATATGACATTGAGCTTACGTTTTTGATATTTGACGTAGTTGCCATAGCTGCTTCAAGCGGCGCGGTGACATCGCTCTCCACCTCCTGTGGACTTGCTCCCATATCTGTTGTCACTATAAGTGCATACTGAAAGCTCATATCCGGCAGCAGATCTGTCGTCATCCTGCCAAGTGATACAACACCGAGTACTATTACCAGCAGTACTCCTACAAGTACAGTAAAAGGCTTTTTTACACTATATCTTGATATCATCTGACCCCTCCTTCTTCTTTTCCTTGATAATATCCTGCCTTAGTTTGATAGACATTGTGATTACTACGATTTTCACAATAAATTTAATTCGCTGTTATACTTTTATTATACAATGTGGCGGATTGCAACTCAATTGGTTTATACTTTTTTAAGAGTTTTTGACAATAAAAAGACACCCAATTATACGATTAATATAATTCGATGTCCTTAAATGTCTTTTAATATCTTTTATTTATTTCAGCTTCAGATGCCCTCTTCCTCTGTCTCATCCTCATCATCATTGATACCTGCAACAGCACTTGTAACAGCTCCGATTACAGCGACAAGTGCAAAGATGATAACTAAAAAAATAACTATAAAGAATGCTACTAAAAAACCTGTATCTGTCATATAATTTACCCCCATAGCTGTCTCACAGCTTCTTTAAAATATAGTTTTAGTTTAACACACTTGTCTGTAAATAACAATATCGTAAGGGGCTAAATTATTGACTAAATATTGACTAAAATATTGATTTATGAAATTGCTCAGTCCTTGATCTGCATACCGTTTGCATCCATATGATAGCCTTCAGTCATGATCAGCTTTGATACCGGAACTATCTCATAGCCCATGTCCTGCAGCTTCGTGAGCATCTCATCGAGTGCCTGCGAGGTGTATTTGGCGCCAAGATGGCAGAGTATTATCGAGCCACAATCCAGGCTTTTGTGATTGCACACTGTATCTATAATGTTTTGCATACCATAGTTTTTCCAGTCGAGTGAATCCACATCCCACTGGATTGGATAATAGTCACAGCCATACACTGTGTCAATCAGTTCATTGTTGTACGAGCCGTATGGCGGTCTGAATACCTTCATATCCTTTCCGGTCAGCTCCTTGACCTTTTTGTGCACATCCATTATCTCCGTCTTCATCTCGCCTGCCGTGATTGTTGCCATATCATAGTGGTGCTCACTGTGATTTCCGGGCTCATGCCCTTTTTCAACCAGCGTCTTTACACATTCAGGATTATCACTCACAAATCCTCCTGTCATAAAAAATGTAGCCTTTACGTTGTGCTTGTCAAGTGTCTCCATCATACTGTCAAAATCCTCTGCTCCCCAGGCACAGTCAAATGAAAGGGCTATCTTTTTTTCTGTTGTCTGAACCGAATATACAGGCAGCTTTCTGTCCCCGAACTGACTCACAGCACTGCTAAGTGTCTCCATCACCTCTATATTTTTCAGCTGTGATATGTCATACTCTCTGCCATATAAAGCGCCTGTAATAAGAAGCGCCGACAGCAGCACTCCAAAAAGGAATCTGTGTCGGCGTTTCTTTCGTTTTGTCCCATTATGTAGTTTTGTATTTTGCATGTATGCTCTGTATTCACTCATGCTATATACTATTCTTTATTATCACAAATTATGAATAATGAAATAACTCTATTTCAGTTCTTCTGCCCTTCCGATAAACTCAAGCACTACCTCAATCGACTGATGCGCAGCCTTCTCCGCAAAGGTCTGATAGTCTGTCTCGCCGCCGTCGCCGTCTGATATTGAGCGAAGAATGGCAAATGGCACCTTGTTCACATAGCACACATGACCTATGCTGCCGCCCTCCATCTCTGCTGCGATTGCATCAAAGGTATTCGAAATATAATCCTTCTGCTCCTTTGTGGCAATAAACTGATCTCCTGTTGCGATATTGCCCTTTTTGTAGTGGATATTCCTGTCAGCTAAGCATGAGCACATGAGCTCCACCATTTTTGTATCAGCCGGAAGCAGAATCATATTGATGCCTGAGAGAAGTCCCTTCGGATCTCCGATTGGCGATGTATCCATATCGTGCTGCAGCACGTTTGTGGCTACTGCCACGTCAAGCACGTTTAAGTCCTTTGTCAAAGTACCAGCCACTCCGATATTGACAATCATGTCGACATCATATTTCAAAATCATGGCCTCTGCACATATCGCCGCAAATACCTTTCCTATTCCACATTTTGCCGCAACAACATACTGATCACCGATTTTACCCTCAACAAACTCCACTCCGCTGTAAGCCTCTGTCTGTGTGTCTGTCATCTGAGCCTTTAAGTCATCGACTTCCATCTGCATTGCACCAATTACACCTATTGTCATTTTATTTCTCCATTCCTGCTATCTTGCTATTATATTTTTAGTCCTCGTTTACTGTGGATAAGTAAACTCCATATTTGTCTGGCTCTCAAGCACCTTTAGATATGCACGGCACTCCTTCTTTGCCTCGTCAAGTGACAGATTCTCGTAATGTCCGCACTCTATGGCTGATGCACCAAACACCGGTCCATCATACTCTAATATCTGTTTTAAGACCTCTTTTGTGATTTCAAAAACCTTTCCCGGCTCGACATCCCTCACAACGAGATAGAAGCCTGTCTGACAGCCCATCGGTCCAAAATATACCACATCATCTGCAATCTCAGAGTTTCTCACACATGTTGCAAACATATGCTCCACTGAGTGCATAGCTGAATTGGACATATAATCGCCTGCATTAGGTTTTCTTGTACGAAGGTCGTATGTAACGATTTCTCCGTCTTTTCTTGAAATATAAAATCCAGGTTTAAGAATATTATGATTGATTGTAAAGCTTTTAATTCTTTCCATAAAAATGTTTCTCCTTACTTAGTCGCTGTCTCAAACAGCTTCAGATAATCCTCAAATACATTGAGTGCATCATCCACAGGCTTCGGTGTGCTCATATCGACACCGGCACTCTTTAGCAGCTCGATTGGATTCTTCGAGCATCCACCGCACAGGAAATTTCCTATATACTTATCCACAGCAGGCTTTCCCTCCTCAAGTATCTTTTTTGAAAAAGCAACTGCTGCCGAATAGCCTGTCGAGTACTGATATACATAGTACGGTGTGTAAAAATGCGGTATGCGCATCCACTCATATGATATCTCATCATCCACGCGCATATCCGGTCCGTAGTACTGCACATTCAGCTCATGCCATAGCTCATTTAGCACATCCTTGGTAACCGGCTCGCCCTTTTGCATTTTCCGGTGTGCTATATGCTCAAACTCTGCAAACTGCGCCTGCCTGAAAAGTGTCGTCCTGAAGCCGTCCAGAAAATGTGTCATGAGATATTTTCTCTCATTCTCATCCTCACAATGCTCAAGCATATAGTGCATTAGAAGCGACTCATTGCAGGTGGATGCAACCTCTGCCACAAAAATCAGGTATCCTGCGTAGGTGATGCTCTGATGCTCATTTGAATAGTATGTATGCATCGCATGTCCCATCTCATGAGCCAGCGTAAACACACTGTCCAGATTGTCGGCATAGTTCAAAAGCACATACGGATGAGTGCCGTAAGCGCCCCATGAATACGCACCGCTTCTCTTGTTCTCATTCTCATATACATCTATCCAGCCACTCTCCATGCCAGCCTTAAGTGTGCTGACATACTCATCGCCCATAGGCTCAAGCGCCTTTGCCACAAGCTTTTTCGCCTCATCATAGGTGTAGGTGGTCTGTACATTGTCCACAATCGGTGCAAACAAATCATACATATGCAGATGCTCCACACCTAAAAGCTTCTTCCTAAGCGCCATGTACCTGTGCAGAGCCGGCAGATGTGCGTGAACCGTCTCAATCAAATTGTCATAGACACTCTCCGGAATATCGCCATCGGATAAATACATGGCCCTTGCGCTGTCATATTTTCTTACCCTTGCATAAAAAGTGTCATTTTTCAGTTTGCTGATGTACATCATGGAAACAGTATTGCTCCACTTCTTGTACGAATCATACACTCCGCGGAACACCTGCTTGCGCAGGCTTCTGTCCTTGCTGCTTAAAAAATCTATGAAATTGCCGTGCGTGATACGGATTTTATTTCCCTCAACATCAGTGATATACGGGAATTTGATATCCGCGTTGTTGAACATGCTGAATATATTCTCCGGTGCTGCAGCCATCTCACCGCACTGCGCCAGGATATTCTCCTCTGCAGCCGATAAAGTATGCTCTTTCTGACGCATTATCTCATCAATCGCACGCTTATAGTGCATAAGCTCATTGCTCTCACTGTAAAAGCTCTCAAGCCTTTTATCATCTATCTGCAAAATCTCCGGACTCGCAAATGCCAGCGCACCTGATGCCTGAACAGTCAGCGTCTCTGCCTTTGACACATATGCCTGATATTTCGACACGGCAGTGTCCTGATGCGAGCGTTCATTCGCATAAACCACTATACGCTCCAAATAATAAGACAGCTCATCCTGCTTCTTAAAAAAATCAAGCAGCGTTGCTGCACTGTCGGCCAGATGTCCCTTAAATCCAGATAGCTTTTCTGCAATCTGTGACGCTTTTTCACACTCAGCCTCCCACAGCTCATCTGTCTCATACATATCCTCAAGCTTCCATTTGTACTCATCTGAGATTTCATCTCTCTTTTGAAGCCTTTTCTCACTCATTTTGTGTTACCTTCTATCTTACTTTTCTTGTTCTCGTGGGTTTTATAAAACTACCCACACATCTGCTCTGCAAAATGCATATAGACGTGTGGGATATGTGTGAATTATAAAAATTAAGCTCTACTTTGTAATTAAAGTGCCCATACCACCTGAAACTGTCTTGCCCTCTTTATTGAGCTTTGTGATAAGCACCGAACGGATGGCAGAGTCACCGATAAAGTCGATAGCCGCCTCAATCTTTGGAGCCATGGTACCCTCATCAAACTCGCCTGCTGCAAGGTACTTCTTTGCCTCATCAACAGTCATGGTATCAAGTGGCTTCTCATCCTCCTTGCCATAGTTCAGGCAGACCTTGTCAACGCTTGTAAGTATAACAAGTCTGTCAGCATCAAGAGTATCTGCAAGCTTTCCTGCTGCAAGATCCTTCTCGATAACAGCACTGGCGCCCTGAAGCTTATTATCCTGTGCTAAAACAGGAATTCCGCCGCCACCGCATGCGATAACAACCTGATCCGCATCAACAAGAGCCCTGATAGCATCCTTTTCCACTATATCAACAGGCTTTGGAGCTGCCACAACTCTTCTGTAGCCTCCCTCAACCTGTGTCACATGGTTGCCCTTCTTCTCCTCTTCCTCAGCCTCAGCCTCTGTCATAACACGGCCGATGATCTTTGTCGGATGATAAAAAGCCTCATCATATGGGTCAACAACCACCTGTGTAAGTATTGTAGAAACAGTCTTGTAAATTCCTCTGCCAAGAAGCTCTGTACGGATAGCATTCTGTAAATCATATCCTATATAGCCCTGGCTCATTGCAGAGCAGACTGCTGTAGGTGTAGCTGTATACTCAGGATAAATCCTGCAAAACTCAGACATAGCGGTGTGAATCATGCCCACCTGCGGTCCGTTGCTGTGTGTGATAACAACCTCATAATCGTCCCTGATAAAATCTGCAACTGCCTTTGCTGTATGCTTTGTAGCCTCGTGCTGCTCCGGAAGAGTTGTTCCAAGAGCATCATGTCCGAGTGCAATAACTATTTTTTTCTTCTTCATGCCGACCTCCTATGCAAAATGAAAACTAATTTGCTTCTATTATCTAATATTTTGTGGAATTTGTCTAGTACTTAGAACATGAAGGATACAACATTTTATCATTTTTTGTCAGTCAACACCTCATCTAAGGCTTTTTGTGCTGTTTTTTGTGCTTCATCCAAAGCTTCCTTTGCAGGCACACCATCTATTTCTACCTTATCAGCTGCAATTTTCAATGCATCCTTTACAACGCCATTTGTTGGATCATATGGATAAATTGAACCATGTTCTGCCTGAGTATATGGTACAAGTGCTTGAGGGTTTTCATTAGTATACTTCATATAATCATCATCATTTAACACTCCTTTATTTACCGGTACATAACCGGTCGACATGGACCATTTCACTTGATTTTCAACATTGGTAAAATACTTCATAAAATCATATGCTCCTGCCTGTTTTTCCTCTGAAGACTTTGCAAGTATGCTTAATATTAATGCCCTGGCAACAGGCTTTGACTCAGTACCATTCTTCCATGCCGGCTGCTCAATTGCGCCTACAATAGAGAAATCCAAATCTGCCTGATCTCCTGATGAACCAGTGTAGCCACCTGCCTTGTTTTGAATAACATCATCAATAGTCTGGTACCAGTATTCCCAGCCCTGTCCACCAGAATGGATTGCCATAGTCTTATCATCATGAATCCATTTACCAAATCCATCCCATGCTTCAATCCATTCCTCTGAATTTATAGTAACTTTTTTTCCATCTTCACTGAAAATTGTACCGCCATTTGATAGTGCCGCATCCATCAAATTATCTGCTCCCCACATAGGTTCCCAGCCATATATGAATTGTCCATCATCTTTTATTTTAGAAGCTGCACGGCTTAAATCCTGCCATGTTTTTATGCTATTTGGATCAATCCCTGCATTCTCAAATGCTTTTTTGTTATAATAAAGTACTTGGGTTGTTCCATATGCCGGAATACCATATATTTTACCTTTATCATCCTTTGCCTGTTCAAAAAAAGTTGAAACATAATCGTCATTATTAAAATTCTCATCTTTTTTTATTCTATCAGACAAATCTTCAACAAGTTTTTTATCTGATAATCCTCGTGCTGCATCTTTCTCAATCAAAGCAACATCCGGAGCAACATTTCCTGCAATAGCAGCCTGTAATTTTTCATATGTTTCAGAATAATCTGCCTGCGTTACTGTTTTCACAAAGTATTTATCCTGAGATTTGTTATAATCATCAACAATATCCTGGACGACCTTTACTGCCGTCTTTCCGCCTGAATACCAAAAATCTACTTCTATCTTTCCTTTCATATTTTCAGTTCCATGTGCCTGACTATTCTCTGATGTAGTATTACCTGTACTACACCCCATCAAGGAAGTTGTCAACATCGCAATTGTCATTAATGTACCTAATAATCTTTTTTTCATTTCAAATTTGTCCTTTCTATCTTTGTCTTTTTAACCTTTTACTCCGGTATCTCCACCTATACCATCTATAAACCATTTTTGTGCAAAAGCAAACATAATCAACAATGGTATTACAATCACTGCACTCGCAGCCATAACAAGTGACCACTCTGTTCCGTATGCACCACCTTCAATAAAAAAACTCCTCAAGCCTTGTGATACCATATATTTATCAGAATCATTAGTTATTAAAGACGGCCACATATAATTATTATACGAAGCAATAAAGCTCATTAATCCAAATGTAATAAAAGATGATTTAGTCATAGGAAATACAACCAAGTGCAATATTCTAAAATGCGAAGCTCCATCAATCTGTGCTGCTTCTACCATCGCACTTGGCACCTGCATAAATGCCTTTTTTTTTCAAGCAGAAGACGGCATACGAGATAGGAGTCCGTCTCGTGGGCTCGGAGATGTGTATAAGAGACAGATACTGTATCAGCGTCCCTCCGGTCTGCATATCACTGCCCGGCAATATACAGGCGCTGTGCTCGGTGTCTGCT
>OJJE01000512.1_pt1 | contig 10907 bp, 8 predicted proteins | sample 1596091 | NCBI WGS metagenome assembly OJJE01 (sample SAMEA4350129, study PRJEB24818) | metagenome | biome: human; feature: gut; material: faeces | place: Denmark | collected 2013-09 | reverse complement strand
TCCTCGTACTCCATACCTGCCACCTACTGTTTTTCGTTCACACTCGTCGCCTTGTTTGTCTTCTTTCTATGCTCGTAGACTACCTCTGCATTGCTCTTCTCGTTGTTTTTTAATGATACGGCGACCACCGAGATCTACACTATCCTCTTCGTCGGCAGCGTCAGATGTGTATAAGAGACAGCTTCCGGTTAATAATTTCATATGCACTGTTCTTTACTGCATCTGCAATCTCCCGCGTATTTTCCTTATGCTGATAATGTCCACGCATCTCGCACATCTCGCTTAATTCCACACCAGAGACATTTGCAGATGACCATGCAACGACTTCGCTGTCGCCATGTTCGCCCACGATAAACGCATGCACACTCCGGCTATCCACAGACAAATGTTCACCCAGCTTATATTTCAGTCTGGCACTGTCTAACACTGTGCCGGAACCAATCACCCGCTGCTCCGGAAGTCCGGACAATTTGATTGCCACCTGTGTCAGAATATCGACCGGATTCGCTACCACAAGCAGGATTCCATTGAACTTCCGCTTTGCAATCTCCGGGATAATAGACTTAAAAATTGCAACATTCTTGTTCACCAGATCCAGTCTTGTCTCCCCCGGTTTCTGTCCGGCCCCCGCGGAGATAATCACGATTGCCGCATCCGCTACATCGTCATAATCTCCTGCATAAATCCGCATCGGTGAAGCAAATGGGATTCCATGGCTGATATCCATTGCCTCTCCCTCCGCTTTGTTTCTGTCCGCATCAATCAATGCAATCTCTGTAAATAAACCACTCTGCATCAATGCAAAAACAGATGCCGATCCCACAAATCCACAGCCGATCATAACCGCTTTTTTTGCATTTACTTTATTATTTCCCATAATTGGTTCCCCCTTGGTTTAATTTTTTAATAATAGTAATTATTACTATTTCAGTATAATAATAATTCTATGATTTGTCAATTTGTATTTATAAAAAAACACGCAAGCACTTTGTACCTGCGTATTTTTCTACTAATCATTTAACTTGTTGTTTTATTTGTTTTTGAAAAAAGAACACTCTTCCTCATTGCACTGTACACCATCTGAATTTCGAAGATTCAGATGAAATACATGACCACTTTCCGGATGCCCCGCACCAAATGCCCGCGTTACATGCGCCACACCTATATCATTCATCTTCTTATCCAGTTCTATCGTGTGAAACCGCAGATCATCATTCTCACTGTACATCAGATATGTTTCCGGGAAATCTACATTCATATAAGTTAACTGCTCCATAAACAACTGGTACTGTTCTTTGGACACAACAAGTGAATTTTCTTTTCTAAGATACCAGCCTAAAATCGTGTCATCCCGCTTTCCCATATCGTATGCACCACAATTCAAGCAGATTCTGGCTGGTCGTTTATCATAGGTAAAATAATCCAGTTTCTTCCGATATTCCTGATTTGACGCAGCAATACAATACTGCGCAGTAAGCTGTGCTCCCGCCGAATCTCCCAACATGAAAAACCGATTCATATCCAGGCCAAACACCCGCGCATGATCATCAATATATTTTACGAGATATGCCACATCCTCTATAGCAGACGGATATTTATTCTGCGGTGACAAACGATAATTAAAATTCACAACTACAAATCCGCTCTGTGCCAGATGACAGCAATAATGGCTATACAGTTCTTTATCTCCATAAAACCAGCCACCACCATGCACACTGACGATCACCGGATATGCTTTATCCGAGTCTCCCATATAGGATGCCGGCACACAAAGATCAAACAGACTGTTCGATACATAGCTGTCTGAATCAATGTCCGATGCATCCCCGGATGATGCATACAACAGCTCCCTTTGCTTATCCATCTTCCAGCTATCCAAAATCGCAGCAAACCGCTCTGCATCCAATTTCTTCTTATAATCTAAATTTTTGATCTGTACAACATTTTCCGGATATTCCAGATCTTTGTCGCGCAATCCGTCATTCGCCATCCACGCATGGCGCATATTCACCCATGGCGGAAGTTTTCTGTTCTCCGCTCCACGCTTCATAATCTCTGTAACATTTATCATAACCGATCTCCTCCTCATAATCGTCCCTCTGTCTTATGTTGTCCTCTTTTTTCTCTTATTCTCATACATAGACTGATCCGCCATATTAAGATAATCCTGCAGGCTTTTCTGCTTGTCCGGCGTATCTATGAAAAACGCCCCTGGTAACATAAAAACCCGGGGCGCATTCAAAAAATCGTCAGTTATAAATTAGTTACAGCGTTCATACCGAACCGTAATCGCTTTTATCTCCTTGGCTAAAGTCTTATTTAACTCTTTGCTGTCTACCCGCCATCTCCAATTGCTGCCAACCGAAGAAGGCGTATTCATTCTCGACCTGTTGTCTAAGCCAAGGTAATCCTGAATCGGAACAATACAGATTTTCGCATTGCTTCGCATGATTACGCCAATGAGCGGAATATACATTTTATCTGCCGGTGTATAGTAATCACACAGATAATCTCTTGCTTTTTTCCTGCCTTGGTCATCGACCTCCTGCCACCAGCCGACCAGTGTCTCATTGTCATGCGTGCCTGTATACGCTACACAATTCTCAATATAATTATGAGGTAAATACTCCCTCGCCGAACCCGTATCTCTTGTGTCAAATGCGAATTCCAACACTTTCGTCCCCATGAACCCGCTATCCGCAACAAGCTTACGGACGGTATCCGTTATATAGCCAAGATCCTCCGCAATCACGGATTTTCTGCCAATCTTCTTTTCGATTGTATGGAACAAATCCATGCCCGGACCTTTCTTCCAACTGCCATTTACCGCGGTCTTATCCCCATATGGGATGGAATAATATTCATCGAAACCACGGAAATGATCAATACGTACAACATCATATAACTCAAAGCAGAATGAAAGCCGTTCGATCCACCATGCGTACGATGTCTTTTTGTGGTAATCCCAATCATAAAGAGGATTTCCCCACAGCTGCCCATCCGCCGAAAATCCGTCCGGCGGACATCCCGCAATAGCCTTTGGTGTGCATTGTTCATCTAACTGGAACAATTCCGGATGCGACCATGCATCTGCACTATCTAATGATACATAAATCGGAATATCTCCGATAATTTTAATTCCTTTTTTGTTGGCGTAAGCTCTGAGCTTATACCACTGGTTGAAAAACTGGAACTGCATAAATAACTGAAAATCAATTTCATCTGCCAGCTTCTCTTTATATTCACGTAAACCTTCTTCTGTACGACTATGAATTGCCTCCGGCCACTCAGTCCAGTTCATTCCACCAAAATGATTTTTCACTGCCATATACAAGCAATAGTCATACACCCACGCTTCATTCTTATCTAAGAACGCCTTATACTCTGTACTGTTCTTATGCCCGCTTCTCTCACAAGCCTTGCGGAGCAATACATACCGTCCATTATATTGTTTTTCATAATCAACAGACTGTTCGTCTGTTCCAAAGTCAACACTATCACATTCTTCTCTTGTCAATAAACCTTCGCTAATTAGAGTTTCCAGATCTATGAAGTACGGATTCCCGGCAAATGTGGAAAACGACTGGTATGGAGAATCTCCATATCCGGTAGGTCCCAAAGGTAAAATCTGCCAGAACGTCTGACCAGCTTCCACTAACCAATCCACAAATTTATATGCTTCTTTGGAAAAGCAGCCAATTCCATACTTTGATGGCAGACTGGAAATCGCGAACAATATTCCTGCTGTTTTATCCATATATGTCCTCCATATACGTCAAGGCAAAACAATTATACTCTGCGTACGCTTTCGCCCTCGATCAGATTGTGTGGGGCATAATCATGTTCACACCCCAGTGTATAATGTATGTGCTTCATCAAAAGCTCCACACTCCGCTTCGCAATGCTGTTTATGTCCTGACCCATTGTTGTAATTCTCGGTGTGTAAAATCTCGATATGACTGTACCATCGAAGCCTACCACCGATATATCATCCGGTACTTTTTTCCCGGCATCTTCAATTGCCCGAATTGCGCCAACCGCAATCGTATCTGACAGCCCGACAATCGCTGTCACATGTATGTTCTTTTCAAGTAGTCTTTTTGTTGTTTCATAACCTGCCTCATACGAATACCGGCAAGCCATATAATTCTTATCCGGATCAAATTCCAGACCACTTTTTTCAAAGCCTTTTTTACACCCAAGATAACGCGAGAAACTGATCTGTTTATCTGAAATCTCGCCACCCATTACGACAATATCTTTGTGTCCGTAGCCTGTTAAATACTGCACGAGTTCCATAGTTGCAGTCTCATCATCGACACATACAGAAGATACATTGTCAAACGCTAACTCCTTTGCACTTGTAGTTGCAACAACGCAGGGTATGTCAAGTTCATTCATACGTTCATCAAAAAGAGCTAAATTCGCGCCGAGAAAAATAATCGCTTTCGAGGTTTTGTCACGAACGAATTTTAATGCCTCTGCAACCTCGTCCCCATCTTCATCGATAATCTGACAGGATACAACCTCTTCCAGTTCTGACAGCAGAAGTGTAATCCGGTCAAGAATCTCCATGAAGAAACTATTGTGTCGGCCTTTCATGATAATTGTAACTGTATTTCCGCCACATCGTTTCAGCTTTCTGGCATTTCCGTTTGGTTCAAAATTGCTCTCTTCGATAATTTTCAATATCTTTTCGCGCGCTTTCTCACTTACACCCGGTTGTTTGTTTATTACTCTGGATACGGTACCAATACCGTATCCAGATAATTTTGCTATATCTTTGATTGTCATATAATCGCTCCTGTAAAAATGTGATTATATATTAACCCTTAACAGCGCCAGCCGCAACCCATTTGACAATATATTTCTGAGCGCATAAGTAGAATACAACAACCGGAATGATTGCCATGATCAGGCATGCCATAATCGCGCCCATATCAACACGGCCGTAGCTTCCCTTCATGTACTGGATGACAATGGAAATTGTCTTGAATTCCTTAATATCAAGTACAAGGTATGGAAGAAGGAAGTCATTCCAGATCCACATTGCTTCAAGAATACCTACAGAAATGAATGTAGGCTTCATCATAGGAACTACTACACAGAAGAATGTCCGGAGTGGTGAGCAGCCATCAATCATTGCAGCTTCTTCCACTTCTACCGGAATTGATTTTACAAATCCGGTGAACATGAATACCGCAAGTCCGGCACCAAAACCGAGATATACAATCACGATTCCCCAAGGTGTATTCAGATGGAGGGAGTCTGCCGTTCCGGAAAGTGTAAACATGACCATCTGGAATGGTATAACCATAGAAAACACACATAAGAGGTAAATCATTTTTGTAAAAACATTCTTAACCCGGGTTATAAACCAGGCTGTCATGGAACAGCAAATCAGAATAACCGCAACTGAAAATACTGTAATAAATAATGTCCAGCCTACAGCTTTCAGGAAATCATATTGCGTAATTGCTGTCTTATAGTTTTCAAGTCCAACATAGCTTTCCTCTGTAGGCAGCTTAAATGTCTCAAGGTTGATGAACGTCTTCGACTTCATCGAGTTAATCAATACGATAAAGATTGGAGCAACAAATACAATTGAAACGAGTGTAAAAAATAATGTTGCAAGTATTCCCATCACTTTCTTTTTCATTACTGCTGCACCTCCTTATCCCTTGTCAACTTTAACTGTAACAATCCAATCGCTACTACAATTATGAAGAACACAACTGCCTTCGCCTGTCCAACCCCTTCAGCTCCTACTCTGCCATAGAATGTGCTATAAATATTCAGGGCAAGCATTTCTGTCTTATGAAGTGGCTCACCACCTGTAAGAGCAAGGTTCTGATCGAATAACTTGAACGAATTCGTAATCGTCAGGAATGTACAAATTGTAATCGATGGCATCATGTTCGGAATTGTAATTTTAAACAATCTCTGCATTCTGGTAGCTCCGTCGATCATAGCCGCTTCCTGAATATCTCCGGGGATCGCCTGAAGTCCCGCGATGTATACGATCATCATGTAACCAATCTGCTGCCATCCTACAAGAATAACCAGTCCCCAGAAACCTAATGTTTCATTCAACTTCAGGGCTGTATCAAACTTCACGAAAATACCATCAAAAATCAGCTGCCATACATAACCTAATACAATACCTCCGATCAGGTTTGGCATAAAAAACACTGTACGGAAAATATTCTTTCCTTTGATATTCTGTGTCAACGCCAGAGCGATTAAAAATGCAAGCACATTAATCAACACAAGTGAAACGATTGCAAATAAAGTAGTGAATTTGAATGATCCAAGGAAATTTGAATCTTTAAATGCTTCTATATAGTTTTGTATTCCGACAAATTTTGCATCCTTGATTGTTGTAAAATTACAGAACGACAAGTAAATACCTTCAATAAAAGGAATAATAAATCCTATCAAAAATGCAGCCATAGTCGGTACCAAAAATATCGGCCAATATTTTTTTACTGCCTTTTCCATCTTATACCTCCTATGCCCTCGAACAACTACCTTCTAAAAAAGGGAGGAACTGTCTCCTCCCTTTTTAATTACAGGTTGTTTTATCAGGCTTCTTGATCCTAGTTTCCTGCTGCCTGACTCTCTGTAGCCCAGCCTTCAACGAATGCTTTCTTTACAAGATCCCAATTCGCATCTGTCTGATCGGAAGCGTATACAGTAAGAGCTGATCCTACTTCGTTCTTCCATGTCTCAGAAGGCATTGTTGTGAAGTTCCAGCTTACAGGTGTCTTGCCATCTGCAACATACTGGCTTGCGATATTCACAAGAAGGTTATCTGACTCAAGGTTCTTCTTGAATGGAGTAACAAATCCCATTCCGTCTGCTCCGGATGGCATTGCACCCTGTGAACCACAGATTGCCTTAAGTGCTGTATCGTCTGTAGCAAGCCATGCCATGAAATCTTCTGTTGCCTTGATGTCTGCTTCGGAAGCCTTAGCATTTACGCACCAGTAGTTCTCTGTACCTGTACAAAGTCCCTGATTCTCTTCTCCGTCTGCACCGATATAAATCGGAAGCATTCCAAGATTCTCATCTCCGACTGAGCTTATATCTGAGTATGCCCATGTACCATTCTGGTAAAATACTGCTTTTTCTGCTACGAACTCAGCGACTGCATCATCACCGGTCTTAACACTGAGCTGCTTTGGATCTGTTGTTGAGTTATTAATGTACAGATCCCAGATCTGACGGTAGTTATCCAGGTATGTGCCCTTGATTGCCTTTGTGTTGTTGATTCCGTCTGCCTGATACTCATAGTATACAGGAAGGTTTGCAAGGTGAGTCTTAAATCTCCAGTCTGAAGAACCATCCATACCTGCGGATGTAAATGCGTCAAATCCAAGCTCATCACGTCTTGCTGTAATATCTTCTGCTACCTTCTTCAAATCTGCAAAGTTCTTGATGTCATCCATGGAGTAACCTGCCTCCGCAAGAAGCTTCTTATTGCAGATGATACCATAAGACTCAATAACATATCCGATACCTGCTACCTTATCGCCATCCTTCAAAGCGAAATCCTCGGAAGTAAGCTGCTTGTAAACTTCTGTGTCAGACAAATCTGCACAGTAATCTTTCCACGATGCTAAGCCGACCGGACCATTTACCTGGAACAATGTAGGGCATTCTGATTTACCCATCTCACTCTTAAGAGTTGTCTCATACTGACCGGATGCAGCTGTAACAACGGTTACCTTTACGCCTGTCTCCTCTTCGTAGATCTTGGCAAGCTCCTGCCACTGGGCATCTGCTTCTGGCTTAAAATTCAAGTAATATACCGAACCCTTATCAGCCGATGCATCCTTTCCTCCTGAAGTTCCCTTTCCTCCACAACCTGCAAACAGTGACATCATCATTGTTGCAGCTAATCCTAAAACTGCTAATTTTTTCTTCATGTTTTTTCCTCCTCTAATCATTTGATTTGTTTTGTTAATAGTTACGTATACGTCCTTTGGAAACGTTTGTTGTATCGTTTTTGGTAACGTTTCCATTTCATGAGTCAATGATACAACATTTGTAAACTTTTTGCAATCAAAAAAGTCAATATTTTGTTTATTTAGTCAAATTATACAGTGTTTTTTAAATTTTTTTGTTACTTATTACTAATTCCTGCGTGCATTTGCTATCAATGGATCCTATTTTATTATTTTCCAAATATCGTTATTATATTCAGCAATTGTACGATCGGATGAGAAAAACCCTGCTTTCGCAATATTCACCATCATCTTCTGCGCCCACGCCTTCCGGTTCTCATATTCCTTATAGGCACGTTCCTTAGCATCAACATAAGAATCGAAATCAATAAATGTCATGAACCAGTCTTTGTTGAGAAGCTCATTATACAAACGATGCAGCATTTCTGCATTTCCAAGTGCCATCACCGCGTCACTGATAATAAAATCAACGGCTTCCTTCAATACCGGATTGTTCTCATAATATGTTCTTGAGACATAGTCCGCCTTCGCATAATGCTCAATCACCGCATCACTTGACTCTCCAAAGATATAGATATTTTCATCGCCAACAAGCTGATGGATTTCAACATTCGCACCATCTTCTGTTCCGAGAGTAACCGCGCCGTTCAACATGAACTTCATATTTCCGGTTCCGCTTGCCTCTTTTGATGCAAGTGAGATCTGCTCCGAAATATCACAGGCAGGAATTAATTTTTCTGCAAGCGTAACATTGTAGTTTTCTACCATAACTACATTCAGATACGGGCTCACTTCCGGATCGTTGTTGATCAATTCCTGAAGGCACAGGATCAAATGAATAATATCCTTTGCAATCGTGTATGCAGGTGCAGCCTTTGCTCCAAATATAACCGTAACCGGTGTAGTAGGCAGCTTGCCCGCTTTGATCTCCAGATACTTATGAATCACATAAAGTACATTTAACTGCTGACGCTTGTACTCATGCAGACGCTTTACCTGGATATCAAAAATCGAGTTTTCGTTTAATTCGATTCCCTGTGTCTCCTTGAAATATTCTTTGGCGCGAAGCTTGTTCTGATGTTTGATTTCAAGGAGCTTTTCAAGCTTGGCATCATCATTTACAAATGCAAGTAATTTCTCTAATTCCATTGCATCTTTCTTGTATCCGTCCCCAATCCACTCTGTGATCGTATCGGATAACAATTCATTACAATAGAGAAGCCAGCGGCGGAATGTAATGCCGTTTGTCTTGTTGTTGAACTTCTCCGGATATATTTTGTAAAAATTATTAAGCTCCGAATTCTTCAAAATCTCCGTATGAAGATACGCAACGCCATTTACACTAAATCCATAATGAATATCGATGTGTGCCATGTGAACGAGATCATTCCGGTCGATAATTGCCACACTCTCATCACTAAACCGTCTTCTTACCTTATCATCCAGAATCTCAATAATTGGCACAAGCTGCGGAACAACCTCTGCCAGATAATGTCTAGGCCATTTCTCAAGTGCCTCAGCCAAAATTGTATGGTTTGTATATGCGCAGGTCTTACTTACAACATAAATCGCCGCATCCATGTTCATCCCTTCCGCTACAAGCAGACGAATCAACTCAGGTATGATCATGGTTGGATGTGTGTCGTTGATCTGGATTACTGCATAGTCGAACAAATCATAAAGGTTACTTCCCTTCGCCTTACACTCATCGATAATGAGTCTTGCGGCATTGCTTACCATGAAATACTGCTGGTAGATACGAAGCTTTCTTCCATCTTCGTCACTGTCATCCGGATATAAGAACAATGTCAGGTTTTTCTCTATGTCTGTTTTATCAAACTGATGATTCGCATCTACGATGGATTCATCCACAGTTTCTACGTCGAACAGGCATAATTTGTTGGTACGGTTATTGTAACCTGTTACATCAATCTCATACAATCTCGACTGCACCGTGCATTTTCCAAATGTAACAGGATATGTCACATCTGTTTTTCTAAGCCAGCTTTGATCCTTGATCCATGGATTAATCTGTTCTTTCTGCATTCTGTCTTCGAACACCTGCTTAAACAAGCCAAGATGATAATTCAATCCAATCCCCGCACCCGATAATCCAAGTGTTGCGATTGAATCAAGGAAACATGCAGCAAGTCGCCCCAGACCGCCGTTTCCAAGCGATGGCTCTACCTCAATCTCCTCAATCTCTGCAAGTGTCTTTCCGCTTTCGGCAAGCACTTTTTTGACGTCCTCATAGATTCCAAGATTGATCATGTTATTCGACAGCAGCTTTCCAATCAGAAATTCTGCCGATACATAATAAATCTTCTTTTTCGTCTCTTCCATGCGGCGTTCATCTGCTAACTGCTTTGTCAGGTTGAGCAATGCATAATATACTTCTTCATTGCTGCTTTGTGCGATTTCTTTTCCAAGCAGTTTTTCAAGTTCCTGTTTTACCTTCATCGTATACCCCTTTCGTTTTCACTTGAGCTTTTGTACGCTCTTTTATAATAATACAATATCACGAATTGGAAACGTTTCTCTTGCAGAATAGTATCATAATATGATACTATTCTATCAATCAGGAGGGTATTTGCCATGAAAGAGATTATAAATCCGGACGCTGCATCTAATATCGAATTAAATGAAAACAAGATTCACTTTCAAAATGAATATCAATATAACACCTATATATGTTCGATTCCGATGGATTTTGCAAGTGTACCGGTTCACTGGCACGACGAGTTCGAAATGATCGTCATCAAGAAGGGGCGCGGATACGTTACCCTCAATTTTCAGAGATATAAGGTTTCGTCCGGGGATATTGTCATCGTTCTTCCCGGAATGCTTCATTCCATTGAAGGTAAACAAAATTCAACGATGGAATATGAAAATATACTTTTTTCAAAGCACTTTCTTGCCTCTGTCTCTTATACACAT
>OJJE01000510.1_pt1 | contig 10956 bp, 6 predicted proteins | sample 1596091 | NCBI WGS metagenome assembly OJJE01 (sample SAMEA4350129, study PRJEB24818) | metagenome | biome: human; feature: gut; material: faeces | place: Denmark | collected 2013-09 | reverse complement strand
CTACTGTCATGTCTATCTCTCAGTCATTCATCGTCCAATTCGCCGGCATCCTCCTTCTTTTTTTTTTTTTTTTTTATCGTTCCGGCGTCCACCGAGATCTACACTATCCTCTTCGTCGGCAGCGTCAGATGTGTATAAGAGACAGGTTGTGTAATTGTTTACTGCTGAATTATAAATATAATTGTATGTGTCCGTTCCTGCTGCGAACTGTGCTTCCACGCTTGCAGAAACCTGTGAAGCTGCCTGCTTTGCGACAGCAGCCTGCTCTTCTTCTGTCATCTTTGTGTTAACGGCTGTATCCAGTGTATTGACACCTGCTGCGATTGCCTGTGCACTCTGGTTGATTACGCTGACGCCATTTGAAAGATCTCCAGAGGAACTTGACAGGCTTTCCATACCTGCCTTCAGGCTTCCGGCACCGGATGTCAGATCACCCATCTTATCTGCCAATGTACCTGCGCCATCGGATACCTGTGTTGCTCCATCGGAAAGCTCACCAGAACCATCTGCTAACTGATCACCAGCACTGCTCAGGCTGTCTGTCAGCTTATCGAGGTCTGTCAGATCCACGCCGCCGGAGAAATTCATCTCAGAGCCATTGACAAGCAGTGTCACTGTCATATCCAGTGAGAAGTCTGTCACATCTGCACTCACCTCTACATATTCCGGAATCTCTGTATCCAGATCTGCGGCTGCATCCTTTACGCCATCATCCAGTCCAGGAATTGCATAACCGACAACGATATTGCTCTCACCCTGTGCGAGGTATTTACCATTTGTAACCTGAATATTCTTGAAGTTGTCGCCAAGCACCATGCCGGATACTGCAACGAATGGTACGGAGATATCCTCGTCCTTGCCATTTACTTCCTTCGTTACTGTTTCGTTGCTTGTATAATCCAGACGAATCTTTACCTTACCACTCTTACCTGCCAGGTCTTCTGGAGAAATTTCATTTCCATCCAGATAATAAGTTGCCTTCACAGAGACCGGAAGCTCCTTATCCGTTGTTCCCTGATAGCTGATCTCATTTCCGGCAGCATCCCATGTGATCTTGTTGCCGTTCTGTGTAAATGTCTCGTCGCCCTTGACATTTACGATATCCTTCAGATCGGTTGTATCTTCAATCTTGTCGCTCTTGTCACGGTTCTTCAATGTCTCATTGACTAAGATGTTATCGACATCGCCATTTGCCTTAGCAAATACATAAACGGTCTCGTCCTTGTCGACATCCTTCTCTGTCATATTTACATTTTCAGCGAGCGTATCTGCCAGCTCATCCGTATTCATGACTGTCGTTGCGTCGGTATCGCTTGCCTTATCATCTCCGGCAAGGTATTCCTTGTCATACTTTGTCACATCTGTACTGCCTGTGATTCCGGCTACGCAGGAAGCCACTGCCAGTGAAACAGCTCCGGCAGAACCTGCGATATACTTTGTCGTTTTCTTCCATTCTTTCTTATTTAAACGCTTCATAACGTATTCTCCTTTCGAAATGCTTTCCAACCTGATTACTGTTCGATCTGTTTTTCTTTGTTTCGGAAGCCTGCGCTTGTATGAATGATGACCTTATCGAAGATCATAAACATCGTTGGCAGCAACAGAATAACAACTACCATACTGATTAACGCACCGCGTGCCATCAATGTACACAGAGAGCTGATCATATCAATGTTTGAATAAAGGCCAACACCGAATGTCGCTGCAAAGAAGCTCAACGCACTGACAACGATTGACTGTACAGAACCCTGCATTGCCTCGATCACTGCTTCCTTCTTCTCTGCGCCATGATATCTCGCACGTTTATATTTGTTCGTCATCAGGATCGCATAGTCAACGGTCGCACCAAGCTGTATCGTTCCGATTACGATTGACGCGATAAACGGAAGTGTCGTCTTGGTATACGTTGGAATACCCATGTTGATGAAAATCGCAAACTCAATGACGGATACCAATATAATTGGAAGCGTAATAGACTTGAATACGATTGCGATAATAATGAAGATCACGCCGATGGATACCGCACTAACCATCTTGAAATCCTCATCGGTAATATCAATCAGATCCTTTGTACAAGGTGCTTCACCGATCAGCATACCAGTCTCATCATATTCCTTTACAATCTTCTTTAATGTATCACACTGTGCATTGACCTCATCCGAAGCAACTGCATATTCGGACATGATCAACATCATCTTATAGTCGCCACTCTCAAATACATCTACGATATCACTTGGAAGCATAGACTTTGGAATCGTCGTTCCGATCACGCTGTCCAGACTCAGTACCGCATTGACACCGTCGACCTGTTCCATCTCTTTTGTCATCTTCACAACATCTTTGCTTGAAGTATCCTTATTTAAAAGTACCATGTGAGTTGCACCCATGTGATACTGTTCTTCCAGCTTGTCGTTCGCTGTGATACTCTCCAAGCTCTTCGGCAGTGTACCTGCCAGATCATAATATACGGTATTATGTGTATATCCATAAATGGCTGGGCCAATCAGGATAAAGAACAGGATAATAAATATGTAGAAATGATTTACTACCCATTTCGATATTCTGGAGAGATCCGGCAAAATAACCTTATGCTTTGTCTTCTCGATTGCCTTGTCGAAAATCAAAACCATAGATGGCAATACGGTTACACAACAGATAACTCCAAATACAACACCCTTTGCCATAACCACACCAAGATCCATACCAAGTGTGAAGCTCATGAAGCAAAGTGCGATAAATCCGGCTACGGTTGTGATGGAACTACCAACAACAGATGAAATCGTGTTGGAAATTGCATGTGCCATCGCACGGTTCTTATCACCCGGATATACCTGCTGCTTCTCTTCGTAGCTGTGCCACAGGAAGATCGAGTAATCCATCGTAACGCCTAACTGCAAAACCGCCGCCAGTGCCTGTGTCACGTAGGAGATTTCTCCCTTGATCACGTTCGTACCTAAGTTATAAACAATCGCCATACCTATACTCAACAGGAAGAAAACCGGGATGATAGCGGAATCCATCGCAAGCGCCAGAACGATCGTCGAAAGAATAACCGCGATCAATACATAGATCGGTGTTTCTTTGTTGGAGAGGTTCTTCGTATCTGTAACGACTGCAGACATACCTGAGAGGAAGCACTGCTTGTTCATAACCTTACGCAGGCTTTCGATCGCTTCCATTGTCTCATCTGCAGAAATGGAATTCGGATACAAGACAAACATGATTGTCGAATCTGCATCCTTATTTACAAATACATCCTTGATGCTGTCCGGAAGTAAATCGATCGGAACGGACAAGTCCATGAAGGAGTCATACCATAAAACATCCTTGACTCCCTCGACCTTGCACATTTCCTTACGCATAGCAGATATGTCTTTGTCTGACATACCTTCTACCACGCACACGGAAAATGCACCGGTACCAAATTCGTCCACCATGATCTCCTGACCTTTCATCGTCTCGATGTCGTCCGGAAGATAATTTAAAATGTCGTAGTTTACACGAGTGTGAAAATATCCAAATGCTGACGGAATCAAAAGCAGGACTGCTATCACCAGAATCAGTACTTTGTGTTTCACTACCCATTTACCAAAATGAATCACGAGTCATCCACCTTTCTTTCTTCTTTTTATTCTCTCATCTTCATTGCACCCCTATAATAAAAAAAGGATTGAATATATTGAATATTCAATCCAAGTTGTTTGTTTGTGTTTTCTATACATAAATCTAAATGTGTTTATTTTGCTATACATTCATAAATTTTATGTATAGACTATACTAACTCATTCAAGACATCCATCATCGAAGACTTTGTCAGATACTTGTAAACCTCTGACAGATCCTTCGGCGAGATCATATAATCACGTTTAATCCACGCAATCGCTACATAGCACATCGAGTTCGCGTAGTATTCTGCAATAATCTGACGATCAAGCCATGTGTATTTGTGGCTTTTGCCCTGTTTCTTCTGATCGATAATCTCTAACAGAAGCTTCGACACTTCGCTACGCGCAATACTCTCAAAAGAGTTCTGTCCATCGATACACACCGCCCGCTCATAAAAAGCGCGCTCATTCTGCATGCTTGAAAAAAGCAATGTCAAACCTTCCTGTATCATATCGTTTAACAGGAGCGGCTTGATTGGTTCGAGCAGATCATGCCGTACAATGTATTCAAGCAGTGCATATTTGTCTGCAAAATGATTGTAAAATGTCGGTCGGATCACACCTGCCTTGTCTGTGATATCCTTGATGGTGATCTTCTCCATCGGTGCCTTGCACAGAAGCTCCTTGAAGCTTGCTGCAAGCAGATCGTCGGTATTTCCTTTTTTTCCTCTTTGCTGCATAACGTTCCTTCTTTCTTCACAGCTACATCAACGGGGCTACTAACCGGAGCAGGCTCTGTCCGAACAATTTCAGGCGGCTCGTCTCCCGGATCTTCTCCTTTGTCACTTCATCACACTTCGCCAGTGTGTCCATATAATCTTCCTTGATCTCATAAATTGAGCTGCAATTAAACATCCATACACCACACTCAAAATGCAGATACAGACTCCGGTAATCGAAGTTGATCGTACCGACCGTTGCCACCTTATCGTCCACAACGACAGTCTTCGCATGGATAAAGCCCGGCGTATACTGGAAGATCCGCACTCCTGCTTCGATCAACTGGTAGTAATATGACTGGGTTACCAGATACACCAGCTTCTTATCCGGGATACCCGGCGTAATGATGCGCACATCAATTCCGCTTTTTGCCGCAAGTGTCAACGCTGTCACCATCTCATTATCAATAATCAGATACGGTGTTGTGATATAGACATAATGCTTTGCCTTGTTGATCATGTTCAGATAGATATTCTCTCCGACAATCTCATTATCCACCGGCGTGTCGCCATACGGCTGAATGTATCCATCCGAGAAGAATGCCATATCCTGATATTTCTCTGGTGAATACGACGAATAATCATCTTTCTCGCCGGTCAGCATCAACCATGTCTGCAAGAACATCAGCGTCAGGTTCCAGACAGCCTCGCCCTTCAGCATGATACCGGTATCCTTCCAATGTCCAAACCGTGATTTCTTGTTGATATATTCATCCGCCAGATTGATACCGCCGGTAAATCCGACATAACCATCAATGACCGTAATCTTCCGGTGGTCACGGTTGTTCTGTCTCAAGTTAAAGACTGGACCAATCGGGTTAAACGCTGCAACCTTGATTCCCTTCTCCTTCATATCCTTGATGAATCGGGAAGGAATCCACATAGAGCATCCAAAATCATCATAGATCAGACGCACATCCACGCCCTCTTTTGCTTTCCGCTCCATGATTTCCAAGATCGTATCCCACATCTCGCCCTGCTTGATGATAAAATACTCCATAAATATAAAATGATTTGCATTGTTTAATTCTTCCACAAGCTTCGCAAAATTATCCTCGCCAAGCGGGAAATAACGCACAGCGGTATTCTTATACACCGGATAACCTGCAGTCTTGGAAATATACGTCGACTGCACACTCGCACTCTGACTCAGCTTCCGGATCTCCCGCTGCCGGCTCTTATCACTCGGCATATACTGAAATGTATCGAGATGATTCTTCTGCGCATCCCGGATAAACTTCATACGGGTTCGGTTACCAGCAATCGCGATATACAGCACACCGCCTAAGATCGGCGTTACCATCATAAGCAGAATCCACGTCAGCTTATACGCGGGGTTTTCTGGCTTATTGACGATATATAGCACAACCGTCGCCGAAATCAAAATCGCCAGCGTTTTCCAGTAAAACATGTAGTTCTTGGCAATTCCATATAGAAATACCCAGAAAAGGATCTGCAGGATCAGGGTAAATACAACAATCGCGATCTTCGTGATATAAATGGATTTAGATTTGTTCTGTCGTCCATATCGCGGTTTGTCATGTTCATGTTCATGTCCGCTACACGTCGTTTCCTGAACCGTTTCCTGTTCTGTTTTCTCTTCCATTGTCTTCTCTGTCTCCTGCAATCTGTCTTTTCCTTCTTTCTCTCTATGTTGACAGTACATGTCAACGAATCGTTACAATGGTTGTTTACATCACATTCTAACTACTCTGCACTCCAGCGTCCTGACGCGCCACAAGGAAGGATCAGTCCTGTCTCTTTCACCGGAAGTCCAATCTCCTGCGACTCCACATGTCCGCCGAATTTCTTTCCTACCTCGGTAGAAATCATATAAGTAAGCACCGCCGGAGCCAGTCCGGTTGTATATGAATTCACTAAAAAGAATAACGGATTATCCGACAAAAGCTGACTTGCCAGTGCGATAAATGGATGGATTTTCTCCTCCAGCTTCCAGATCTCACCCTTTGGTCCTCTGCCATAAGATGGCGGGTCCATGATGATGCCGTCATAATGATTGCCACGGCGGATCTCCCGCTCCACGAACTTCACACAATCATCAACCAGCCAGCGGATTGGTGCATCTTCAAGTCCGGATGCCACCGCATTTTCCTTGCCCCATGTCACCATACCCTTTGATGCATCGACATGTGTGACCTTAGCGCCCGCCTTCGCTGCTGCCAGTGTCGCACCGCCGGTATAGGCAAACAGATTCAGCACCTTGATCTCACGGTTTGCATTTCGTATCTTCTCACTAAACCAGTCCCAGTTCACCGCCTGCTCTGGGAAAAGTCCAGTATGTTTGAAGGTAAATGGTTTCAAATGAAAGGTCAGATCTTTGTAATTGATGCTCCACTGCTTCGGCAGATCGAAGAATTCCCATTCTCCACCGCCCTTGTTACTGCGGTGATAATGTCCATTCAGCTTTTTCCATGCCGGGTTCTTTCTTGGAAGATCCCACAACACCTGCGGGTCCGGACGAAGCAAAATATAATCGCCCCATCGTTCCAGTTTTTCTCCCTTTGAACAATCTATAATCTCATATTCTTTCCACTGATCGGCTACCCACATATACTTTTAGTCCCTTTCGTCTATTTTCTTATACATTGCGTTCTAATTTTATACAAGCAATACTAACACACCCAACTTTCCAACGCAAGAATGAAAGTCCCGTTTTTGTCATGAAATACAGATAAAAAAAGACAGTTTGCACATTTTGTACATGCAAACTGTCGTAATTTTCTTACCAATCACGCTTCTCGATTGGAATATATTCTTTGTGATGACCAACGAATTTGTACGCTGGACGGATAATCTTGCCCTTATTTACCAACTCCTCGATCCGGTGTGCAGACCAGCCAGAGATACGGGAGATTGCAAAGATCGGTGTAAAGATCTCGATTGGCAGCTTCAACATTGTATAAACAAATCCGCTGTAGAAATCAACATTCGCGCAAACCGTCTTGAATGTACGGCGATGCTCGCTGATCAGCTTCGCTGCGATACGCTCAACTCTGTCATACAGTGCAAACTCATCCTGCAAGCCTTTCTCCTCGGAAAGCTTCTTCGCATACTTCTTCAGGATTACCGCTCTTGGATCGGACTCACTATAAACCGCGTGTCCCATACCATAGATCAGTCCAGAATGGTCGAAGCCCTTCTTGTCAAGGAGTCCCTGCAGATACTCGGAAATCTCATCCTCGTTCTCCCAATCCTTGACATGCATCTTCATATCATCGAACATCTGCTGTACCTTGATGTTCGCGCCACCATGCTTCGGTCCCTTCAGAGAGCCAAGGGAAGCAGCGACGGTCGAATACGTATCCGTTCCTGTCGATGTCAATACATGTGTCGTAAAGGTTGAGTTGTTACCACCACCATGCTCCGCATGGATAACCAGACAGACATCCAGAACCTTTGCTTCCAGTGCGGTGTATTTACCATCGGTACGAAGCAGACGCAGGATGTTCTCTGCGGTTGAAAGTTCTTTCTTCGGTCTGTGGATAACTAAGCTCTTATCAAGATAATAGTGTCTGTATGCCTGATAACCGTACGCCGCCATAACCGGAAACTGTGCGATCAGCTGCAGACACTGCATCAGTACATTTTTGATATCCAGATTGTTCGGATCTGGATCGTAAGTATATAAGGTCAGAACACACTTCTGCAGGACATTCATCATGTCACGGCTCGGTGCCTTCATGATAACGTCACGGTTGAAGCTCTCTGGCAGCTGGCGAAGCTCACCAAGCACCTCCTTGAAACAGTCAAGCTGTTCCTGACTTGGCAGATCACCAAACAAAAGCAGATATGTCGTCTCTTCAAAACCATACTGGCTGTTGCGGAAGCCCTGTACGAGCTGCTGTACTTCATATCCTTGGAAATAAAGCTCTCCAGGAATTGGCACACGGTGTCCATCCACAACGCTAAATCCCATAACGTCGGACACTTCTGTAAGTCCGGTCAGTACGCCTCGTCCGTTGGAGTCTCGAAGTCCCCGCTTTACGTTGTACTCTTCGTAGAGATTTAAGTCAATCTTTCCGGAGTCATTACAAAAACGTACATATTCATCTAGTATCTGGTCAAATTTCAAATCTGACATAACCTCAACTCCTATCTTATTCGATCTCTTTGCTCATAGTAAAAGTGTAGTCTGTTATCTTTCCTGTATCCGGATCCGCATAAGCACTTATGCTGATATAATGATCGCCCTCATAGTAATATACATAGTAGGAAATGAAATATGTATATTCGTCCTTAGAGAAATCATCGCCCAGATCGCCATACACCGACTCAATCTTACTTCCATCATCGCCCATCGAAATACCGCCTGGGAACGTGATGTTACTTGTATAATAATCCGCTTCTACTCCGATTTCAGAGATATATCCATACTTTGGCAGAATGGCATTGCCGGTGAAGTTCTCCAGCTTGATGCTGAGCTTCTCGCCGTTTTTCTCCATGTAAGTGCTCTCGTAGTTCTTACCACCGATATAGTCGGAAACGGAAGTATCCAGTGTCCATCCGTCTTTCTCCAGTTCCGTAAATGGAACCGGAAGTACATAATTTTTGTCTCCAATTGTAATAATACCATCAAATCGGTCAGCACTTGCACCACCCGGTGCCACATACTGATCGTTGATTGCCGGTGCATCCATACTCAGATCTGCAACCGAAGTTGCGCCCTCTGGCATTTTGGAATTGATCAACCGGATGGAGATCAGATTTTTCTCCGGTGTCACATCAAAATCCATACCATCTTTCTCGTCATCTCCTGCATAATCAATGGATACATAAGTTCCGCTTCCATCAGAATACTCATTTTCACTCCGGTATTCCGGTGCACCATATGCAGTCTTGATATCACTCTCTGTCGATTCAAACAGCTTGATTCCATTTGCTAACTCGATTGTAAAGTCATCTTTATATTTTCCGGATTTGGAGCTAAATGAGAATCCAACAACATAACAGTCATTGATCTCCGCCTCATTGACACCCGGATTGGCTACGATCACCGTCAGCTGTGCACGATCCGTATAACTTGTGATATAATCCCAGTCACCCGATGCCACCTTCACAGTCGCGCTGTCTGTCTGCCAGCCCTTTGATTTCCACTCTGAATATGGAAGTGGAAACTGGTAGATCGTACCATCGATGTTCGCAGTATAATCTCTCCATGAATCAGACAGTTCCGTCGGCCATACATAGTCGCCTACACCACTTACATCTGTCTCCGTCGTCGCTTCCGTTGTGTTCTCTGTCGTCGCATCTGTCGCACTGGCTGCTTCTGTTGTCTCAGCCGGCTGTTCTGTCGTCGTTGCATCGTTATCTTTTTTCTTTCCTCCGCCTAGGATCAGAACCAACCCTACAATCAGTGCCACAACTGCTGCCGCAATCCCTGCGATCAACCCAATCTTCTTTTTATTTTTTCCAGATGCGGTATCGTTCTGTCCCGGTGCCAGATGCATCGACTGCATCGATGCAGACATCGAACTATTTCCGTTTCCAGATGCGGTATATGGATTTGCCTGCGGCATTGCATTGCCCGCTGTAACCGGTCCACTTCCATACAGATCTGTGAGCAACTGTCCAATATCCTGATAACGTTCCGGTGCCTTTACCGCAAGTCCTTTTCGAAGCACTGTCTCTGTCCGCTCGGATACGGAGATGCCTTTCTTCGAAGGATCTACATAAGTGTCCTCCTCCATACGTTCCACGCCGTTTGGTGGAACCTCACCGGTGAGCATCTTATACATCGTCGCACAGAGACTGTAGATATCCGTCCAAGGTCCCTGTTTTCCCTTCGCATAATACTGCTCTGGTGGTGCGTAACCATGCTTTAAAATCACAGTATAGGTCTTGTCAGTCTCTGCGGACTGTCCGCGTACCGAACCAAAATCAATCAGCTTGATCTTGCCTTCGTTATCAACCATGATATTATCCGGGCTGATATCCCGGTGTACCAATCCATTTTTATGTACTTCATACAGAGATTCAAATACCGGTTTCATCAAAGCAAGTACGGTCGCTTCATCCAGCTTTCCGCCCATGCCCTTAAGATAATGCTTCAGATCCACACCATTGATATATTCCATAACGATATATCCGGTGCCATTTTCATAGAAGAAATCCTTCACGGATACGATACCCTGTAACTGATAGAACTTCGAGAGATTCCGTGCCTCTTCTACATATCGTTTTAAACCCTTGTCATATATTTCTTTCTTACTATCCAGTGTTGATACGATCGTTGTCGTCATCGCATCTCTCTGTGCAAAGCTTTCCGGATAATACTCCTTGATCGCGATATACGTCTGCAGATTCAAATCCCAGCCAATGTATGTAATCCCAAAACCGCCCATGCCAATCACACGGCCGATCATATATTTCCCCTGTAAAACTGTAAACGGACGCAAGCAGTTTGGCTTTTCTTCATAGCCACTCACATCGAACCCGCAATATGGACAGCTGTCTCTTATACACATCTCCGAGCCCACGAGACGGACTCCTATCTCGTATGCCGTCTTCTGCTTGAAAAATAAAAAAAAAAAAAAGTAAAAACAAAAACAAAC
>OJJE01000508.1_pt1 | contig 10963 bp, 8 predicted proteins | sample 1596091 | NCBI WGS metagenome assembly OJJE01 (sample SAMEA4350129, study PRJEB24818) | metagenome | biome: human; feature: gut; material: faeces | place: Denmark | collected 2013-09 | reverse complement strand
TTGTTGTTTAAGTTGATTTCGTTTCAGTTTTTTTTAATTTTTTTTATTTTTTTTATATTTTTTTTTTTTTTTCAAGCAGAAGACGGCATACGAGATAGGAGTCCGTCTCGTGGGCTCGGAGATGTGTATAAGAGACAGCATCTGTGGATTTTCGAATCCACAGATCCACAGATTTACATAACATTATCCACAAAATGTGGAAAACTTGTGGATAACTCCGTTTTTATCCCCACTCTACCCACAGAATCCCCAGAAAATACAATGTGTATATGTGTATTCCACTTATCCACATAATCCTCATAATTATCCACGTCAACTACTCTCTGTTTGGGGATATCCACAGCTTTTGTGGACATGATCCGTGGAGTAATTAACATTTGCCATTTTCGAACAATTCGTTTATTATAGAATAGAATAAATCTCAAAGGGGATTTTATACCCTTTTTTGGGGTTTCTTTAGTGACGGTCACAGATGAGGAGGCTTTTTATGCATTTTATTGGGGAAAACTGGGAGATGATCAAGCAGACAATCCACACGGAATATGATCTTACCAACATTTCCTATAATACCTGGATTGAACCCCTGCAGTTTTATGATGTAAAGGATGATACTGTCTACATCCAGATTCCGACCGGACAGGCTCATGCCCTCAACTACATCTCCAACAAGTACAGCAATTATTTTAAGGTAACCATTTCCGAGATGATGGATCATGATTACGATATTTCATTCATCCTCGAAAAAGAGAAGGCCGCCGATACGGATACCGATTTAAAGTCTCCCTCTTCTAATATAAATAACATCAATTACGAACAGGCGAATTTAAACCCCAAGTACAAGTTCGACACCTTCATTGTCGGCAATAACAACAAATTCGCTCATTCCGCCTGTCTCGCAGTTGCGGAATCTCCCGGAAATGCCTACAATCCGCTGTTTATCTATGGCGGTGCCGGTCTGGGGAAGACGCCTCTGATGCATTCCCTCGGTCACTTCCTCCTGGAGCAGAATCCGAATATGAAGGTTCTTTATGTCACTTCGGAATCCTTTACCAACGAAGTAATCGAATCCATCCGAAGCGGTAACGCGACCGCCATGACAAAGCTGCGCGAAAAATACCGGACTGTAGATGTCCTGATGATCGACGATATTCAGTTTATTATAGGAAAAGAAAGTACACAGGAAGAATTTTTCCACACCTTTAACGTGCTGCATTCCGCAGGCAAACAGATCGTACTGTCCTCTGATAAGCCGCCAAAAGAAATGGAAACCCTGGAAGAACGTTTCCGTTCCCGTTTCGACTGGGGCCTGATTGCGGACATCCAGCCACCTGACTATGAAACCCGAATGGCGATCCTGCGCAAAAACGCCGAGGCATGTAATAAACCCGTCGATGATGAGATTTTTAAATACATTGCTACCAATATTAAGTCCAACATCCGGGAACTGGAGGGCGCTTTTAATAGAATTATTGCCAAATCCAAGATTGAGAACCAGAGTGAAATTACAATGGAACTGGCAGAAGACGCCTTAAAAGACATTATAAATCCTGACAAACCAAAGGAAATCACACCGGAACTGATTATAGAAGTCGTTGCGGAACACTTCGGCGTTAGTCCGGAAGATATTACTTCCAAAAAACGGAACTCCGAATTCGTTCAGCCGCGTCAGGTTGTCATGTATCTGTGCAGGAAGCTGACGGATACTTCCTATGTCAATATTGGCAAACTGCTCGGCAAAAAAGACCACACTACAATTATCCACGGTGTGAATAAAATTGAGGATGAGTTAAAAAATAACGACGAATTGGCCAGCAAGGTTGAAACGATCAAAAAGAAGATCTGTGTATAACCTGGTCGTAATCCCCGACTTATCCTAAGGTTGTACACAGGATAACCGTTTCCTGTTTTCCGCTATTTTACAGGGCTTGTGATACTTATCCACATTTCAACAACGCCTATTAAGAAAGATTACGAATTTAATTATTTATATCTTTGTTTGCGCTCCTGCAGGCCATCGCACGCCGGGTGTCTTTGGAAAACCCAGTGGATGTGGATAAGTCACAGAACACACAGTTAAAAGAAGGGAGTTTTTCACATATGAAATTTATCTGTCCGAAATCAGAGCTATTAAACGGACTTCAGGTTGTTTCCAAAGCAGTTCCTGCCAAAACAACTATGACAATCCTCGAATGCATTTTAGTTGACTGTACCCAGGGATGTATCAAACTGACTGCCAACGATATGGAACTCGGCATTGAGACCATTGTAGAAGGCACGATTGAAGAACCTGGCGTTATTGCGCTGGACGCAAAGATTTTTCTTGAAATTGTCAGAAAATTACCAGATAACGATATTACGATACTATCTGACAATAGCTATCAAACTCTAATAACTTGTGAAAAAGCGAAATTCAACATTGCCGGAAAATGCGGCGATGATTTCGCTTACCTGCCGGAAATAGAGCGCAGCAACAGCATTGTTGTTTCTCAGTTCACATTGAAAGAAGTTATCCGCCAGACGATTTTCTCGATCGCTGACAACGATAACAACCGTTTGATGACCGGCGAACTGTTTGAAATTAACGGCGATGAACTGAAGGTGGTTTCCCTCGACGGACATCGCATTTCTATCCGGAAAATTCAGCTGAAGGATACCTATGAACCCCAGAAAGTTGTTATCCCGGGTAAGACCTTGAATGAAGTCAGCAAGATTCTTTCCGGTGAAACAGAAAAAGATGTATCCCTGTTCTTTACCGACAATCAGGTTGTGTTTGAATTTGATCAGACAACCGTTGTATCCAGACTGATTGAAGGCGAATATTTCCGCATTGACCAGATGCTTTCCAGCGATTATGAAACAAAGGTGACAATCAACAAACGTGAATTGTTAAGCTGTATCGACCGTGCGACTCTGCTCGTAAAGGAAGGCGACAAAAAGCCGATCATTATTAACATTACAGACGGTCTGATGGAGCTGAAAATCAACTCTGCCATCGGCAGCATGGACGAGCAGATCGACATCGAAAAGAGCGGAAAGGATCTGATGATCGGTTTCAACCCGAGATTTTTGATCGATGCGCTGAGAGTCATTGACGATGAACAGATCACGATTTATCTGGTTAATCCAAAGGCTCCCTGCTTTATCCGCAATGAGGAGAACAGCTACATTTACCTGATTCTCCCTGTTAACTTTACAACTGTTTAACTGCAAAAGCGCCGGAAAATGGCGCAGGAAAGAAGGAACGATTCATGCAGACCTATCGGATCAGAGATGAATTTATCAAGCTTGGACAGGCTTTAAAGGCAGCGGGCTTTGTGGAGTCCGGCGTCGACGCCAAATTCGCTGTACAGGACGGGCTTGTCAAAGTAAACGGACAGGTAGAAACCGCACGCGGTAAAAAGCTGGTGCCCGGAGACGTGGTAGAATATGACGGACAGACCTTAAAGATCGAGTGAATTTCCATACACCGATCTGACAGAAAGAGGAACTATGGTTATTAAATCGCTGGAATTATCCAATTTTCGGAATTACAGCCTGTTAAACCTTTCCTTCGACCGAGGGACGAATATTTTATACGGCGATAACGCACAGGGAAAAACCAATATCTTAGAGGCAATTTATCTGTGTGCGACAACCAAGTCCCATAAAGGCGCAAAGGATAAGGATATCGTAAATTTCAACGAGGAGGAGGCACATATCCGTGCCTATCTCGAGAAAAAAGAAGACGAAATCCGCATCGACATGCACCTTCGGAAAAACAAATCCAAGGGCATTGCGATTGACGGGACCCGCATCAAAAAAGCGGCGGAGCTTCTGGGCATTATGAACGTGGTATTTTTTTCACCGGAGGATCTGTCCATTATCAAGAACGGTCCGGCAGAGCGCAGACATTTCGTGGACATGGAGCTGTGTCAGCTGGATGCAGGATATCTGTACAACTTAAACCATTACAACCGGATTGTGAACCAGCGCAACCGGCTGTTAAAGGATATTTACCAGAATCCGTCCCTGCGGGATACGCTGTCGGTCTGGGATGACCAGATGGCGGCGTTTGGCAGCCAGGTGATCGAGAGAAGGATCACCTTTACGGAGCAGCTAAACGACATCATCGGAGGGATTCACAGCCGTCTTTCCGGAGGCAGGGAGCATTTAAAGGTTGTGTATGAACCGGATGTGACGAGCGAGAATTTTGCAGAGGCACTGCACCGTAACCAGGAGCGGGATATTCGTCTGAAGATGACATCAACGGGTCCGCACCGGGATGATTTTTCATTCCTGGCAGACGGCGTGGATATCCGTAAATTCGGATCCCAGGGACAGCAGAGGACGGCGGCGTTGTCCTTGAAGCTTTCCGAGATTGAGCTTGTAAAAAAGATGACAAAGGATACGCCGGTGCTTTTATTAGACGACGTGTTGTCGGAGCTGGACAGCAACCGTCAGAATTACCTGCTGAACAGTATCGGGGATATTCAGACGATTATTACCTGTACCGGTCTGGATGATTTTGTCAACAACCGGTTTGAGATCAATAAAGTTTTCAGAGTAGCAAACGGGACGGTGGATGCCGGCCAGAATGGAGGAATATAAATGAGCGTTGAATACGGAGCAGATCAAATTCAGATTCTGGAGGGTCTGGAAGCGGTCCGCAAACGGCCGGGCATGTATATCGGTTCCACCTCTTCCAGAGGTCTGCATCACCTGGTTTACGAGATTGTAGATAATGCGGTGGACGAGGCATTGGCAGGCTTCTGTGACCACATTGAAGTAACGATCAACGAAGATAACTCGATCACGGTTGTCGATAACGGACGAGGCATTCCGGTTGGAATCAACCACAAAGCGGGCATTCCTGCAGTAGAGGTTGTTTTCACGATCCTGCACGCCGGCGGTAAATTCGGCGGCGGCGGATACAAGGTTTCCGGCGGTCTCCATGGCGTAGGCGCATCCGTTGTAAATGCGCTTTCTGACTGGCTGGAGGTCGAAATCTGTCAGGGCGGAAAGGTTTACAAGCAGCGTTACGAGCGTGGTCATGTCTGCTATCCGTTAAAGGAGATCGGAACCTGCGATTTGGAAAAGACCGGAACAAAAGTAACGTTTAAGCCGGATGCGACGATTTTTACCGAGACGACGGTTTACGAATTTGATATTTTAAAGACACGTCTGCGGGAAATGGCATTTCTGACTAAGGGATTAAAGATTTCCCTGACAGACCTGCGCGGGGAAGAGCCCCACACAAGAACCTTCCACTACGAGGGCGGTATCCGGGAGTTCGTCACCTATCTAAACGGCAGCAAGGTTCCGCTTTATGACAAGGTAATGTACTTTGAGGGCACGAAAAACAATGTTTACGTCGAGGTTGCACTGCAGCACAACGATTCCTACAACGAGAGTGTGTTCTCTTTTGTCAATAATATCAATACGCCGGAGGGCGGTACGCATCTGGTGGGCTTTAGGAATGCGCTGACAAAGACGTTTAACGACTATGCGAGAAGCAATAAACTGTTAAAGGATAACGAGCCCAACCTGTCCGGCGACGATATCCGTGAAGGTCTGACTGCGATCATCAGTGTCAAGATTGAAGATCCTCAGTTTGAGGGACAGACCAAACAGAAGCTGGGAAACTCCGAGGCGAGAAGCGCTGTGGACAGCGTGGTGAGCGAACAGCTGACGTATTTTCTGGAGCAGAACCCGTCCGTTGCAAAGACGATTGTAGAAAAGTCCGTTCTGGCGCAGCGTGCAAGGGAAGCGGCAAGAAGGGCGCGGGATTTGACGAGAAGAAAGACTGCGCTGGAAAATACAGCCCTGCCCGGCAAGCTGGCAGACTGCTCGGATAAAGATCCGAAAAATTGCGAGATTTACATCGTAGAGGGTGATTCCGCGGGCGGCTCTGCAAAGAAGGCGAGAAGCCGTGCGACGCAGGCGATCCTTCCCCTGCGCGGCAAGATTTTGAACGTAGAAAAAGCCCGTCTGGACAAGATTTTTTCCAATGCCGAAATCAAGGCGATGATTACCGCATTCGGAACCGGAATTCATGAGGACTTTGATATCAGCAAGCTGCGGTATCATAAGATTGTTATCATGACGGATGCCGATGTGGATGGTGCGCATATCGCAACTCTGATGCTGACCTTTATTTACCGGTTTATGCCGGAGCTGATCAAGCAGGGACACGTTTATCTGGCAAAGCCCCCGCTGTATAAGCTGGAAAAGAATAAAAAGGTTTGGTACGCCTACAGCGACGAAGAGCTGGCGGCGATTATCAACGAGGTCGGCAGAGATCAGAATAACAAAATCCAGCGTTACAAAGGTCTGGGTGAGATGGATGCAGAACAGCTCTGGGAGACGACGATGGATCCTGAGCACAGAATCCTGTTAAAGGTCTGCATGGATGAAGAGACGGAATCCGAAGTGGATCTGACCTTCACAACGCTGATGGGCGACCAGGTGGAACCCCGCCGGAAGTTTATCGAAGAGAACGCTCAGTTCGTAAAGAATCTGGATATTTAGAAAACTGATTGGAATGCCGCCTGGGCGGCTGGATAAGAGGAAAGATGGAAGATAATATTTTTGACAAAATAGAAGAAGTCGATCTGAAGAAAAAAATGGAGGAATCTTATATCGATTACGCAATGAGCGTAATCGCTGCCAGAGCCCTCCCGGACGTCCGCGACGGCTTAAAGCCGGTACAGAGACGTGTTCTGTACTCCATGATCGAGTTAAATAACGGACCGGATAAGCCGCATCGTAAATGTGCGCGTATCGTCGGTGATACGATGGGTAAATATCATCCCCACGGCGACAGCTCTATCTACGGAGCGCTGGTCAATATGGCGCAGGAATGGAATACCCGTTATCCGCTCGTTGACGGTCACGGAAACTTCGGCTCTGAGGATGGCGACGGCCCTGCAGCGATGCGATACACCGAAGCGAGACTGTCCAAGATCTCGATGGAGATGCTGGCGGACATCAACAAAGACACCGTTGATTTTGAACCGAACTTCGATGAAACGGAAAAAGAGCCGGTTGTACTGCCCTCCCGTTATCCGAATCTGCTGGTAAACGGTACCTCCGGTATTGCAGTCGGCATGGCGACCAACATCCCTCCCCACAACCTGCGGGAGGTGGTCGATGCGGTCGTAAAGATCATGGACAACCGCATTTTGGAAGACCGCGACACCGAAATCGAAGAGATCATGGGCATCGTCAAAGCGCCTGATTTTCCGACCGGCGGCGTGATTTTAGGAACCCGCGGCGTGGAAGAGGCATACCGGACAGGACGCGGCAAAATCCGTGTCCGCGCCGTGACCAATATCGAGACGCTTCCAAATGGCAAGAGCCAGATCATCGTGACGGAGCTTCCCTACATGGTAAACAAGGCGAAGCTGATTGAGAAGATTGCAGATCTGCATAAAGAAAAGCGTATTGATGGCATCACAGATCTGAGAGATGAATCCAACCGTGAGGGCACCAGAGTTGTCATTGAGCTGCGCAGGGATGCGAACGCAAACGTTATCTTAAATCAGCTTTACAAGCACACTCAGATGCAGGATACCTTTGGCGTTATTATGCTGGCACTGGTAGATGGACAGCCGAAGGTGCTGAGCCTGCTGGATATGCTCAAATGCTACATCGCCCATCAGGAAGATGTCGTTACCAGACGGACAAAATATGACTTAAATAAAGCCGAAGAGCGCGACCATATTTTACAGGGCTTGCTGATCGCACAGGATCATATCGATGAGGTCATCCAGATCATCCGCAGCAGCCAGACCCCTCAGATCTCCAAGGATCGTTTGATCGAACGCTTTGGTCTGACCGACGTACAAGCACAGGCAATTATCGATATGCGTCTGCGTGCGCTGACCGGTCTGGAGCATGAAAAGCTGGAAGCAGAGCATCAGGAGCTTTTGAAAAAAATTGCAGAATTAAAGGCAATTCTGGCAGACGAGAAGCGTCTGCTGGGTGTTATCCGCAGCGAGTTGCTTGTGATCAAGGACAAATACGGAGACGACAGAAGAAGTAAGATCGGCTATGATGAATTCGATATTTCCATGGAGGATATGATCCCGAGAGAGAATACGATCATCGCCATGACGAACCTTGGTTATATCAAGCGAATGACCGTCGATAACTTTAAGGCGCAAAACCGCGGCGGCAGAGGCATCAAGGGTATGCAGACGATCGAGGAAGACTTTATCGCAGATCTTCTGATGACGACAACACATCATTATGTGATGTTCTTTACGAATTTTGGACGTGTTTATCGGTTGAAAGCATATGAAATTCCGGAAGCCGGACGTACTGCGCGGGGTACGGCAATCATCAACCTGCTGCAGCTTGCTCCGGAAGAAAAAATTTCCGCAATCATTCCGGTAAAGGATTACGAAAAGGACGACAACTTGTTCATGGTAACCAGAAAGGGTATCGTCAAGAAGACCCCGATTCTGGAATACAGCAACGTCAGAAAGAACGGCCTTGCGGCGATTAACCTGCGGGAGGACGACGAACTGATCGAGGTGAAGGTAACGAATGCGGACAGCGAGATTTTCCTCGTAACGAGAGACGGCATGTGCATTCGTTTCAAGGAAACCGACGTCAGAAATACCGGCAGAACGTCGATGGGCGTGATCGGTATGACGCTGTCTGACAACGATGAAATTGTCGGCATGCAGTTAGACCATCAGGGAGATTCGCTGCTGATCGTTTCTGAAAACGGTATGGGCAAGCGTACCTCGATGGACGAATTTACGGTACAGCACCGCGGCGGCAAGGGCGTGAAGTGCTATAAGATCACGGAAAAGACCGGCTATGTCATCGGTGTAAAAGCCGTTACGGATGAAAACGAGATCATGATGATCACGACAGAGGGCATTATCATTCAGATCCGTATGGATGATGTTTCCCAGCTGGGAAGAATTACCTCCGGCGTGAAGCTGATCAACCTGGATGCAGGTGTAACCGTAGCACAGATTGCAAAGGTACGGGAAAAGGTATCGGACGGAAATCAGGAATTTGACGATGTAGACGATGCAATGGAAGATGTCTCAAAGCCGAGTGAAGTTGACCAAGAGGAAGACGACGATCCGGCGGAGGAGCATATTACCATGCCGGAAGAGACAGAAGAGGACGAATAAGACGATGAAGGTTTTTGCACACAGAGGTTTCAGCGGAAGATATCCGCAGAATACGATGCTGGCTTTCCAGAAGGCTCTGGAAAGCGGCTGTGACGGAATCGAACTGGATGTCCAGCTCACAAAGGACGGTGAGGTTGTCATTATCCACGATGAATATTTGGACGACCTGACGGACTTTACCGGAAATGTACGGGATTACACTTTAGGCGAGTTAAAAAGCTGCAATGCAGGCGGAAAATGGCAGGAAGCCTACGGCTTCCAGCCGATTCCGACCTTTGAGGAATACTGCGAATGGGCATCCGGCAATTCGCTGATTACCAACGTGGAGATCAAGAGCAGCGTGTACTATTACGAGGAGCTGGAGAAAAAGACGATGGAGCTGATCGAGCGCTTTGGCTTAAAGGAGCGGATCATCATTTCCTCCTTCAACCATCTGTCTGCACTCTCCTGCAAGGATTTTATGCCGGATATGAAAACCGGTGCTCTCGTGGAAAATGGCGGTATCGCAAATGCAGGCTATTACTGCAAAAAGTTTGGGTTTGAATGTTATCATCCAGGTGTTGAAGGACTGACGAAGGAAGAGGTAGAGCTCTGTCATAAGAACGGCATCGAGGTCAATGTCTGGACGATTAACAATATGGACGATCTGGAAAATTTGTATGAGTGGGGCTGTGATGGCGTCATCACCAACTATCCGGATGTCTGCAAAAGCTGGCTAAAAGCAAAAAAAGCGAAGGTCTGAGAAACGCTCTGACACGCGTTTTCTGCGGCGCAAGGCGCTGCAGCATTTACAAAATGGAGGGTATGGTTATGGAAAAGCAGTTTTACAATTTTGTAAAAGAGGTCTATGACAAGCAGCTTGGTGTAGAAGGCATTGCAATTGCTGACGGGGAAAAGATCCTGATGGAGCATCATTTTACACCGGATCAGGCGAGAAATATCTATTCTCACACAAAGAGCTATATGAGCACAGCAGTCGGTCTGGCAATTGCCGATGGTAAGCTGTCACTGGATGACAGACTGGCAGAGTTTTTCCCGGAGGCGGTTCCGGAAAATGCACAGCCGGAGCTGTTTGAAATCCGTCTGCGTCATCTTCTTATGATGTCGAGCGGTTTCCATGAACCATATCTGATGGGCGCAAACCGGCGTGCAGGTGTCGGGGCGCCGGATTACGTCAAATATATGCTGAGCAGACCCGTAAAGGTACAGCCGGGCAGCGAATTCGTCTATTCAACGGCAGACAGCATTCTGGCAGGCCGTATGGTGGAAAAGGCAGTGGGAAAACGGCTTTCAGAGTATCTGTATGAGCGCTTTTTTGAACCCCTCGGACAGGGCTTTCCGATCTGGGAAAACTGTCCTCAGGGACATCCGATCGGTGGCGGCGGCATGTTCATGACGCTTTCCAATATGCTTAAGATCGGTCAGGTATATCTGATGGATGGAAAATGGAAAGGACAGCAGCTGGTAGATCCTGCATGGATCAAAGAAGCAACCGCAAAGCAGATCGAAACACCGAATCCCGGAAACGATATCTGGGTTTGTGGTTATGGCTACCAGTTTTGGAGAAATCCGTATGAGGATTCCTACCGCGCAGACGGTGCCTATGGACAGCTGACGATGGTGTTGCCGAAGAAGGGACTGATCGTAGCCATTCAGCTGTCTCTTATACACATCTGACGCTGCCGACGAAGAGGATAGTGTAGATCTCGGGGGTCGCCGGATCATTAAAAAAAAAAAAAGAGAATAGAAGGGACGGGTGGGTGAGGTGGAGAAGAGAGGAGAGAGGGTAGGGGGGGTGAGAGAGGGAAGGAGAAGTCGCAGGGGAAGAG
>OJJE01000506.1_pt1 | contig 10988 bp, 13 predicted proteins | sample 1596091 | NCBI WGS metagenome assembly OJJE01 (sample SAMEA4350129, study PRJEB24818) | metagenome | biome: human; feature: gut; material: faeces | place: Denmark | collected 2013-09 | reverse complement strand
CTTGCGGAACTCCAGGAATTGCTCGAGAAATTACAGCAGGCGCAAGAAAAGGGCGACATGGAACAAATCATTAATGTAAACAGGCTATTTCGCTTAGCGATTTATCATCGCTCAAATATGCCCATCCCTGTCTCTTATACACATCTCCGAGCCCACGAGACGGACTCCTATCTCGTATGCCGTCTTCTGCTTGAAAAAAAAAAAATACAGACCATCTGACACATCTCCTAGATACATATAAATACAAAAAAAAAAACAGCTGGGAAAATACGAAAAGAAAATATCTGCTTTGGAGAAGAAAATAGTAACTCTTACTGACCAGATAGAGAAGTTAAAACAGTTTGTGGCAGCAAGGGGACTTGGAGAGGCGTTTGTAGAGTTTGTAAAATCGCTGGCACCAAAATCCTTCAAGCAAAAACTCGAAGAGAAAAAAGTTGATGCAGCGGAGCAGAATCGACAGAGAAAGATAACACAGCGGGAAATGCCGGATAAAAAGAAAAAATTGCAGCAGGAAATGTAAATTTGAAGAAAGCGAGGAATGTACAATGAATTTGACTTATGAAAAATGTGGAGATTATTTGATTCCAAACATAATTCCTGATCCGGAGCCGGAAGGAGAACTGAGAAAGTTCGGATTGATGCGGAAACATTATCTGAAAGAATATAAAAGTGGAATTTATCAGGGTATGGTACTAAGTGGAAAGCTAAAGAAACATCTGCTCATGGTGCAGGAACAGGCAGAAAGTAATAATGCTTTGAAAGGGCAACCAGTTTGAACATAATGTAAACGCAGGTGCGGAAAATAGTTATATAATAAATTGCAGGAAGTAGAATTAAGCGAGCTATTGTGCGTATTTGAGAATGAATGGCAAAAAAATATTAAAAAACAATTTTATAGTGAACTTTTTTTACTTTGTAGTGGTTATATAAGATGTAAGACGTTTTATGATTGGAGAAAACGCTATGAAAGACAGCGAATTGATTCAAAAAGTACATAGCGGAAATAAAGAGGCAGTCGGTATTATTATTGAACGATATTATGCAGATATTTATCGCTTTTGTCTATATTTGGTTCAAACAGAGGATGATGCCTACGACATTGCTCAGGAAACTTTTTTGAAATTTATGAAATATGGAACTTCCTATAAACATCATAATCTCAAAGGTTATCTCCTGACTATTGCAAGAAATATATGTTTTAATTATTTTCGGGATAAGAAAGAAAAAGTAACAGCCATCGAATGGGCTGAGATTGATAAAATTCCAAATAATAAAGATATGCTGACCCAAGCGGAGGATGCCGTTTATTTGAGAAATTTATTAAAGGAACTTTCGCAGGATACGAGGGAAGTTATTATTCTGCGTATTTATGAAGAAATGAAATTTAAAGATATTGCAAAGATTATGGGGTGCAGTGTTTCTACTACAAAGTCAAGATTTCGATTAGGTGTAAATCAGTTAAAAAAGTTAATGGAGAATGATTATGAGAGATAGCGAAATAAAGACTCTTTTTGCAAAGGCAGATGAGCAAGTTCATGTTGATGAAATAAGAAAACAAAAGACTTATTATGTAATGATTGAGGAAATGGAAAAGCAGAGAACGCCGGTGATATCTACAAAAAATATTTTGCTTCATCAATTTTGGTACATGGATAAATTGTTTTTTGCTGTTTATGGTGTCCTTATTTGTTTAGGAATTATTTTTATTACAGCATTGCAATATACCGGATTGAATCAAAATGGGATGATTACTGTATGTATGGTTGGAGCAGGTATTCTTAGCATAACGTCTATTAGTGTGATTGATAAATTGTTTTTTGGAAAAATGGCAGAGTTAGGAGAAAGCTGCTATTTCAATACAAAACAGTGTGTTGCTGCATGGCTGGTATTGTCGGGGATGATAAATGTTATGATATTGTTTTTGATAGCTGGCTATTTGAACTATCATTGGAGCGTTGGATTATTACAGGTGGGGCTGTATATTTTAACTCCATATCTAGTATCAAGCATAACTGCATTAGGGATTTTATCAATGGAAACAAGAGGAAAGAATTCATCTTTATTTGGCATGAGTGCCATCTTTTTATCAATAAGTTATGGAGTAATAGGTTCGATTCCGGGAGCACTTTTTGTAACAACTCTTTGGATATGGGCAGTAGCTTTTCTTGTGTCGGGACTTTTATTTGTAATGCAGATAAAAAAATTGCTTAGCAAAATGGAAAAAGGAGAAGTATTATGCACGAATTAAAGTTGATGGATGTACAAAAAAAATACAAGGATAAAGAAGCAGTCAGAAAATTCAATTATACATTTACAAATGGTGTGTATGGACTGTTGGGAGAAAATGGTGCGGGAAAAACAACATTAATGAGATTGATTTGTGGTGTTTTGCAGCCAACGGGGGGAAGTATTTATTGTGATAATATTGAGATAGACAGTATGGGAGCAGAGTATCGTAGGTTATTGGGCTATTTACCACAGGATTTTGGATATTATGGTGATTTTACTGCAGAACGCTTCCTGCGATATATGGCGGCATTAAAAGCACTACCGGAAGACTATGCCGATAGTCGTATTGACGAACTTTTAGATATGGTAGAGTTAAAAAATGTGAAAAAGAAAAAGCTGAAGACTTTTTCAGGAGGTATGATACGAAGAATAGGAATTGCACAGGCACTTCTAAATAATCCTGAAATTTTGATTTTAGATGAACCTACAGCAGGGCTTGATCCAAAGGAGAGAGTGCGCTTTCGTAATGTGATTAGTTCACTTGGAAAAAATAGGATGGTTTTACTGTCTACACATATCGTATCTGATATAGATTATATTGCAGACCGTATTTTGATTATGAAGAATGGAGAACTGATTCAAGAAGGAACGGAGAAAGAGATTACTGACAAAGTAGAAGGATGTGTCTGGAAGTGTATTGTTTCCGAAAAAGAAGCAGGGCAGATAACCAGTAGCTTCATTGTAAGCAATATGAGAAGTAGTGGAGAAAATGTTGAACTAAGAATTGTTTCAGAAAGACAGCCGGTTGCAGGTGCAGAAAATGTGGAAAGTACACTGGAAGATGCATATCTTTATCATACACAAATAACAGAGGGAGAAAAAAATGCGACTTTATAAGATGGAGCTTTTTAAACTATTTCAAAATAAAATATTTAAAATAGGAATGTTGGCTGCGACAGGATTGCTGTTTCTGTATTTTTGGTTTGCAGAAGTCGGTGGAGAAATAGCGACAGTAGATGGGAAGTTTTATTCCGGTTATGAAGCAGTGCAGATGAATCGGAAGATTACGGAAGAATTTGAAGGTGATTTGACGGATGAAAAAGTGAATCAAATAATTGAAAAATATGGTTTGCCTGCAAAACTTGAGGAAAATATGCCAGGGTGGAGAGATGGAAACTTTTTAAATGATTTTGTTACAAGATATTTTACCAATGGTGCATGGGAAAATGGTGTACTTCCAACGGAAAGGTATTTTTTTGGGGAAACAGAATTGGGAAAAGCTTATGATGAAATTGGGAAAACACCTTATTTAGCATATACAACGGGATGGAAGGTATTCGTTGAAATGCTTCAGTTTGGATTGGTTTTAGGAAGCATATTGATTATTTGCGGAGTGTCGACCATCTTCGCAGAGGAAAGCCAGACGAAAATGCTGCCATTAATTTTTAGCACGGAAGAAGGAAGAAGAAAAGATGTTCCAGCTAAAATTTTGGCTTCTTTCACATTCACTATTTTCATTTTTATGTGGTTTGTGTTAGTCAATTTAGTCTTATGCTGGATGATATATGGTTTGAAGGGATTTGAAAATATATCCTGGATGGTGCTTTCTCAACATATGCTTCAACCTGTATTATTTTTGAAATATCTTGGCATTTTATTAGGATTAGCTTTTCAGGCGCTTTTATCGTTATGCGCCATTGCACTATGCGTTTCTGCATATCAGGATAGCTCTTTTGGCGCAGTAATTATTGCGGCTGTATGTTGGGGACTTCCTGTATTGATAAGGATGTTTTTCGGGGGAATCATTTGGCTTATAGTAGATTCTATGCCGATTTTTCTTGTCATGACGGGAATTGTAAATGACATATATGAGATTTGGTATATTGTACTGGGAATAAATATTTGTTTTGCCATAGGGTGTTTGGTAAAAGGATTGGTATCTTATAAAACAAAACAATTTGCATAAAAATAATTGGCTTGTACAGGATGTGAAATGGGGTGATCATTTGGGAAGATTCTATTTTTAACATTTGAAGATGACGAAGAACATATTATTAATCGTATTATATCGTGTGTGAGTGAAGATATAGAGGTTTTGAAACATAAAGCTTTCCATAAAGAGGAACTTTGTTTTGAGGAACTTTATATTGATAAGCGTAAGCGCGTCGTAGTTTGCAAAGAAAATGAAATTGACTTGACATATACAGAATTTGAAATTTTATTGTTGTTGGCTCAAAATGCCGGAATAGTATTTAATAAAGAGCGGATATATGATAGGATTTGGAAAGAACCATATTATGGCGATTATAATATTGTTATGAGCCATATCCGCAACATACGGGAAAAAATAGAGGATAATCCAAGCAAGACAATCTACATACAGACGGTATAGATCATAATGAAGCAACCATTGCATAAAGCAATGCTTAAAAAAGGTAATAGGAAATCTGGCTTTCCATTTTGACTTTTACTCAAGCAAATGGAATCAATCAGGTAAGCAGGTTGAGATCGAAGCAGGCTTTTATATATATAATAAAAAATATGGAAAAGAAGGAATTAACAGTGTTGTAGCAAGCAAAATGTTTCGCCCTGGGGCAGAAAACGGATACTGGTACGATATATCAACACAGGAAAGTCTGGAGTCAACGTATAATACATTATTGGAAGAATTCAAAACACCGCTTGATTTGTGTACACGATTCGAAGCAGATTATATTTCGGCTATCAAATATTTATATGAGAATTTGTTTGATGAATATAACGTCTTTTTGGATTTTGCTGCAGATAATTTGGGTTTGGAAGCTGTGAGAGAAAGGGTAGAAGCGTTATATGCGTCTATTCCGAAAGAAGACGCGGATATTTATAGAAGAAATAAAGAAGAGATAAATCGGATGATTAAAAATAATGATCATAGGTATGGAAGAATAGAAGGGGTTCAGTCGTGGATGATTAACAGAAGCAATTGGAAATGGGTTATGGATTATGAAGTTATTAGAAAACTATGAACTACGAAAACATTTTACAATTTAAAGGAACGTGGCGTGTGTATCAGGCACGGGTACTGGATCGGGCGGAGCATTATGTGCGGGATGGCAAGATCCATATCGTGGCGGCTCCGGGTTCAGGAAAGACCACACTTGGAATTGAACTGATACGCAGGCTGCAGGGAACGGCACTCGTGCTTGTGCCAACCATTACAATCCGGGAGCAGTGGATCGCACGGATCAAAGAGGCATTTTTGTGTGACGGTGTGAATGCGGAAGCGTATCTGTCACAAAGTCTCAAAAATCCGCGTGCAATCACAGTGACTACATATCAGGCATTGCATAGTGCCATGACGCAGATACAGGATGGAGAAGAGGATTATCAGGGGTTTTCTCTGTTTCAGGTCTTGCAGGATGCAAAGGTAGATACGCTTTGTCTCGACGAATGCCATCATCTGCGAAGCGAGTGGTGGAAATCTCTGGAAAGCCTAAAGGAGAAGCTGAGCGATGTAACGACGATTGCGCTTACAGCGACACCGCCATATGATTCAACACCTGTCATGTGGAATCGCTATATCGCGATGTGCGGCGAGATTGATGAGGAGATTACGACACCGGAGCTGGTGAAGGAGGGAAGCCTCTGTCCGCATCAGGATTATGTGTACTTCAATTATCCGACGAAACAGGAAGAAGCGGAAGTGATGCGGTATATGCAGGCACATCCGGACTGTGAGGAGTTAGATCCGGAGATAGAGAAGCATCTCACGAATTCCCTTGGAAAGATCGAAAGCATCCGCCAGATTACACAGCATGAATATGCATCACTTCATGGAAGGCTGCATATGCTGATCCTTACGGATTATATACGGAAGGAACATGAAAAATCAATCGGGAACCGGGAAGCAGATGTGAATCTGCTCGGGGTGCTGCCACTCTTTGAGAATCTTCGGCGGGATGCGCAGGATATGTGGTCGGATATGCGGCTTGGCGTGTTATGTGGAAGCATTATTGTGATACCAGCAGAGGCGAAGGATGCACTATTAAAAACTGTGGGTGATTCAGGCACGGTGACATTCTCGAAGCTTGGAAGTCTGCCGGAGACTGAGTATGTGAAGGTATCTGCGGTTGGAGACTCATATTTCCTGATACCGGCGGTGACACAGTTGTTTGCAGATGGATATATACAGGTGTTGATCGGTACAAAATCACTGCTTGGCGAAGGCTGGGATTCCCCGTGCATTAATTCCCTGATTCTTGCAAGTACCGTTGGTTCGTTTATGCTCAGTAACCAGATGCGTGGCAGAGCCATCCGCACATGGGACAGAGAACCGGATAAGACAAGCAATATCTGGCATCTGGTATGCTTAAAACCATGGTATGAGAGTTCGTTCGGGACGAAACCGGAGACGAGCGAGGATTACCGGATGCTTACCAGACGAATGGAACATTTCCTAGGTCTGCACTACACGGAGAATGTGATTGAAAATGGTTTGGCACGTCTGTCGATCATACAGAAACCATTTACAAAGGCGAATGTAGCGAATATGAATGCGACGATGCTCGCCTTATCTAAGGAGCGGAGCCGCTTGCGGGAGCGTTGGAATCGTTCGCTTACGATCTATCCGAAGATGGAGGTCGTGACAGAGGTAAAAGTGCGGGATAAAGCGGTGCCAAGGGCTGCGTTTCATGATGCGGTAGCAAAGATGATATTCTCGATATTCCTGTTGTGTGCTGCATGGTATATGGCGGCGCAGACAGGTGCGAAAACCGGGAGTGCGTGGCTTGGAACGCTAGCCGGAATATTTACGCTGGCAGGACTGGGGATGCTTTCTTACTGCTTCCCGAAGATGTTTATGCTTGGAAGTCCGTACGAACGGTTGAAGACATTTGGCAAGGGAATCCGGAAAGCACTGGAGAAGCAGAAGCTTTTGGATATGCCGGACAGTAAGGTTGTGACGGAGACGCCGGAGGCGTATAAACATGTCGTATATCTGCAGGGCGGAAGCGGGAGAGATGGCGCGCTTTTTTCCCGGTGTGTGAATGAGTTTTTTGCACCGATTGAGAATCAGAAATATATCTTAGTCAAGCATGGAAGACAAAGAGGAAACGACCGTTTCTTTGCAGTGCCGGATTGTTTTTCAGCGAAGAAGGAACAGGCAGAGCAGTTTACAGAGTGCATGCGTCCATATATCGGTGCATACGATTGTGTTTATACGCGGGCAGGACAAGGCAATGTTTTGCTGCAGGAGGCACAGAAGGCTGCCTATGCGAATCAGGAAGCACGCTGCAGTATGCGGCGGAAGGTAACAGGAAGAAAGTAGAAAGCAGATGAAATGGCAGAAAAATTGAAAAAACACGCATCAAAGCTTATACTTGGAATCCGAGGGGAGGATATCAAATTTGACCCTCAGAATATTGATGTATATAAGGATAATAAGATGCATTTCTTCGATTGCGAGATAGAAGAATTGATTGAATTATAGGAGGACTTTGAATGAGTAAATTAAAGAAAGCGGAAGAGTTTGTAAATGTTTATAGAGTCAAAAAAGAACAATTCCCAGCGTTTCATGTAACACCGCCGTGTGGGTGGATGAATGACCCAAATGGTTTTTCTTCTTATCATGGAAAAATTCATTTGTTCTATCAGTTTCATCCATATAATGAGGCGTGGGGACCGATGCATTGGGGACATTCGGAGACAACAGATTTTGTAAAATGGACTGAACTTCCCATCGCACTTGCACCAGACCAAAGTTACGATGATGCAGGGTGTTTCTCAGGATCTGCCATTGAGACAGAAAAAGGACATCTGCTTGTATATACCGGTGTGACAGAGCAGGAAGAAAATGGAGTAAAAAACGTATATCAGAACCAATGCCTTGCGATTGGAAACGGAAAAACATATACTAAGCTTGCGCAAAATCCGGTTGTAACAGGAGATATGATGCCGGAACATTTCAGCCGGGAACATTTCCGGGATCCGAAGATCTGGAAAGAGGAAGATGGCTATTATATGGTTGTTGGAAATAAGACGGATGATGGAAAACCGCATGTTGTTTTGTTCCATTCAGAGGACGCAATTAGCTGGGAGTATGTGTCAGTGCTTGCAAAAGACGATACCGGTATGCTTGGAACGATGTGGGAGTGTCCGGATTTCTTCTGCCTGGATGGTGCATATGTATTAATTACATCTCCGCAGAATCTAAGTGCGGATGAAGAATTTCATAATGGAAACAATTCGGTTTATTATATGGGAAGCTATGATAAAAACCAGCATATATTCCATTATGACGCAGTTTACTCGCTTGATGACGGATTGGATTTTTACGCACCGCAGACGATGCTTGCGGACGATGGAAGAAGAATTATGATTGCATGGATGCAGTCATGGGATTCGAATATCCGTCCCGAAGGTCAGAAATGGTCCGGCATGATGATATTACCGAGGGAACTCAAGGTAAAAGATGGAAAGATTCTGCAAAGCCCGGTGCGTGAAATCGAAAACTATCATAGAAATGGTGTCAGGTATGAGAAGCAGGAAGTACAGGGAACATGCAGATTCGATGGTATTAAAGGACGTGTACTTGATATGACCGTGGAGATTGCCGGTGGCGATTTCAGGGAGTTTACAATCTCAGTCGCACAAAATGAACAGTTCCACACAGACTTTTCTATACTACAGCATAAAAACAGGATAGAAATTGACCGGACATATTCCGGTATGGTACGTGATGTGAATGCAATCCGGAGAGTAAAAGTAAAATCACCTTGTAAAAAATGGAAGCTTCGTATAATCTTAGATAAGTATTCAATGGAAGTTTTTCTGAATGATGGACAACAGGTATTCAGTACAACATTTTATACATCGCTCGAAGCGGATCAGATCAGTTTTGTGTGCGATGGAAAAGCCATTGTAAATCTTGAAAAATATGATATCGTTGTGGCGTAGAGTATGCAAGGAGAAACTGATATGAAAAAGTTTGATGTAACAGCACTTGGAGAATTGTTGGTAGATTTTACAGAAAATGGAATGAGTGCGCAGGGAAATCCTCTGCTTGAAGCAAATCCGGGCGGTGCTCCGTGCAATGTACTTTCCATGTTGCAGAATCTTGGAAAAAAGACTGCATTTATTGGGAAAGTAGGAGCAGACATGTTTGGTACAATGTTGACGCAGGCGGTGAAAGACCAGGGAATCAATATAGATAATCTGGTGACAGATGATACTGTGCATACGACGCTTGCGTTTGTACATACTGGTGTGGATGGTGACCGCGACTTTTCTTTTTACCGTAATCCTGGAGCTGATATGATGCTTAGGGAGGAAGAAATTCAGCAGGAGATTTTTGCGGATACAAAGATTTTTCATTTTGGAACGTTGTCAATGACGGATTTACGGATGGAGCAGGTAACGAAACATGCAGTGAAAAAAGCAAAAGAGCAAGGAGCTGTCATTTCCTTTGATCCGAATTTAAGACCGCCATTATGGAAAAAACTTGGAGACGCAGCTGATAAAATGTGGTATGGAATCAGTCAATGTGACATTCTGAAGATTTCGGATGATGAGATATCTTTCTTAACAGGTACTGCAGATATCGATCAGGGAATTGGGAAAATCATGGAGCAATATTGTCCGGCACTGATTTGTGCAACGATGGGAAAAGATGGAAGCAAGGCATATTACAAAGGAAAAAGTGTATATGCGGAACCGTTTTTGCAGAAGAATACGATTGAAACAACCGGTGCTGGCGATACATTTATGGCATGTATCTTAAATACAGTACTTGACAAGGGAATCAATGGATTGTCTGAAAATGATATGTATGAGATGCTCCGGTTTGCAAATGCAGCCGCTTCAATCATCACAACCAGAAAAGGGGCATTGAAGGTAATGCCGACAAAAGATGAGATTATGGATAAGTTATGATATAATGTGCATTTCGTATATATTTGATGAAATGCATTCCGATATCTGCACATTTGTGGTAATATAAGTATATCATTTTATTTAAGGAGTGTGCTGTATGGAAAAGTACAATGAAATGGAGATTGTGGCATAACCGGGAGGTTTGCAGACAATCACGACAAACCTCCTGCACAGGGTGCATTTGGCGTTGACAAAGTTCAGGAGGATAATAAATATGAGCAAAAACAACATTACGATTCGTTTAGAGAGAAAAGAAGAGTACCGCGAAGTGGAAAACATGGTTCGGGAGAGCTTCTGGAATGTGTATCGCCCGGGATGCATGGAGCATTTCATGCTGCATGAGCTGCGGAAGGACGTGGCGTTTGTGCCGGAGCTTGATTTTGTAATGGAGCTTGATGGGACATTGATCGGACAGAACATGTTTATGCGTGCTGCAATTTGCGCGGATGATGGACAGACAGTACCGATCATGACGATGGGACCGATCTGTATCGCACCTGCGTATAAACGGCAAGGGTATGGCAAAATCCTGCTTGATTATTCCGTGGAAAAGGCACGGGAGCTTGGATGTGGAGCGCTTTGCCTGGAAGGAAATATCGATTTCTACGGCAAGAGCGGCTTTACCTATGCGAGCCGGTATGGAACTGTCTCTTATACACATCTCCGAGCCCACGAGACGGACTCCTATCTCGTATGCCGTCTTCTGCTTGAAAAAAAAAACTCACTCTTATACACATCTCCGAGCCCACGCAACGGACTCCTATATCGTATGCCGACTTCTGCTTTAAAAAAAAAATAACAGCAGCTTATTCATGGAATGATTATTAAAGGGCCCCAACAGCACAACAAGA
>OJJE01000505.1_pt1 | contig 10991 bp, 9 predicted proteins | sample 1596091 | NCBI WGS metagenome assembly OJJE01 (sample SAMEA4350129, study PRJEB24818) | metagenome | biome: human; feature: gut; material: faeces | place: Denmark | collected 2013-09 | reverse complement strand
GAAGACAGAAAAGAGAAATAAGAGTAAGCGGTGAGGTCTTTGTTAGCCCTTGACATGCTTTGTGGTATGGGTTTGATAATAAACAAGGGGAGGTGGCTCGGAGATGTGTATATGAGTCTGTGTTTTTTTTTTTCAAGCAGAAGACGGCATACGAGATAGGAGTCCGTCTCGTGGGCTCGGAGATGTGTATAAGAGACAGTTATTGCACTTAATATTAACTATACATTTATATAAGGAGGAATTATTATTATGCTTACTTCTGTAACAGGTATTAACTGGGGCGACGAGGGCAAAGGCCGTGTAATTGACCTTCTTGCTGAAAATGCAGATATAGTCGTCAGGTATCAGGGCGGCAATAACGCCGGTCACACCGTTGTAACTAATCAGGGAAAATTCGTTCTTAATCTACTGCCATCAGGAATTCTTCACCCAGATGTAATATGCATTCTTGGTGATGGCATGGTTGTTGACCTTGAACATCTTGCCAATGAAATAAAACAGATTGAAGACAGAGGAATACAGATTAATCCAAAACATTTGAAATTATCTAAAAAAGCTACAATATCTATGCCATGGCACAGGATACAGGATGAACTTGAAGAAAACAGACTGGAACGAACCGGCTCTGCTTTCGGTTCTACAAGACGAGGCATAGCATATGCCTACAGTGACAAATACAGAAAAAAAACTCTGCGTCTCGGCGACCTGCTTCACTTAGATGATACAGCTGTACAGGCAAGACTAAAAACTATTCTTGAATCCAAGAACCTTGAGCTTGCCGGCTGCTATCATCAGGAGCCTATGTCATATCCGGCACTTCTTGACTGGTGCAGGGAACAGGCTGAAAGGTTCAGCAAATACATATGCGATACAGGCACATTTATAGACAAAGCATTATCCTGTGGTAAAAAAGTTATTCTTGAGGCACAGCTTGGTGCATTAAGAGATATTGATTACGGTATCTTCCCTTACACATCAAGTTCATCAACCATATCAGCCTATGGTCCTATAGGTGCAGGAATCCCTGGAAGACACGCTGACCATGTTGTTGGTGTGCTTAAAGCCTATTCTACCTGTGTCGGTGCAGGACCTTTTGTTGCTGAAAATGCAGTTTCAGAAAAATGGCAGCAGGACTTAAGAGCAGCCGGCGGTGAATTCGGTGCTGCAACAGGACGTCCTCGCCGTGTTGGTCCTTTTGATGCAGTTGCAAGCAGATACGGACTCAGATGCCAGCATGCAGACAAAATCGCACTAACCAAGCTTGATGTATTAAGCTCTATGAAAGAAATTCCTATAATTACAGGCTACAATGACCCAAACGGCTCTCTGGTTGAATTTGACCCTACTGATAACCTTGATTCATGCACTCCTGTTATATACAAAGTTCCAGGCTGGGAAGAGGACATCTCCCATTGCAGGACATTTGACGAGCTTCCTGCTAATGCCAGAAATTACATTAAAACGATTGAGGATATGCTTCATGCAGAAATCAACTTTATATCTGTCGGTGCTAAGAGAGATGAATATTTATTAAAAGGAGAGTGGCTATGAGACATCTGATAACCCCTATGGATCTTTCCGTTGAAGAAACTATGAATATATTAGATCTTGCGGAGCGGATATCCATTGGACCACAATTATATAAGCATGTTGCCGATGGCAGACAGCTTGCTACACTTTTTTACGAACCAAGTACCAGAACCCGTTTATCTTTCGAGTCTGCTATGTTAAGTCTTGGAGGACAGACACTGGGCTTTTCAAGTGCAGCTCAGTCTAGTGCTTCCAAAGGTGAAACCGTTGCTGACACTGTAAGAGTTGTAAGCTGCTATGCAGATATAATTGCGATGAGACATCCAAAAGAAGGTGCTCCACTACAGGCATCAATATATTCACGCATTCCTATAATAAACGCAGGAGACGGCGGTCATGCACACCCTACACAGACACTTATTGATATGATGACTATAAGACAACGTAAAGGAAGGCTTAATAACCTGACTATCGGTTTCTGTGGCGACCTGAAATTCGGACGGACAGTACACTCCCTTGTCAGCAGCCTTACTCGTTTCTCTGATAATAAATTCTACTTCATATCTCCCGAAGAATTACGGATTCCGGATTATCTGAGAGACGATGTATTAAATCCATCTAATTCAACTTATGAGGAAGTGTCAAGCCTTGAAGATACTCTTCCTAAACTTGATGTTCTGTACATGACAAGAGTACAGAAAGAAAGATTTTTCAATGAAGAAGAATATCTCCGTTTAAAAGATGTCTACATTCTTAACGAAGAAAAGTTAAAGCTGGCTGATAAAGATATGCCTGTTCTTCATCCTCTGCCACGAGTTGATGAGATTTCCCTTGATGTCGATGACGATCCAAGAGCTGCATATTTTGACCAGGTCCAGAATGGTAAATATATAAGAATGGCACTAATCATGGCATTGCTTGGTATTACTGATCCGGTAACCGGCAGAACAGTTCTTGATACACACAGCCTATAACTAAACATTCCATATAAAAACTGCCATCCGCTAAACTTAATGTTAAACGGACGGCAGTTTTATGTTTTTATATATTTATCCCCAGACTTCTTTCGGTTCTGCGTTATGCTCCCCAATCATCTTCTCCATCCACACCATATCGAACCACTGGTACTTATACCCACTGTCATGAAAACGACCAACTTCTGAAAATCCCAATCTGCTATGGAAGCGGATACTGTCATCATTAAGATACTTGCTTTCCTGTACAGGGCATGCAACATCCGGCATATGCATAACCGACAATCTGTCCATTGTCAACTGCCTTGATATATGGATATCTGTCTGAAATATTCACAATTCTTTGTCTGAATTCTTCTACAGAAGGCACATCATATTCAAATGTTATCGCTGTATACTTAACATATGGTGCATATATATTGAGAAGTTCCTCTGCATCTTCAATTGTTACATTCTGAATTTCCATAATTTTCTCTCACTGTTTCAAGATTAGTTATCAATGCATATATTACTCTTCCATATCGTCCATTCTCAACAATTCTTCCATGGTCAAACACCTGTATATGACCGCCATCTGCTTTCTGCATATAAAAATGTGTATAACCATTAGTATGTCCTTCATCTATCTGCTTCCATATATCCGCTATAACAGCTTCCCGTTCATCCACTCTAATGATATTACGGAAACTTCTTTTTGTATATACAAGCAGTTCATCCATGTTCTTACAGCCTGCAAATCTGATAAATTCACGGTTTGCAAAAAGAATTTCATCATCATTCTTATCTGCTTTGTATATGATAAATGCTCCTGGAAGATTTTCAGAAACATCTTTAAGTGCAAAACCAAGCTGTGTACGAATATCCTTTCTGAGTCCGTTCTTATATGCCATGCAGCCATTCTTTCCACGAAGTTTCACCTCATAAAGTGCAGTATCAGCACAACGCATGAGCTTTGATGGTTTGTCAGCATGAACCGGATATTCAGCATATCCAACTGATATAGTGAACTGATACTCTTCACCTTCATATTTAAATGACCGTTTTAACTTTGTGAATTCCTCCAGTTTTTCCTTAACATCAGCACATGTACAATCTGGCAGGAAAATACAGAATTCATCACCACCGTTTCGTCCTAAAAGCACATTTTTATCAAAAAACTTCTGCATTCCCTCGGACAATACCTTAAGTGCTACATCGCCATAAGCATGACCATACATATCATTGATAGTCTTAAAATCATCAATATCAAATTCTACTCCTACACAGTGATTATCCGGATTCTGCTTAAGATACCTTGTTACTTTTTCATCATATCCATGACGGTTATTTATTCCTGTCAAAGCATCTGTTATAGCCAGCTTCTTAAACTTCTTTCTGTGTTCGTCAAGCACAAGCAGAGCACATGTAAATCCTGTAAGAAGCAGAACAATAATAACTCCGCCTATTCCAGCCGCATACAGATATCTTCTTTCAGACTGAGTCTTATATGGCATTATATCAAGCTTCCACTTGCTGTCTCCTATATCAAATGTATATGAAACAGGATTCTTTAACTCTTCTTCCGAGCCATACACTTCTTCAAATTCAGACCCCCACGGAAAAGCAGTTTTATATAATATATAATTATAACCAAAATCAGAAAGTGCCTTCATTGAATCAGCAAAAATCTCAGGAACACGGATTATAACTATTGCAAATCCCCAGAAATCTTCATGTCCGTTTTCTTCAATATATACAGGATTTCTTACAACTATACCATATCCCCCTTGCTTTAATTGAAATGGTCCCTGCATTGTAACAACTTTATTATCTCTTCCATAACGGCATATTTCACCACGATCTTTGTCATTTAACAGATCTACCTTTCCCGCATCATTGCCTTCCTGAGGATAAATATCTGTCACAACACCATCTGGTGCAATCTGGATACTCTGAACAGAATCTGCCATCATCTCCTCTGCTATCTCATAGAATTTATTAAGCTGTCCATCTTCACTTATAATTATCTGTCTTAATGAGTCCGAAACGGCTATGCCTTTCATAATATCCGTCTTCATACGCTCTGCATAAGTCATTGCGTTAAGATTCGCCATTGTCCTGTTCTGCTTATTCTGCTCGTTATTTATGCTGCATACAATATCTGCCACAGCACTCATTCCGATTATAAATACAACAAGTGGAATAATAATATTTTTCTTTATAAAATGCATTTCATTCACTTCAAACTGCTGATTTGTAAATATTTATTTATTATATCACTTTAAATGTTATTCCGCATTAAAAAAGTTACCCAGATTCCCGTAAAGCTCACCAGTCTGTTACAATCGAACATGAAGCGCTCAACACACTTGATGATTCTGATTATATTGACTAATTATACAATTCATTAATAAGCCAAATATTATCTTCTCATACCCATACCGCATCATTTTTTATACTTTTTTAAAGAGGATGGGTATCCTCGAGTACTATTTTACATATCTATCCTGCCATTGTATAGTTCCTCCAGATTAATAAACTCTACATTTTCCATCTTATCACAATCAAATCCTGACCGTGATATAAAAACATATTTGTAGATTAGTATGTGTTGATGGATTATCATAATAGTATTTTCCAATTCTTTCAAATACCGGGTTCATCTTTCCAGCTTTATTCATTCTAATTAAATACTGCCTGCATATTGTTTCGCAAAGCAGCTGTAAACGTAGTTCCGCCTACAAGTATTTCCTGAAAAGAATGTAGCAGAACCATCTTCAAGGATGTATCCACATAAACTGGTGAAGATACAACTGCAAAATCTATTAATCCATTCTTTACGGCTTCAACTGCTATTCCAATAAAGACTTATCTGCCTTTCTTATGTTCAAAAATATCCTGGTTATTAACATAATCTGCTGTTAATAACCAGGATTATTATTTTTATCCCCAGACTTCTTCTGCTATCTCCTTAACTAATGCAAGCTTTGCCCACTGCTGTTCTTCGGTGAGCTTATTACCTATCTCACATGAAGCAAATCCACACTGTGGACTTAAGCATAATCTCTCAAGTGGAATATATCTTGATGCATCATGAATTCTTGCAATAACATCTTCCTTATTCTCAAGTTCCGGCTTCTTAGTTGTGATAAGTCCAAGAACTACCTTCTTATCCGGTGAAACCTTTGCAAGAGGAAGGAAACCTCCTGATCTTGCATCATCATATTCAAGAAGCAGAGCATCTACATTTTCCTGTGCAAATACATAGTCAGCAACTGAATCATATGGTCCGCTTGTAAAATATGTTGAATGATAATTACCTCGGCAGATATGTGAAGTAATTGTCATATCTTCTGGTCTGCCCTCTAATGCAAGATTATTAACCTTAAGAAGCTGAGCCTTTACATCTTCGATATCAAGACCAAGCGACTTGTATCTCTGCTTTGCAGCATCTCCTACAATTGCTCCCCATGTACAGTCATCTAACTGCAGATTACGGCAGCCTGCATCATAGAACTGTCTGATTACATCCTGATATGCTAATCCGATATCCTGAATTAATTCATCATCACTGGCATAGAACTTTCTTGTCTGTTCAATGTTCTGAGGAACAATCATCTGCTGATACATCTGGGCTGGCGCCGGAATTGTATATTTTGCAACAGTGTTCTCATCCTCAAACTGCTTCAGGAATTTGAAGTATTCTACAAACGGATGAGCCTTAGCCTTAACCTTACCAACAAGGTAAGTTGCTTCGAGGTCAGCAACCTCACCGTTAAACTGTACTCCGCCGCCATCTTTCTCATGTTCAACTCCATCGAATCCCCACATGAAATCAAGATGCCAGAACTTTCTTCTGAATTCTCCATCTGTTATAGCATGAAATCCTGCCGCCTTCTGCTTTGCAACTACCTCACTGACACACTCATCAGTAATCTTGTCAAGTTCATCCTGCGTAATCTTTCCTTCTTCAAAGTTCTTCTTAGCTTCCTTTAACTTCTCTGGTCTTAAAAAGCTTCCTACAAAATCATATCTGAATGGTGTTTTTAATGTACTCATTATATGATAACCTCCCTGATAATTTCTATATACAGCAAATGCTGTTACAGATATCCTATCATTAAGTTATTCGTGTGTATAATACATATAAATATGAGTTTGCCATAGTTTTAAGCTATGGTATTCAAAGTAGTGGAAATCCGCCAAACCTGGATATGATTAGTTACCTGCCCTGCCTACTCACTATAGAACAACTGCTTTGTACTTTTGGGCTTGTCAGGATTGGTCATTTTAATCTTTCCACTTTCTACCAGTGGCATAACATATGTCTGGATAGCATAAGTAATAGATGACAATCCCAGGTATTCACATATTTCTTTTCTTGTCCGCGGCGTCCTACAGAACACTAAAAGATTATTTGTCTCTTCCAATCCTGGTTTCGTTTTACTGATATTTTCTGCCTTATAAAATGTCACAATAAAGCTGCCTCTCTCATCTTCAAACTTAGGTTCCTTTAGATTGTACTTTTCCATTTCTCTACGAATTGTCGGTATGCCAGAATATCTATTTTCTGTAACATGCAATGTTTCTAACGCAAAAGCCAATACAGGATTTCTTGTGTCCGGCTGCATTTTACCTAACTGATCAACTTTTATTCTCCCATATATACCACCTGGATTTTTTATCTCCATTCTGTCTTCATACATAATAATTTGTATTGGCATTCCTTCTGTGTGAATACTATAATCGCGATGTACCAATGCATTAATAACAGCTTCTCTTATTGCAGTAATGGGATAATCCGTTCTATCCTCACGTATTCCTGTTTTCGGATTAATAATAGTCTTATTCTTCATATTTCTTTTCACAAAGCTGATTGCTTCTTCAAGCATTTCTGGAATACTGCCCTCAATTCGCTGATTGTCTAAAAAGCGTTCTCCCGAACCCCCAAGACATCCAATCTCTGTTCCGGGTACAGCAATTGCAGTAATGCATAATTGTGGAAAATATGCCTGTGGATATGGACTAAAAATCATAGCTGCGCTCAATGTTACTTCATTATTTCTGGTAACACTCATTAACTCATAAATACTTGCATTATCCATGTTAGATAAATTAGGTTTACCTCTTTTTAGCAAGTCAATGTATAGAGCTAACTTCTCTTGATTTAAAGACAGCAATGTTGCCCGCTGCACTCCGCGTATATCATCCTGATACTTCTTTCGATACGCCTCATAACTATAAACCTCATATTCTGTCATCGGTTCATCACTATCCCCTACTCGCGTATATGAACCCTTAAGACGTCCTTTACCTTTATAAAATACTGGTCTGTCAGCCAGATCAACACCCGGAATCTCGGCTGAAACAAAAAACTTACCATCTTTTTCCACGACTGTTAACAATGCTCGCACTATTGGCTCCATCTGCAAGCATTGTTCATTTATCTTTTTTTGTATATCCTGTGGGTCATAAACTCCCACTTCTTTATAATCCTGCTTCTCATCAATTCCAAAAATGATGATTCCACCTTCATCCTGATTTGAAAAACTTGACAAAGAATCATACAAATGCTGTGGACATCCATTTTCCGCACTTTTTAATTCAAGAGTATTTGATTCTGATTTCATCTTTTGGACTGCTTTGAGTTTTCCTATTAATTCATCCTCTGTCATTTAAGTTCCTCCATTTTTATTTTCAATTTTATCATTTATTTTATTTATATGCAAGAATCTCAAATAATATGCAGTAACTCAAAAAACAACTTAAAAAGAACTTAAATTACATTTATGCAATTTAAGTTCTTTTTAAGTTCTTAATGTCATATCTAAAAATAAAGTTCAAATTCAAGCATTATTTTTCAGTTGTTCTTTTATTCCACTCCCTTAAGCACCTCAACCATATCAAGCTTCTTAATCCTCTTAGAGAACATAAAGCTTACCAATACCGATACAACAAGTACAAATATTCCGGCTTCCAGATATGCTATTGGTCTTATCGACAGGTTATAATCAAAATTCTCACCGTTACTGTTCATCATCATGTTAAATGAAGCCCTTCCAAATGGTGCTCCAAGTATGATTCCTATGACTGAAAACCACACATTCTGCTGCGACATCATTTTACGGATTGCACCACTCTGGAATCCAAGAACCTTTAACGTTGCAAGCTCTTTGACACGCTCGTTAAATGAAAGTGATCCTGAATTGTATAGAACAACAACCACGCATGTTGCAGAAAAAATCATCATCATATACACAAGCATATTGACAACTTCCATGCTGTTTTCATACGCTTCTCTCATCTGATCTTTGGTATTTACTGAGGTTACGCATGCATCTGACTTAAGATTATCCCGTGTCTTATCTGACATAAGCATTGTTGGCTGATAGGTTTCATGGGTGTTCTTATAATCATCATACAGCATAGTCATTCCCTGTGTTTCAGAACTGCGGTAGATTACGCCTATCTTTGCCTCATGCCATTCATTTCTTGTATACAGATGCCAGTAAACAGTGTCACCGACCTTCAGATTCAGCTCATCAGCAAATTTTCTTGAAAGTGCAACCGTTCCGGGCTCTACATCCGTTACTTCATTGTCCAGATCCAGAATATTATACAGCTTCTTTCCTTCCGTAACCGTCAACACGCCTTTCTGCTTCTCACCAGATGTCGCATTCTTAACTGCTGATACTTCCAATGCACTTGTCATGATAAGTTCACCATCAAGCGAACTGGCAAGTTTCTTAACTTCATCAGCATCTGCATCCTCAACAAGTTTAATCTGGTACTGTGCAGGTGTTGTCTTGTCGAATACGATAGCCTCCATCTCTGCCAGAAGCCCGTTGCAGCCTGCTCCATACACCATAAGAAGCATTCCAAATGCAGTTCCTGCGATACTCATAAATGCCCTCATTTTGCCTCTTGAGATGTCACGCAGATTGTACTGTGCTGAAAATGATAATTTCCCCCAGAATGGCAGTCTCTCGGCAAGACATTTCTTTCCCGCCCTTGGTGCTGCCGGACGCAGTGCTTCCGCCGGCTTTATCTTCAACAGCTTCCTGCAGCTTACATATGCTGCAAATGCACATATCACAACAATTGCCAGCAGGATTACTAAGTAAATCATATTAAATTCGCTTTTTCTTCCCGGCACAATATAGTATGCTCCAAATAAATCAAGCATGTACGGCGCTCCTAAAAATACACCCAAAAACATACCAGCAGCTGCTCCAAGTCCCGATGCGATAAGACTGAAGCTTATATAATGAAATAATATTTTTGAACGCTTCATTCCAAGAGCATTCATGGTTCCAATCTGTGTACGCTGCTTTTCAACCATTCTGCTCATCGATGTAGCTATTACTAATACAGCAATACCTATAAATATAAGTGCAAATACATACGAAAAACTCTCATGCTGTTTAAGCTCACTGTCAAAACGCGCCAGTCCCTGTACTGATTTACGGTCTATGATTGCAGAATATTTATGGTTCAGTGCTTCTGCAACTGCATCCTCATGTGCAAGCGCACCACCATCTTTCGTCACAATATCCATCTCTGTGTGTGGAACTGGTATATCTATCGCATCATACGACATATATACAAATGCAATATTTTCTATGTAAACATCGGCATCGCCATCAGCCTGACGGTACTCATATTCACACGATTCGATAAGACCTTTTACCTTTTTGGTAAATGTCCCGCCTGCATATTTAACCGTAAAATCATCTCCGACTTTGATGCCTCGTTTCTGTGCAAATGCGTCTGTAAGCCATACACTATCCTTATCAGACGGATTGAATTCCTCCCCTGAAATCCTGTATGCTTTATTGACAGTATTCTCATCAGCCAGATAGATATCCACCTGTGCATCACCACAATCCGGAGCACTTCCGCTTAACTTCGTACGAAGCTGTGCATCTTCTACAAATGATAAATTTCTTATGTCTTCTAACTGTTCTTTACTGAAACTTTCGCCATACACCCACAGATCTGCGGTATTACATTCTTTATGGAATACTTTTCTTGCATTCTCCTCACTTAACACATGTCCTTCAAATGTTACATACATTGCCATTGCAAGCATTGCGAGAATGAATACCGAAAAGAACTGTCCAAAGTTATGCTTCATGTCACGAAACATTTTTCTTGCAAGCATTACCACTCCACCTCCTTAACAGAAAGTGGATTCTCGTTCCTGTAAATCTCACGAATCTTACCGTTTTTCATACGGATTACTTTGTCAGCGCATTTTGCTATGTCAGCATTATGCGTTACCAGAATAACCTGTCTCTTATACACATCTGACGCTGCCGACGAAGAGGATAGTGTAGATATCGGTGGTCGCCGTATCAGTAAAAAAAAAAAAAAAGAAGATGCAGGAGCGTTAGATAAGTATAGAAACAAGAAGAATACAAGAACAAATAATATGAAGAGCAGAAAAACAAACATATAAACAATGTAATAAGAAAGTCATATAAAACAAATACTATGACAGAAATA
>OJJE01000504.1_pt1 | contig 10992 bp, 10 predicted proteins | sample 1596091 | NCBI WGS metagenome assembly OJJE01 (sample SAMEA4350129, study PRJEB24818) | metagenome | biome: human; feature: gut; material: faeces | place: Denmark | collected 2013-09 | reverse complement strand
ATTAAATTTTCACTTATCACCTTAGTTCTTTGTTACTCACATATTTGTCTCTTAGTTTCTTTTCTCTTGTATGATGTTTATAAGAGACAGGTTTATTGATTTTTTTTTTTTTTTTTTCAAGCAGAAGACGGCATACGAGATAGGAGTCCGTCTCGTGGGCTCGGAGATGTGTATAAGAGACAGGTGTATTGGAAGGCTCTGCACTTGCCAGTCCTTCTAGGATGGCACAGACCGAAGAGATATTGTCGATACGCGGACTTGTCACAAATGCATCATTCATACCGACGGTCGTTGGTGCATCGCAGATGTACAGGTACAGATCGAAGTCTAAAATATCATCTGGAGAGATGTTTAGTTTTTCTGCCACATAAGAAAGCAGAAAATGGGAATCTGCTGCGGGCGAGACCATATCTACAATCGGAATCAGTTCCTTCTGTACATCCAGTTCTTCTTCTTTGCCGCCACGTTTCAGATGCGGAGCAAGGTTCGGGATGATAGCAACCGGTTTTTGGGAATCGAATAGACGGACTTCCGGGTGGAAGCTTGTGTCGCCCTTGAGGATAACTTTTCCTGCGAGTCCGAGCGGACGGTCAAACCATGTTTCCTTGATAAGTCCACCGTATGGTTCCACGTTTATTTGCAGATATCCCAGCTTTTTTAATTCCGGGTTCGGCTTTACCTTCAGCATCGGGAAATCTGTATGGGCGCAGGCGATACGAACCTGTGTGGTCCGTTTGCCTTTGATAAATGGAATCACAATCGAAGAAAATGGGGCAAGGTAGTATCTGCCTGCGGCAAGCTCGACGAGATTTTCTCGGTCGGATATCTGTGTGAAGTTATGCGCATCTAAATATTCTTTGGCGAGGGCGGCAACATGGAATTGGGTTTTGCCGTTCTGTAAGAAACGCAATAAAGTTTTCATGTGATGATCTCCTTTCGAAATCGTGTGGTTCATTTATGTAGTATAGAGAGTTCCTGGTGAGATTGCAAGGCTGGGAAGAAACTTTTGTTGGCGAAATGGGCGTAGAGAGGAAATTTCTGGGAAGAAAACCCACGCGGTGGGCGTGGGGAGCAGCAGAGAGCAGGAAAAGCCCAAGTATAGCTTGTGCATATGGAATAAGGAACGTATAATGGATGTAGTATTATATATGCAACATAAGATAAAACAGATTAGTGAAGAACATGCAATGAACATGGATAAGAACACGCAGTGAATATGGAGAGAAACAAGCAGTGAAAAAGATTATAATAACGCTGAAATATATGGTAGCTAGTTTGCTCATCGCGCTTTCGTTCGCGGGATGTGTAGCCGGGCAACCCGCCGCGGATGATTCGACCACGGCTGCCATAGAAGCGCAGGATATAACGGAGAATCCTGACACGCGAGATAAAGACTCGCAGCCAGATGCACAATCGGAGAATGGGCTTCCGCGTGCAATCCAGACGGGAACTCCAGTTTCGCTTGCTGACATTCCGGCTTACGACGGAATGTCGTATATCCAGCTTGAGAATAATATGCCGGATTTTACAGAGGAAGAAAAGAAGAGTACGGAAGCGTTTGAACGATATAGTGATCTGGATTCGCTTGGACGCTGCGGGCAGGCGTATGCGAATATCTGCCCGGAATTACAGCCGACGGAAGAACGGGGCACAATCGGAAATGTTCGTCCAAGCGGCTGGCACACGGTGAAGTATAATGATCTGATCGACGGGAATTATCTCTACAATCGCTGCCATCTGATCGCGTACTGTCTTGCCGGTGAAAATGCAAATGAGAAGAACCTGATTACCGGGACAAGATACCTGAATGTGGATGGGATGCTTCCGTTTGAGGAAAAGGTAGATGCATATGTAAAAGAGACTGGAAATCATGTGCTGTACCGGGTGACACCGATTTTTGAAGGGGATAATCTGGTTGCTTACGGCGTGGAGATGGAAGGATGGTCTGTCGAGGATGAGGGAGCTGGAATTTGTTTTCATGTGTACTGCTATAATGTACAGCCGGGAATTGGGATCAACTATGCGGATGGAACAAGCTGGGAATCTGAAATACAGGAACAAACACCGAATTCAGAACTAATGGGGGACAATAAAAATGAAACGGCACAGACCTATATTTTGAACACAAACACGAAGAAGATTCATCGTCCGACTTGTTCGAGTGTCGGCCAGATGAAGGAGAAAAACAAGCAGACCTATGAGGGAACGGTGGAGGAGTTAGAGAACATGGGATATACCCCGTGTAAGAAATGTAATCCGTGATTGTAATCCGGATTCCTATATGTGCATCGAGGCAAAATAGCACGTAAAATAATATGCAAACAATCCGCGGATGTGTGTAAAACAATCCATAAATCGGTTGTTGCTGGAAATGAGCCGTGTTATAATGATGTAGATTTTTATGGCGAGACGTTCAGACTTGAAAATGAAAACAAAAACTGTGTACAGATACAGGATTTGAAAAGACTTAAATATGCGTATTACATAATATTAGACATGCAGAAAGAGAGAAGGTTATGAAATTATCAAGAGTTCATGGACTCTCCGGCGAAGTGACAGTACCAGGAGACAAGTCCATTTCCCACAGAAGTATTATGCTTGGCTCGATTGCGAAGGGCAACACGGAGGTAGAGGGATTCCTGCAAGGGGCTGACTGCCTGTCGTCGATTGCCTGCTTTCGTAAGATGGGTGTCGAGATCGAGAATAACGGAGACAAAGTATTGGTACATGGTCGTGGCCTGAGAGGCTTGAAAGCACCGGATTCGATTCTGGATGTTGGAAACAGCGGAACGACAACACGTCTGATGTCGGGAATCCTTGCGGCACAGCCATTTGTATCAACGGTCAATGGCGATGCGTCGATTCAGAAACGTCCGATGAAGCGGATTATCACGCCGCTTTCCCAGATGGGTGCAGATATTCGGAGCTTACGCGGAAATGACTGTACACCACTTGAGATTCATGGAACGAATTTGCATGGCATACATTATGATTCGCCGGTGGCTTCGGCACAGGTCAAATCAGCGATTCTGCTTGCAGGACTTTATGCGGATGGCGAGACATCTGTGACAGAACCAGAAGTAAGTCGGAACCATACGGAGCTGATGTTTGAAGAATTCGGCGTGGATATCCGTACAGAAGGAAAGAGCGTGTATGTAAAACCAGCAGACGAGCTGTATGCAAAGAAAGTAATTGTGCCTGGTGACATTTCTTCGGCAACATATTTTCTGGTAGCGGCTGCGATTACACCGAACAGCTGTGTAACGGTGAAAAATGTAGGCATCAATCCGACACGAGATGGTATCCTGCGTGTGCTTTCGGATATGGGAGCGGATGTGACAGTTGAGAAGACATCTGGCGAGATCGGAGAGCCGACTGCTGATGTGACAGTTCGCACCTCGGATCTGAAAGGCTGTGTTGTTGGCGGAGAAGTGATTCCAACTCTGATTGACGAGATCCCGGCGATTGCGATTCTTGCCTGCTTTGCAGATGGTGAGACAATCATCAAAGATGCGGCAGAATTGAAGGTAAAAGAATCCAACCGGATTGATGTGATGGTAGATAATCTGAAGAAGATGGGCGCAGATATCGAGGCGACCGAAGATGGTATGATCATCCGCGGTGGCAGACCGCTTCACGGCGCAGTGATCGACAGCCATTTGGATCACCGGGTTGCGATGAGCTTTGCGGTTGCTGCAATGAATGCAGAGGGCGAGACAGAAATCACCGGCGCTGAATGCGTGGATATTTCGTACCCGGGATTTTATGAAGACATGCGCAAGCTGGTGAAACTGTAGACCGGACAGCAAAATAGACAGATAGATCAAGTGTGCAAAGCCAATACATAACATGGATTTACGCTTTACAACTAAAATAAAAAGTTCGATGAAACATGAATCGTCTCATCGAACTTTTTATTTCCGGATTCTCAGCAATTACTCCGCGTCAGCATCTTCAGCCTTTGCTTCTTCTACAGGCTCCTCAGCAGTTGCTTCCTCTGACTTCTCGGAATCATCTGGATTGATCGTCACGTAATCACGGTTTGCATCTTCCATCTCAAGATCGAGATCATCTGCAAACAGATCATCCTCTTCGATATCATCCTCGTTATCAAAGATCTTTGGCATTTTGTCCTTGATTGTTGTCTTTACTTTGTTGATCTTTTCATCAACGTTGTTATCCTGATATACCTTAGATTCTCTGATCTTGTCCTTGAATGCATAGCACAGACCACCAACTGCGGCTGCGGCAACTGAAAATTTTACGACACCTTTAAAAAACTTACCCATGTCTGAATCTCCTTTTCCATAATTATCTATATTTTACCACGATTATATAAAGACTATTCTAATACATGCAATAATAAAAAGCAAATGAAAATCTGTGGTTCACAGAAAGTTTAGAATTATTTCTTTGCCTTGCACTGTGGGATATGGTAGACTAGATTGTAGTAAAAAGACCGGAGGGTAATATAAAATGAAGAATTTAAAAGAATCCGAGAAGAATTTCCTTACCTGTGCGATTTTGATTGCGCTTGTTGGAATAGCATTGGTTTTCTTAGACCAAACTACATTAGGAATCCTGAGCATCATTGCGGCAGGCGTGTTTGTAGCAATCTTTTTCAAGATGGTAATCACGAGAAAAAAAGAGGAAAAAGAGGAAGAAAAAGGGCATGATGACAGTAAATGAGAATCGAAAGCAGTTTGAACAGTGGACGCTGGATTATCAGAACCAAAAGGAACGGGCGGACCGGTTATTCAGCCGGATTTCCACGTTTCGTATCCTGACATTTTTAATCGGTGCGGCGGGCTTGATCGTCGGAATTACCGAAAAAGAAAAATCATATGCGACGCTTCTGGTGATCGCCGGTGTGTTGTTCCTGATCGGCTTTGTAGTACTTGTGAAATGGCACAGTGTTGTAGCAGAACGACAGGAGATGCTTACAGAAAAATGGGAGATCTGCCGGCGGTATTGCAATCGTTTTACCGATGGATGGCGGAAGTTTGAAGAGAAAGGAACTGTGTATCTGCGCGAGGATGATTGTGTTGCCGCAGATATTGATTTGCTTGGAGAGAATTCTCTGTATCAGATGATTTCTGTCTGTCATACAGAGAAGGGAAAACAGACATTTGCAGACCATCTCACAACGCGGTATATCGAGGAAGCGGAGCGGGAGCAGCGACATGCTGCAATCAAAGAGCTTTCGGGGAAACCGGAATTTGCCGTAGAGTTTGAGACAGCCGGACGCAGGATGGAAGCGGAAAAAGAAAAGTTTGACGCGGAAGCGTTTGAAGATTTCTGCGGGGACGTGGCACAGGGCAAGCTCCCGGCATTTGCACATGTATTGCGTTTTTTGTTGCCGGTTTGTGAGATTGCGAGTCTGGTATTGTTCCTGACTGGCACGATTTCCTATGGATATCCACTTGCTGGATTTCTGGCATTGCTTGTCATTTCGTGGCTGACCAAGTTCATGACGGACGGTATCATTCAGCCGGTTTATTATGCAAGTACCGTGAGCGGAGAATACGAAGTGATGCTCTCCTTGGTCGCAGAACAGGCATTTCAGAGCGAAGTCCTTGCCAGGATGCAGCAGCGCGCAGGCGGGGCGACCGGAGCGGTCCGGGCATATCATAAGCTAAAAGCAATCAGCCAGGCATATAATATTTCCTTCAATCCATTGGTACACCAGATCTTATGTGGACTTCTTTTGTGGGACTATCAGCTTGCAGCGGTTGTTTCCCGGTGGAAGAAAACATATGGAACGCAGGTTGCCGGATGCTCGGATATGATTGCGGAGCTGGAAGATCTGATGAGCTTTTCTGTGCTGGGAATGGTACGGGAGACTGGAGAAGGGCAGATTGATTATACGGAGACAGAGGTGCATCTGGAGGGAACGAATCTGTATCACCCATTGCTGTTGCCAGATCAGGCACAGGGCAACGATGTAACACTTGGCTCTGGTATCACGATTATCACGGGATCAAATATGTCTGGAAAGACAACCTTTTTAAGAACGGTTGCCATCAATCTGGTACTTGCTTATCTTGGTGCACCAGTCTGTGCAGAAACATTGAAGGCATCTTATATGCGCATCTTTACATCTATGCGGGTAAAGGACGATGTGGCGCATGGTATCTCCACTTTCTATGCGGAGATTCTACGCATCAAGGAGATGGCTGTCTACCGCAAAGAGGAAAAACCAATGCTCTGTCTGATCGATGAGATCTTCAAGGGAACCAATTCCGCAGACCGTATCGTCGGTGCGAAGGAGGTTATCACGAAGCTCGCAGGCAGCTGTTGCATGACGGTTGTTTCTACACATGATTTTGAGCTTTGCAGCATTACAGATAAGAACCAGACACCGGCGGTAAACTATCATTTTCAGGAATATTATGAGGGAGATGAGCTGCGGTTTGACTATAAGATCCGCGATGGCAGATGTACAACGACAAATGCGCGGGCAATCCTTCGGATGGCAGGCTTTGAGGTCTGATGATTTGTGAAATATTGTACAATTTTGATAAAAAATAGGTTTCCATTTGTCGAAAACGCTTTGTCAATTATGCACAATGCCAATTATGAATTATTGACAAATCGAAGGTTGACTTTGCCTCGTATTTTGTTATAAAATCGAAGTAGTGAAATTTAATTACAAGGGGGTATATGGCAATGGCATTACCAGCAAATATTACCGCAGAATCAGACAGCAATGTCCTTACAATTGCGGCATCAAATAACAAAGGACTGTTGATTCGTTTCCTGAATGAGCAGGTAGAAGATGGATTTTATGCATTGGTTATTGACTATTTAAAGGATAGTAATTTTGACCTCAAGAATATGATGGTTGATGACGACGTAAAGACACAGTGTACAAAGCTTTACGAGTTGGGTGAGTTCGTAGACACCAACATCAAGGCGACAGGACGTTATGAGATTGAAGAGTGGATTGAACCATTATTCAAGTTTGTATATGGCGATATCGATCCGTTGGATGTGGATGCTCCAATCAGCACATCCGGTATTTATCGTTACAGCATCTGGCTGATCTATCTGTATCAGAGAGAGTGCTTCGGTGATGCGATGCGTCTGATCGGTGAGCGTATTGCACCATTGCTGATCAATCTGAGCTATCAGATTTTAGAGGATGATGACAGACCGAAGAACTTTGATAAGGCAATTATGGGTTATCTCGATCTGATCAACGTTATCATGGAGATGGGACTTCCGGCGGACAATGCAAATTCGGATGCATATATGAACAATCTGGAAGTATTGTTTGATTATGTAGTAGAAGACCCACATGTAGGAAATGATTATAAGATTCAGTTCTCAATCGGACTGTTCAACGCATATATTCACAACAAGGAATACAACAAGGCATTTGAGTTTTATGGATTGAATGCAGAGTATATTCCAATCGACAATATGTCAGTCTATGAGAGCTTCAAGGAATTGATCCGCAACACGAATTCGGCAGCCGATACAACAGTGCTGAGCAGAAGTGTGATCAATGCAATCTCTAAGCAGGAGATCTACAACAAGCGTATTGATACACTGATCGCAGAGGTATCTTCCTTTGTAAGAAAGGTATATCTCTATATCGAGAACGAGCCAAATATGAAGAAAAATCTGCAGATTCTTGGCGCTGGTGCTTCCTTAAGTGACAAGCACAATATCTTCGAAGGCTTGTACGAGTATAACCTGGTGTTCTATGAGTGTGGAATCAAGGATCTGGTAAATCAGGACAATTCCAACAAGTCATGGGAAGAAAAGTACGAGATTCTCGATTTACTCTATACAACGTTGAATGTTATCTTTGATGGCTACAATGTATATGAGATCTCAAACAAGATTGAGCATCAGTATGTAGAGCTTACATGGATTGGAAATTATGTTAACGCGAATCCTTCTCTGCTCAAGCTGTTCTTCAGTGTAAAGGAGAAGATTAAGGCGTTTAAGGTTCGTAAGAATTCTATCCTTGAGAAGTCTAAGACAAACTACGAGATCAAGCAGATGATTGATGATCGCCAGAAGGCACTCGTATTTATGACAGCAGAGGATATGATCTGCAACGGTTTGAACAGTGGTAGAATCAATATTATTAATAATAACTATGATCCAAAGGTAGCTGAAAAGCAGTTGATTAAGACCTACGCAGAGATTGTAGTTCCTGCAAAGTACAAGAAGGCAGAGGCACCACAGTCTGGCGGTAAGTTCTTTGGTAAGAATTCTGGACCTGCGATGGATCCAGATCTGCAGAAGCTGTTGTCTGACACAAAGATAGAGGAGATGCTCCTGAAGTCTGAGTGGCTGTGGAACCAGTATGAGGACAAGGGAAATGATCAGCAGACACCAGAGGAAGCTACATACAGTGTTGTATGCCTGATCAAGGTAGTAGAAAAGCTCCTTGACAGAAAGGGTGGAAGCTCTTCTCGTTCAGAATCCTCTCCGAACAAGAAGGTTATCATCACAAAGACTGGTAAGGTTATCGAGTTATCTGATGAGGGTGCACAGACACAGAACAATAATACAACACTTCAGCCAACCGTGATCGAGAACCTGAACAACATCATCGTGACATTGAAGGACAAGTCCGATGCAAATGTAAAGTATGTACAGGCGTATGTAAATGACTGGTTGAATTCCGTTGTAGATGCAAAGCTGGATAAGAACTCTATGCTGCAGTTATATGAAGCAGAAGAGCTTCGTAACAAGACATTGACGGTGATCAAGAAGCTTCGTGCAGATCTTTTATAATCAGACCACAAAAAAACCTTTATTATAAAGTGGGAGGTATCTTACGGATACCTCCTAATTTTATTCTGAATACCTGCACAGAACAGGAGTCAATCGAAACATGGCAGAGAAGAGACAACGAATCAATGTGAATATTTATCGTGCCAGCCACAACGCGGAGGAAAGTCAGTATATATTCGACGTGGAGGAGGAACTGAAAAAGCTTCCGAAAAGTCCGGGTGTCTATATCATGCACAGCAAGAATGATGATATCCTTTATGTGGGAAAGGCAGTGAGTCTGCACAGCCGGGTGCGGCAGTATTTTCAGACCGGACATGGACACGGAGGATCTGCAAAGATTGCCAAAATGGTGTCGCAGATCGCGTATTTTGAATATATCGTGACAAGCTCTGAGATGGAAGCACTTGTGCTGGAATGCAATCTGATCAAAGAGTACCGCCCGAAGTATAACACGATGATGACGGATGACAAAGGTTATCCGTATATCCGCGTGACGGTGGAGGAAGCTTTCCCACGGTTTTTATACAGCCATTCTATGAAGCGGGATCATTCCAAATATTTCGGACCATACACCAATGCACGGGCAGTCAAGGATATCCTGGAATTGATCAATAAGCTCTATCATCTGCGTACATGCAACCGCAGACTGCCGCAGGATATCGGCAAGGATCGCCCATGCCTGTATTACCAGATCGGGCAGTGTAAGGCACCTTGCAATGGGAAGATCAGTCAGGAGGATTACGGCAGACAGGTGCAGGCGGCGTTGTCGTTCCTGAATGGAAATTACAAGGAGATATTGACGGAACTTCAGGAGCAGATGCGGGCGCAGGCGGAAGAAATGGAGTTTGAGAAAGCGGCTGAGACGCGGGATCTGATCGAGAGTATCCGGCATATCGAGGATAAGCAGCAGATGAATAAGGCGTCTGGTGAAGATCGGGATGTTATCGCGTGTGCATCGAACGACAAGGATATTGTCGTGACCGTATTCTTCGTGCGGGATGGTAAACTGCTTGGACGGGAAAATCATCATATGAATGGCAACAGCAAGGAACGGTTGTCAGAGGTGCTGGCGGCATTTATCAAGCAGTTTTATTCGGGGACACCGTATCTGCCGAGAGAGATTCTGGTTCCGGAAGTGCCGGAGGAACAGCAAATCTTAGAGGCGTATTTGAGTGAACGGCGCGAATCGAAGGTGCAGATTGTTGTGCCGCAGAAGGGAGACAAGAAAAAGATCTTGGATCTGGCGGCAGAAAATGCGAGATTGGTACTAGCGCAGGATATGGAACGTGTGAAGCGGCAGGAGAAGCGGACAATCGGAGCGGCAAATGAGATTGCGGAGCTTCTTGGAATTCCGTCGGCGAACCGGATGGAGGCGTTTGATATCTCCAATATCTCTGGCGTATTGTCAGTGGCGTCGATGGTTGTGTTTGAACAGGGAAAGCCGAAGAAGAATGCGTATCGTAAATTCCGGCTGCGGACGGTAACGGGTCCGGATGATTATGCATCCATGAAGGAAGTGCTGTCGAGACGATTCACAGATGAGAAGATGGATGTTTTGCCAGATGTCATTATGATGGATGGTGGTAAAGGACAGGTAAACGTTGCATTGATGGTATTGGATAGCCTGGGGCTTGACATTCCAGTGTGTGGTATGGTAAAAGATGATAACCACAGAACAAGAGGCTTGTATTATAATAATGTGGAAGTGAAGTTCCCGAAGGGCAGTGAAGCGATGTTGATGGTGACGGCACTGCAGGATGAAGCGCACCGCTTCGCGATAGAATATCACCGGCAGCTCCGCAGCAAAAATCAGGTACATTCCGTGCTCGATGAGATACCGGGGGTAGGTGAGAATCGGCGGAAGCAGCTGCTCAAATATTTCGGTGAGATACGGAAGATCAGGGAAGCGACAATCAGCGAGCTTGCAGAAGTGCCGGGAATTCCAGAGTCCGTTGCGAAGAATGTGTATGAATTTTTTCATGCGGAATAAACTGTCTAACCGGTATTTGAAAACAGACGAATAAAGACTTAGGAGAACACGATATGTTTCAGAGATTTTTTCCAAACGAATATTACGACAGTACCTATCATATTGATTTTCAGGCATTCTATGACAAAGGATACCGCGCGGTACTGTTCGACTGTCTCTTATACACATCTGACGCTGCCGACGAAGAGGATAGTGTAAATCTCGGTGGGACGCGGATCATTTAAAAAAAAACAAACAAGCATACA
>OJJE01000503.1_pt1 | contig 11034 bp, 10 predicted proteins | sample 1596091 | NCBI WGS metagenome assembly OJJE01 (sample SAMEA4350129, study PRJEB24818) | metagenome | biome: human; feature: gut; material: faeces | place: Denmark | collected 2013-09 | reverse complement strand
GAGATAGGAGTCCGTCTCGTGGGCTCGGAGATGTGTATAAGAGACAGTTAAAAAATGGGATTGACCCGGTTTCTTCTGTAAAATTTTGTATCCGCCGCAGATACGACAAAACCCCGCGCTGGGCAGGGTTTTGTATAAATGGCGGATAGACAGGGATTCGAACCCTGGATACCCTTTAGGGGTATACACGATTTCCAATCGTGCGCCTTCGACCACTCGGCCATCTATCCGTCGGCGTTACTATTCATAATAATAAATCTTATATTTGACAAGTCTTTTTTTCGCTTAAAGTCAAAATATTTAAGCGAACCGGCAAAAACGGCGGATTTGTTTATTCTTTCGGCCAGCCGACAGCCTGAGAAACAACAATCCACTGATTTTCGTTCAGCTTCAGCTCTTTTTCGAGATCCGCTTTTTCAAAATAGCCGCGGACGACATTGTTCAGACCTTTGTCTGCACAATACAGACCCACGTTTTGATAAGCCGAACCGGCATGCATGGCGCCGTTGGTTGCCACATCGCTGGTTGAAGCATAAACCAGGTCAAGTGCAGCGTCCTTGGCATAATCCTGCGTACCCAGAAGCGGGCGTAAATCTTTGTCGGAGACTTGAATCAGCTTATGTCCCCGGGCATCATATTGCCAAACGCCGTCGAATTTGAGCACATAAACCGTCAAATCCTGGCTGTTGAGGGCGGTCGGGATGGTTCGTTTGCCGTCCTGGCGATTGACACCAACCGCTGCCCACAGCATATCAGCCAAAGTTTGGTCATTAACGGCCCGTCGGCCGAATTCGCGTACCGACTTTCGCTCCTGCAGGCTTTGCATAAGCGTTTTGCCGCCAACCATATCCGGTTTCGGCAGAGACTGAGTGACAAGTTCAGCTCTGGCGCCCGAAACTGCTAGAACGGACACGACTGCGGCAGCCATTAATGTTTTTATATACATGTATATCTCCTTTGTTTTGTGGGGTTTTAATAATCTTTTGCGTAATATCTTAATCATAAAAATCTAAAAATAAACATTGGTAATACGGGGATGGGGAGACAATAATATCTTATTTAATATCAGGCTGCGTCATTCTGTCGCTGCCGTTTATGTTTCCGATTTGCTTCTGCGCCTCAGAAAACATAGTTAAGCCCTGCGGTAACCGCCAAATCCTGATAATCGCTGCCCGCCGTTGCGCGAACGGTCGAATACATGCTGAAGAATTTACTGAGATCAGCACTTCCACCAATTTCCAGCCGTGCATAAGCGCCGTCGTCAATTTCGGGAGATTTGTCAAGGAAGTTGGTTATGGTGACTTCATCGCCGGAGACCGAATTAAACAGAAGGCTCGGTCTGATATAGGCCTTGGCATAGCCGCTATCCAGATTCCAGGTGTTTTCGAATTTAACGCCTAAATCCGCCTCCAGAAGAGTCAGGGTATCAAATTCCGCCGTTTTGCCGTAAATGTCTTTCGCATCGTCATAGCTGAGCGAACGGAAGCTGATAACGGCACTGGGCTCAATGTTGAAACTGTAATTCATGTTATAAACGTAACCTGCGGCAATACTGGCGCCGAATTCGGTTGCGTCGCTGTCGGAGCTGACATTGTCTTTGGTTTTGATGTCTGCTTCCTGTATGCCGCCGTAAACCATGGCCAGCGCCCAGGCATCCTGCCAGTTATGGCGGTAATAAACGCCGCCGCTGTAGCTGTCAATGTCAATTTCGCTGCCGTAGCGAGCAAAGAATTTATCTGCCTTGCCGTCAAATTTATAATTACCCTGACGGTAGGAGACAAAAACGCCTGCTTTATTGTTGTTATTGTTATAAAGGTCAATTCCGGCTTCCCCGCCTACAATGTCGGCTTCATAGTTGACGCCGCTGTCATTGGTAATGGTGTGATAAATCGGCATGGCCCAGAAATTGTAGTTATTGTAGTAGTTTTCAATACCTTTGCTGTAATAGCGGTATTGCGGCGAATGCATCAGCCGGTTGTCCACCAGATTGTTGTTGCGGAGATTAATTTTGTTGATAACGTTATAAACCATGCTTCGCATCTGTTCCAAACCGGCACTTTGCAGCCCCATATAGGCCAGTGTTTCGGAATAAACGCCGATTTTGCCGCCGACATTTACCATGTCCATATACCAGTTATGCCCTTCATTGGACGTATCCCACAAATACGGGCTGGTATTGACGCGCCAGATTGTGAAATGAGCGCCTGTGGCCGAATTGTCGTTCGGAGCTTCGAGGAAAAGGATTTTTTCCGTCGGTTTGGCTGCCGAGGTAATGTTGACATTCAGCTCACTGGTGCCGGAAACATCGCCGTTGACAACCAGTTTGTCGGTTGTTCCGTTTAACGTATCGACTTTCAGCGTAATGCTGGAATTCGCCTGTCCGGTGTAATTGCCGGAAATGGTTGTCGTATTGTCTTTGTCGTCAGCCAGGTTTCCGGCGCTGACCAAATTCAAGTCGCCGGCATTGACGAGAGAACCGGTGATGGCAATGTTTTCAACTTCGGAGGTATCCAGAGTTGACCCGTTGCCGATTTGAATGGTTTTATCGTCGCTGCCCAAATTCAGGTCGCCGGCCAGGCTGACGTCTGCCGTCCCGTCTTTGCCGCCGATATTAACGATTTCCCAGCCTTTGACCGCGGTAGAACCGTTGTCGCCGTTAGATGAAATATGATAAGAGCCGTCGGCAAAGGTCAGGCTCTTGCCCGCCGTGGTGGCATTAAGAGAATTGCCGAATTTGGCGTTGACACCTTCGGTCACGGTCAGTGAATTGATAGCTGCGTCACTGAATATTTTGCCGTAATCATAGCTGCCGCCCAAAGTTGCGCTGCCTGAAACCGTTACGGCGCCGGAGAGTGAAGCTCCGTTGTCAATGGCCGTTTCGGCTTTGCCTTTGATTTCCAAATTCTCAAGCTTGGCCCCGTTTTCCGCCGTAAGTACACCGCCGTTCATAACGGTATTGTTTGCCGTTGATCCGTTTTTAAGCAGAACCGTACCGCTGCCGTTGATGCTGGTATTGCTGACGCTGGCTCCGTTATTAACCTCTAAACCTTTTGCAGCGGTTGAACCGGAGGAATTAACAATCGTATCGGCGGCCGTTCCGCTGACGGTCATTGAGCTGGTGCCGTTCAACGTTGTTCCGACAGCCGAAGCCCCGGCGGCAATGGTAATATTGGAAGAATCATTGGCAACCGTATTATTGACGGAGCCGCCGTTCTGAACATTGACCGTACCTTTGTGTTGCAAAACCGTATCTGCCAGTTTTCCGCCGCTCATAACATCCAGCTGGCTGCTGCCGCCTACGATAATGCCGGTGCCCGCACCGTTACTGAATAAGGAGTCATAATGTTTACCGTATAAGTCGGCATTTTGAACATTGTTGTTGGTGGTTAAGTGATAAGAACCGGTATCGGTTACCGTCAGGCCGGTAATGGCCTCTTGGGCCTGGGAAGCCTCCAGCATGCCGTTTCCGCTGACGGTTGTATTCAGGGCTGTTGCATTGTCTTTGACTTCAAGCGTTCCGTCCAGAACCGCGGTTTCGGAGACCATAGATGTTCCCGAAGCGATAATTTTTCCGCCTTTGGTAATCGTTGAAGACGCGGCGCTGCCGGAATCTTTGACATTCATCGTACCGCCGTCAACCGTAGTCGAATAAGCGTTGCCTCCGTCGTTAATGTTGGCTGTGCCGCCGGTGTTAACGGTGCTGGAGTTCGCTTCGCCGCCTTTGTTAACGTTCATAATGCCGCCTTCGTTGACTTCGGTCATGTTAGCGATACCGCCGGTTTCCACATTAAGGGTGCCGCCGTTGTTAATCACCGTGTTATTGACGGTTGAAGATGTCGGAGTGGTTTCACTGCCGCCGGAATCTCCGGTATCTCCGCTGCCGTCTCCGCCGGTGTTCCCTTCGCCGCTGTCACTGCCGTCGTCGCCGCTGACGCTTCCGTCTCCGGTTATCCCGGCGTCAGGGTCACTGCCGCCGTCTGTCGTCGTGCCGTCATCGGGATTTTCTTCTTCCGGCTGGTCAAATCGAACCTCAACCGTACCGCCCTCAATCACGGTTCCGTTGGCCGTACCGCCGTCTCTGATCAGCATATAACCTCCGGTATTGACGGTTGCATCGTCCGAAACGCCGTTTCCGTAAACTTCAAAACCTTTATATGAATTGGAATCAATTGTTGCACCGCCGGAGTTGACAACCGCTTCTGAGACATAACCGCCGGACAGCAGGGCGCCGGAATCAATGGTAACCCCCTCGGCCGTACCGGTTTCGGCTACATTCATCAATCCGCCGTTAATGGTTGTTTCAATGGCCGAACCGCCTTCGTTTATCTGAACGGAGCCGCCGGAGTTAACGGTAGTTTTTTGGGCAATGCCGCCGTCGTTAACTGTCATTTTTCCGGTGTCGCCGATTGTGTTTTCTTTGGCAACGCCTTCGGCATTGACTGTCATTTCGCCATTGTTGTCAATCGTCTGATTGTCACAGCTGCCGCCGGGACAGGTAATGTTGACCGGATCCGTATCGGGATCGGCTGCCCGTGCTTCCGTCATCGGCAAAGCGGCTGCTGCCAGATAGAAAAAGGATGAGATGAAAAGAAATTTTTTGGTCATGACTTTTCCGGCCTTTGTAATCATTTTTGCCTTCCTTCTGGAAAGCAGCGTTCATGATAAATCGATTTGTCCCGATTCTATCTTTTGAATTATTAACAAAATATTATGACGATTCGCTGGAGAGATTCTTCGATTCGCGCAAACCGTTGCTGGGATTCGGATTGAGTCAGGCAAAAAATATTTTTTCGATTCGCCGGAATAAAAGGTTAATTTTTTTCCGAATCGCACAGACTTCGTCCGAATCGCATTTTCGGCATAAAAAAAGGACCCTTGCAAAAGGATCCTTTTTTGAGATTATTTAATCTCGGCTTAAAAACGGCATAACCGTATTAAGCGTTTTTCTTCAGAGCTTCGCCCAAAGCATCACCGAGGGTTGAACCGGTAGATGTGTTGGAGTATTCTTCCAAAGCTTTCTTTTCTTCTTCAATTTCCAAAGCTTTAACCGACAAGCCGAGCTTGTTGTTTTTCTTGTCAACTGAAGTTACTTTAGCTTCCAGAACATCGCCTTCTTTGAAGTTGTCGGGGTTCTGATTGGCTTTTTCTTTGGACAGGTCGGCTTTTTTGATCATCGCGGCAACGCCGTTGACTTCAACGTTAACGCCTTTGTCTTCGGTGCTGACGACGGTTGCTTTAACAACATCGCCTTTTTTGATGCCGTCCAGAGCGGTAGCCAGCGTATTTTCAGACAACTGTTTGATACCCAGGCTGATGCGTTCTTTTTCAACATCAACGTCGATGATTTTGGCCTGAATGTCCTGACCTTTGACATAGTCTTTAACGGCTTCTTCACCGGATTTGTCCCAAGAAATGTCGGACAGGTGAATCATACCGTCGATTTCGTCAGACAAACCGACGAACAGACCGAATTCGGTAATGTTCTTGATTTTGCCTTCGATAACCGAGCCGACCGGATGTTCTTCAACATAGGCAGCCCAAGGATTAGGCATGCACTGTTTGATACCGAGGCTGATACGTCTCTTCTCCGGATCAACTTCCAGAACTTTGACTTCAACTTCCTGAGAAGTGGAGACAATTTTGCCCGGGTGAACGTTCTTGCGGGTCCAACTCATTTCGGAAACGTGAACCAGTCCTTCAATACCGTCTTCGAGTTCGACGAATGCGCCGTAATCGGTGATGTTGGTAACTTTACCCTTGTAGGTTTCACCGACTTTGAACTTGTCGGCAACAGCCTGCCACGGGTCATTCTCGAGCTGTTTCATGCCCAGAGAAATACGCTGGTTGTCTTCATTGAACTTAATAACCTGAACTTTAACGGTCTGACCGACGGACAGAACTTCGCTCGGGTGATTAATGCGTTTCCAAGAAATGTCGGTAACGTGCAGCAAGCCGTCAACACCGCCCAAATCAATGAATGCGCCGTAATCGGTGATGTTTTTGACAACACCCTCGAGGATTGAACCTTCTTTCAGGGTGTCAATCAGTTCGGCACGGGCTTCGGCGCGGGTTTCTTCCAGAACAACGCGGCGGGAAACAACAATGTTGCCTCTGACCTTGTCCATTTTCAAAATCTGGAACGGCTGAGAAATGCCCATCAGCGGAGTAATGTCGCGGATCGGACGAATATCGATCTGAGAACCCGGCAGGAAAGCAATCGCACCGTTGAGGTCAACGGTGAAACCGCCTTTAACGCGGCCGAAGATAACGCCGTTGACTCTTTCGCCGGCATTGAGGGATTTCTCCAGATCCTGCCAGACTTCTTCACGGCGTGCTTTTTCGCGGGACAGAACAATCTGTCCGTCTTTGTCTTCGTAACGGTCAACATAAACTTCAACTTTGTCGCCGGCTTTGAGTTCGGCGTTTTGGCCGAATTCGCGCAACGGGATGCGGCCTTCGGATTTGAGCCCGACATCAACGATGGCAAAATCGGGAGTTACGCGGACAATCGTACCTTTAACCACGGAACCGGTGATGCCGTTGTCGCCGAACTGTTCGTTCAGCAGGGCTTCAAAGTTTTCGTTGGTTTCGGGAATTTGGAATTCTGTATTTGTCATAAATTAAGTTATTTCAAAAAAATGCCTGATTTCCAAGAGGAAACGGACTTGTGCGGGGTTGAATATTCCGATAGACGCAGCGCACCCTGCCGTCTAAAGCTAGGTTCTTTATACAGTTAAATATTAAATTTTCAAGTATTTTCTTGCGCTTAAAGCGTTTTTTTCAGCTTGGCTTCGATAATTTCTTCGGCTTTAACGGCCACTTCTGCAATATTGAGAGCCGAGGTATCGAAAATCACCGCATCATCGGCAGGTTTCATCGGTGCGGCAGCCCGGTTGGCATCGCGGGCGTCACGGGCTTCCATATCTTCCAGAACTTTGGCAAAAGAAATGTCGCTGCCTTTGGCCTTCAATTCGTCAAACCGCCGTTTGGCGCGGATTTCCGTTGATGCGGTAATAAAAAATTTGACGTCGGCCTGCGGACAGACTACTGTTCCGGTATCTCTGCCGTCATAAACGGCGCCGTTCGCCGGGGTTCCGTCGGCAAATACCGGAGTCAGGGCAAAATCCTGCTGCATCTTAAGCAGAGCGGCCCGGACTTTGGGATGTGCAGAGACGACGGAAGCGGCAACCCCGCCTTCGGAACTGCGGAATTCGGGGTCTTTGGAGAGTTCAATCATTTTGGGAAAAGTCAGTTCGCGGGCGATTGCTTCCGCAGCGTTTTCATCATGGCGGTCAAGTCCTTTCCGGCGCATCTCCAGCCCGACGGCGCGATAAACCATTCCGGTGTCAAAATAAGCCAAATGGTATTTGTCTGCCAGAATGGCGGCAAGTGTTCCCTTTCCGGCGGCGGCCGGCCCGTCTATCGTAATAATCATCATCCCTGTCCGAATAAACTATTTGCAAAATTTTATCTATTCATTAACATATCTATTATAAATTGATAAGAGGTAAATGAGATTATACAGAATTTTTAATTTTACGTAATATTTAGGAGGCTGCCATGCAAAACAAACAACTTTGGGCTCTTATAGTGGGAATGGGGCTTGTCTCCGGCGGAGCATTGGCACAGCAGCCGCCCCGCCAGGAATCTCCCGAGGTGACGGCCGCAGAGATGGAAGCGATGAAAGAGGCTGCGGCAGCCGGCGGAACCGGCTCGGTTGACGGTTTCGGCGAAACCTACGGCGAACAGGTTGAACGCGAACAGGATGCGATAGAAGCAGCCGCCGCAGCGGCCAAAGCCGAAAGCAACACCATTCTGGCACCGATGCCTCAGGACAGCACGGTTGACTACGGCAGCATTGCCGCCGCCATTTTCTCTTCCGGCGGCACCCGGGCTGATCAAAAAGGCAAAGCCGGCGTCAAAGAAGCCCCGAAAGTCTATGAAGACATCATTATGACGCTGGTTGAGCCGACTTCCAAAACCGTGCTCGGCATGGGGCATACCATTGACATCAAACTGCGCGCCGGTTCCAATTTAAAATGGAATTTTGATAAAGAATATAAGTCTTTGGAATTTATTTCCGAACGTACGGAGGACGGTTTCGTTCACGCCGTGTTCAAAGCCAAAGAACCCGGCCGCGAAACGGTTTATTTTGATTGTCTTGATGTCGGCGATCCCTTGAATGTCAAGGTTTTGGAAACCAAATTAATTTCAGTAAAGGTAGAATAATAGTTGGCGGCGCGGGTACGTTTATATATTGAAACGCCGCTGTACGGCGGACGGGAACTGGATTTGGACGAGAGCCGGAGCCATTACCTTTCCAATGTCATGAAATTGGCTGCGGGAGATGCTTTTCTCGGTTTTGACGGCCGGTCCGGCGAATTTGAAATGCAGATTGCCGCCGTTTCCAAAAAACATTGCCGGGTTATCGTCGGCGAGCGGCTCAGAGAATTTCAACCCGTGCCGGATATATGGCTGTTGTTTGCCCCGGTAAAAAAAGACCAGACGGACTTTATTATCCAGAAAGCGGTGGAATTGGGGGTCCGGCGGCTTCAGCCGGTCATTACCCGACGCACCATCACAGACAAAGTCAGGCGCGAGCGTTTCCGGGCTCAGGGCATTGAAGCGGCCGAACAGTGCCGCCGATTGGATGTTCCTGAAATCAACGAGGCGCAAAGTCTGGAAAAAGTTCTGCAAAACTGGGATAAAAGCCGCCGTTTGTTTTTTATGGATGAAACCGGACATGGCCTGCCGGTGCGCCGCGCTTTTGCCGCCGCTGCGGCGCCGGCCGCAATTTTGGTCGGACCCGAAGGCGGTTTCAGCGCAGAGGAATTGCAACGGCTGCGCGAACTTGAGTTTGCTCAAGGCGTAACCCTCGGACCGCGGATTTTGCGGGCGGAAACGGCCGTCGCCGCGGCACTGAGCTGTTGGCAGTCCCTGAGCGGCGACTGGGCAGATTATTCGGAGGACAGATAATGCGGATTTTGGTAGCGGATGATCATGAACTGTTTCTGAAAGGGCTGGAGTTTATTCTGCGGGATAATTTCCCCGGCGTTGAACTGGTCTTTGCCCATAACTATCCCGAGATTTTCAAAATTATTGAAAAAGAAACGGATTTTAATCTGATTATGACTGATTTGGCTATGCCCGGCGGCCGTTGGTCTGAAGCTTTTGAAAAAATCCATGCCTTGTTGCCGGAAACGCCGATAGCCGTGCTTTCCGCTGTTTTTGACAAGGAAATCGTGCAGAAAACCATTGATATCGGTGTCTCCGGCTATATTCCGAAAACTTCGGCCAACGCGGTGATTATCAGTGCTGTAAACCTGATTATGTCGGGCGGCGTTTATATTCCGCCGGAATTGCTGGACAATCGGCTGAAGCCGGAATTTGCCTCCCTGCTGGAAGATGAGCCTGCTCCAAATCATATTTTGACGCCGCGTCAGATTGAAGTTATTCAGGCCGTGGCCGAGGGCAAGTCCAATAAACAGATTGCTTATGAATTGGGTTTAAGCGAAGGAACCGTTAAATTGCATGTAACCGCAATTTTAAAACTGCTGAACGTTAACAACCGCACCGGTGCCGTCAGGGAAGCCGAACGTCTGGGAGTCATCCGCCATGAAAAATACTGAAAAGGCAGATGTTTTTGCCGGCATACCAAAGTCTCGGGTTTTGAAAATGTGGCGGCTTTATCGGCGGGAGACGGAAGCGCTTCTGCGCCAAAGCGTACCGAATTGGATTTTGCAGGAAAACCGGGATTTGCTGCGCAATTTTTTCCATTCCCGCCAGGACGGAGGAACCGGTTTCCGAATGGCGGCATGGACGTCAGCCTGCCGAAAGCTGGAAGAACACCTGCTGGCTGGCGGTCAGATAGCCTTGCTGACCTCACGCCTGCTGGAATTGCAGAATTTGTTTGAAGAAGAAGCGTCGTCTGTTGACCGCCGCTTAGCGGAGAAAAGAAATGATTAAACTGATCAGCGATATTGATGAAGTCGGAGAAGAAGATGTCATTGCACAGGAGCCGGCGTTTCAGCCGCCGCGGGAAGTGCTGACGCCGCTTTATCAGCGCCTTTTTTACGGCAAACTCTACAACAGCCTGAAATGGAGCGCCCTGCTTGACCGGAACTGGCTGCTGAATCTGCTGACTTTCGGAACCCATAACCGGCTGATTGAAGCCTGTGTGAATGAGGTTGACACCCACAGCAAGGTTTTGCAGCTGGGCGGAACTTTCGGCAATCAATTGCCGGAACTGGCAGATAAGGTCGGTTTTTACGGCCGTTTGGATGTGATAGACATCAATCGCACCCAAATCAGTCGCCTGGAGGGAAAATATGAAACCCTTTACCCGCAAATGCATTTCATTCAGCAGAATGCCGAAAATCCGATTGGTGCCGAATATGATACGGTTGTCTGCTATATGCTGCTGCATGAACTGCCGATAGCCAGCAAAATCAAAGTGGTGGAAAATGCCCTGCACAGCATTAACGAAAACGGCAAAGTCATATTCATTGACTATTCGCAGCCGGATTACTGGCATCCGCTGCGCTGGTTTGTCAAACTCTTTAACCGGCTTTACCAGCCGTTTGCCGAAAAATTGTGGGATCGCACCATCGATACTTTTGCCCGTGACAACATTGATTACATCTGGCACCGCACGCGTTATTTCGGCGGTATGTATCAGAAGGTGGTGGCGGTCAAGCGCCCGAAAATGTATGAAGAAGAGGAACCGGCAGGCTACACCGGTTTCTAAATAAACTCAATCTGGGTCAAAACGCCTTCAAAAGCTTCCCGCTGCGGCGAGCAGATATAAGCGCCGACCTTGACTTCCGGCTGATCGTTCAACAAGTGCAGCATTCTCAGCTGTTTGAAGTTTATACCGTCCAGTGAATAATAGAGAATGCTGTCTCTTATACACATCTCCGAGCCCACGAGACGGACTCCTATCTCGTATGCCGTCTTCTGCTTGAAAAAAAAAAAAAAAATACTAAAAAACAAAAAACAAAAATAAAAAAACAAGCAAAAAAATCCAACAAGCTA
>OJJE01000497.1_pt1 | contig 11107 bp, 10 predicted proteins | sample 1596091 | NCBI WGS metagenome assembly OJJE01 (sample SAMEA4350129, study PRJEB24818) | metagenome | biome: human; feature: gut; material: faeces | place: Denmark | collected 2013-09 | reverse complement strand
TATGTATCTCACTTTTTTATACATCCCTCTCTACATAGAGTTCTCCTACTCTTTTTTTTTTTTATATCATACGGCGAGCACCGAGATCTCCACTATCCTCTTCGTCGGCAGCGTCAGATGTGTATAAGAGACAGTTGTAGTTGTAGTAATCAGTGTTGAAAGAATCAATACAAATGAAGTCATAATAAGCACTATTACAATAGTAGAACCAGAATTATTTCTTTTTCTTTTCAAATTCAATAATACTTTCCCCATAAACTGTCTCCATTCTTTCACTGACTAATTAATCTTAGTAGATGTCATAGTTGCAATCTTTGAATCATCTGACATAGTTGAATCATTATAATATACTGTCACTGTAAGTCTATACATAGAATCTTCTGTTTTTGATGAAGAACTAGACTTCCAGTCTTTAATATTAGAATAAATTCTCGCTGCAGTATCCTTGTTTCCTGCTTTATCAGCAAGATTACCCATAACCTGAGTATTAAATGTAACTTTAACTTTATTATGATCAACCAACATTCTGTATTTCTGTGCTGATGCTACTGAACCATCTGCATTCTTTTCCTGCGTTATCTTTTCCTGCTCAAGAAGATATACGTTAAGGTCACTATATCTTACATTGGTAAGTTCTGCCGGATATTTGTATGTTACATTAATCTTATCATTAACATATACTTCCATAGTACCATCTGTAGTTGTTGTACCCTTCTTATTAGTACTGATATAATCATCAAACGGAGTATAGAATACATACAGATTCTTTATATTCTTCTTAATCTTTCCTGAAACGTAATAAACAGTCTGCTTTGTACCGCTTACATCTTCCTCACGTTCTTCTGCTTCAAAAGTATTTGTTGTAAGTGTAGTTGTCTTAACATAATCAGGATAACTAAGCACAGTATCATAATGATATGTAACTGTAATAACTGCTGTCTGGTCAAATAAAACCTTAGATGCATCTGAAGTATTTCTTGTTACATTAACATCTATAGATGTACTCTTAGTAATCTTAGACCTGTCAAATGCCTGCTCACCTGTATAATATTTAAAATGTGCCACTGCCTGATTATCACTGTTATCATCACGATAAACGAGTGAACTGTCCGCCGAAACATCTGCATATACTGATATTCCTGCAGAATTAATATTATTATTAGGATTATCCTTAACCGTACTGTCAGCAGGTGTTGTATAAGGTGATGGATCAAATTCTGCTTTAATGTAAAATTTTTCTTTATTTACACCCTCATAATAAAGAATATTAGAAGCATCTTTCTTATTACCCACAGAATATGTTGTGCTGTCAATCCCACCAAGCTGCTGATAAGTATATTGTCCATTGCCACCAGCAAGCCTGTCCAGACTCATACTCTTTGCTTCCTCTATAATATTGTTAATTGCAGTATTAGCATTTTCAGTCCTTCTTGCTTTATTATTAATTCTGGCCGCATTAGAAAATGTACTCAATACCGGTAGAGATATGATTGCAAGAATAACAATCGCTACCAGTACTTCAACCAGTGAAAAACCGGAATTATTCAATTTTCTATTCTTTCTATATAATTTCATATCCCTCTCCCTGAATTCTCTTATTACTCAGTTGGTGTAACTGTTGAGAATATATTTCCTGTTCCTGTCTTAACATCAAATGATGGTTCCTTATAATCACGCTTTCCACCTTCAATTGAATAAAGTGAAATAGATGCTGTTCCTGTAACAACACCTGTTGCCTCATTATAAGATGCAGATAAAGCATCAATTGTGCTCTTATCAGCATATGTATTGACATATTTAATAAAATTCTTCCACTGACTATAATCTGATTCATAAGCAATATTAATAGTTGACTTATAGCCGGTAAGATTAGAAGTATAATTGCTTTTTCCATTAACATTACTTGAAGCAATCTGACCGAACTTGTAAAGAACAGTTGTTGGTGATAAAGAAAGACTCCTTACCCATGTTCCTGTTACAGACTCTGTCTTGTTAAAGAAATCAATTGAATTAGGCTGTGTGCTTCCTGCCGCATATCTGTCAAGAAGATTATCATACTGCTTAAGATAATTCATTGTATCATTAACATACTTCTGTTTGTTGTTATTCTTTTCTTTTAAGTCTCTCTGAGTTGTCTCAAGAGTAGTCTTTTTAGTAGATAAAGTATCTACCTGGTCTGAAAGATTCTGAAATCCAAAGAAATAAGCAAGAGCCATAATAAGCACTGCTAATACAACAACCAATAACTTTTTGTCTCTTTCAGAGATTTTTAACATACCTTTTAACTTATCCATCTGACTCCCCTCCTACTTTGTTGTTGAACTCTTAGTACTGCTATTTTTAGTACTGTTTGATGTATTAGATGACTTCATATCAGTTGTATTAGATGTTCCTCCAACAAATGTACATGATAATGAAAATGTAACTTCAATTGTACCTGCATTATCCTTAGTCTCTGTTATAGTAGGGGCATCAACATTAAGTACAGAAGAATTCTTCTGAAGTTCCTGAATGAACTTAGCTACTGAAGACTTACTTCCCGCTGTTCCATTAACAGTAATTGCTCCTGATGCAACATTGAAAGACTGAATAGTAATATCACTTGGCATACTCTTTTCAAGATAATCAACAAAATCCTGTAATGCATCATCGCTGTCTGATGTAAGTGCTGCAAATGCTGCGATATCATTATATTTATCTTTAGCTGAATAATATTCATTAACAACATCATTAATAATGCTCAGCTTCTTTATACTCTTATTAAGAGATCCAATCTCTGCATTAAGAGCAACAACCTGAACAAGTGGAATAAGAACAAGAAGTGCAGAAACCACAAGGGCTCCAACAAATCCTACGATAAGTGTCTTTGTATTTTCTTTTCTGGCACCACTCTCAATAAGTCTCTTAGGAATAAAATCAACCGGATCAATAACTGCACCTAAGTTAGTTACATAACTTGTAAGAGTAGCCTCTTCAACATATGCTTTCTTGTCCAGTGCAATATTCTTAAGTCTCTCGACCTTCTCAATTGGCATATTAAGCTCATTAGAAAGAAGTGTTGCAAAACCCTTAATAGATGTAGAATGTCCAATCAGATACGCCTTCTGGATTGATAATCTGTTACGAGATACATAGTAATCAATAACTCTGTTGATGTTACTTGCCATATACCTTAATGACTCTGTAACCTCATCTCCATCAAATCTTGAATGAAGAAGTGTTTCATTCTGAAGCTTTGTTGTAGCAGCCTCATACTTAAGTCCATATTTCTCCATAACAGCATTAACAAGCATTGACTTTCCATAAGGAACATTTCTCTGTAACTGCAATACATTATCCTTGAAAATATTGATTACAGTACCATCATTTTCAACCTGTATAACAAGACTGACTTCTGGTCCAATCTGCTGTTTCATAATCTGGTATGTACTATTACCTGCATAATCAACAAATGCCACCTTAAGTCCTAAAGCCTTAGCAAGTCCATAGTAAGACTCTACAACTTCTGATGGTACAGCAGCAACCATAAGTTTAATCTTTTCCTGTCCCTGATCTTCTACTTTCTCAAGAACCGTGTACTGAATGATATACTCATCCATATTAACAGGGAAATACTCTGTAGCATTAGCCTGTACAAGTTTATCAATCTTATTAGCCTTAACATTAGGAATAAGAACTTCCTTAGTTGCAAGTCTTGGAGAACTGATAGAAAATGCGACATTATTAGCATTAAATCTATGCTCGTCCATAACAACCTTGATTGCCTTAGCAAGTACGTCAGTCTGCTCAATTACACCATCGACATAGCAGTCTTCTGGTGCAGGAATTGTAACAGTCTTATGAACGACACTGTTCTTACCTGATTTAGTGATTTCACATATTTTAATATACTCGTTATTGATAACGATACTTACCAATTTACCTTTGGCTTTAGATGCAGCCATAAAATCCTCCTATCCAGCTCCCCACATAATAAGCTAATGATTTCTAGTTATAAAAATATATATAAATTTCCTGTTCTTTCTATATAGACAAAAACTCTCCTACATAAATATACAGATTAGTTAGAATCCCATAAAAGAAAGATACCAGTTAATTATATTCGTACCAAAAAGCATGGCTATTGTAAGCCCTGCACACAAATATGGTCCGAATGCCAGTACATGTTCAGCATCCGTGACTTTCATACGGATGGAATGAATGACTGCACCCAAGATGCAGCCAATCAGAAATGCCAGGATAATGCACTTCCATCCTAAAAATAATCCTGCAAACGCCATCAGCTTAATGTCTCCACCGCCAAAAGCGTCAATTCCTTTAATCGCTCGTCCAATAAAAAGACATATGAGCATGAATCCACTTATAACACAAAACCCTATTAGATAGTCTAATAGGTTCTTGTGATCTAATATGATTCTTATCACTGCCAAAACACCAATTGCCACATTAAGTGAAAATGGTATCTCGAAAGTTCTCCAGTCAATGACTGAAATAACAAGAAATATTGAAAATGCAAAGCACATCAATATGCTTACCGCATTAAATCCGTGAACTAAGAATACTATCACATATGCTATCCCATTGGTCGCTTCAATGATTGGATACTGCGGTGATATCTTAGTTTTGCAGTGTCTGCATTTCCCACCAAGTATTATGTAGCTTACCAGTGGTATGAGATCATACCACTGGATTTTTGCACCACATGTCATACAATGCGAATGTTCTGTAGCTATATTCTCTTTTAATGGTAATCTGTAAATCAGTACGTTCAAAAAACTTCCGAATACGATTCCGTATAGAAAGATAATGAAGTACAGTGGTAATTCGTATTGCATGATTTAATGTTCCTTAGATAATATTATTGAGTTGTGCCTATTGTTCAACTTCTGGTTCAGACACCACTCCATCAATCACTTTGAAAATTATCTTTTTAGAGTTATATCTAAATGAAGACATCTCAATTTTATTATTATTTAAAACATCGGTAAGTTCTTTGGTCACCTTAGTTTTTTCTTCTGATGAAATCTTTGTATTATTAATTGCAATCGTTCCATCTTCATTTATTACAACGCTTGAATCCGCTAAATCCTCATAAAAATCCTCATTAGACAAAACTGTTTCTATTGATTCTCTTACAATATCAAGATTCCGCTCATCTCTAATAATTCTCGATTTCTGAAGATATCTGATAAGTGCTGGTGTAATCACACCTAATAGTACTGCCATAATACTAATAACAATAATAAGTTCTACTAATGAGAACCCCTTATTATTATTTCTATATGTTTCTCTCATTTGCAAAAACCCAATCTTTATCTAATCATTTGAAATTATTTTAACTTGGATTAGACTGTGTAACTTTTCCATCTGCATCAATTGTAAAAGTAATGGTCTTGTCTTTGTAGTCTTTTGATGTAAGTTTGCATTCTGTTGAACCAATAGTATCTGTTAACTCCTTCTTAGCAGCGTCGCTAATTCCTGTACATGTAATAGCGCCTGTAGAGCCTGTTACTGTAACAGTCTTACCTACTAATTCTGAATGATAAGTTTCATCTGCTAAAACAGTAACTATAGCGCCTCTAACTGTATCCAGATTCTGATCATCTTTTGATTTTCTTGATTTCTCAATGTTCTTAATAAGTGTTGGAGCAAGTACACCAATAAGTACTGCCATAATGGCAATAACTACAATAAGCTCTACTAAAGAGAAACCTTTGTTACCTAATTTTTTCTGTGTTTTTTTCATGTTTCATATCTCCCTTTTGAAATATATTTATATAAATCCGTTCTCGTTAAGCGACCTACAGAACAGATTATATACTAACCTTGTGAACCCAACGTATTGTAAAGCTGAATCATTGGCTGGTAAATTGCAAGTATCAAAAGTACAACAACAAAAGCCATAAGCACAATAATAATAGGTTCCATTAATGAAGTAAGAGTCTGTGTCTGAACCTCTACTTCTTCTTCATAATAGACTGCCGAATTGGTAAGCATCTCTTCAACATTACCAGTTTCTTCTCCAATGCCTACCATATGTACAACCATCGGTGGAAAAAGTCCCGATGTCCTTAACTGATTAGAAAGTGGCAAGCCTAATGATACACCACTCTTTACTTTTTCTAATGCATCATAATATAATACGTTCTTCATAGTTGAAGCAGATATCTCAAGTGCATCAATCATTGGCATACCAGCCTGTAACAATGTACTCATCGTTCTTGCAAATGAAGCACATGCTGACTTAGTCTGTAACAATCCGAATACTGGAATCTTAAGTTTTAATTTATCAAGGTTATGCCTTCCATTCTCGGTATTACCATACAGCTTAACCCCCACAACTATTCCAACAACAACAATAAGATATACATACCAGTATCCCTTTATGCTGTCACTCATAGCAAGGATTGCCCTTGTTGTTACTGGAAGTTCTGAATCTAAGTCTTCAAACATTGTCATAAAGCTTGGTATAACAAATGTAAGCATTACTACAATAACACCTATCATAACAAAGATAAGAACTATTGGATACATCATTGCTTTCTTGACAACACCTTTTAACTTGGCATCTTTTTCAAACTGTACCGCCATTCGTGTAAGAGAATTCTCCAGACTACCAGAAGCTTCACCAGCCTTAATCATATCGACAAGAATACTTGGAAACTCTTCATTCTCCCTCATTGAATCCGAAAGGTTTTCGCCTTTTTCTACACTGGACTGGGTTCTCTCAATTGCCTCTTTAAGTCTCTTATTCTCTGTCTGTTCACCAAGCATCTCCAATGCATTAATTACGCTTACACCTGCTTTAAGAATACTTGCAAACTGCCGGCAGAATACGCTCATATCTCGTGCCGGTATTTTCTTTGGGCCAAAAAATGATAGATTAACATCTTTATCCAAAGCTCCCTGCTTACCTATTGATATAGGAGTAAAGCCCTGTTCCTTTATCTTTCTGGCTGCTTCATCTTTACTTTCTGCTTCAATAGCACCCTTAACATCTTTTCCCGAAGCGTCAACCGCTTTGTATGAAAATGTCTCCATATCACACTCCCCATTCTTAGTAAAATCTTTCCTTTTTAGTGCATTTAGTATAACACATAAGCACAATCAGGACAATAATTTTACTAAAATTAACAAACAAAATTAACAAATAATAAATTCTTTTTAAATTCACTTTTATATTTATAACATGTCTTAATAATATCATACTACACACTAAAAGTGGGTAATTTTCACTTTTATTTCGTATTTTCTAGCTTTATCGTTCTTGCTGTCATTCCTAAAAACATATAGAAATATGGTGTTGTATAATACATTGAATTTCCAAAGCATGCACCTGCTGCATATGCCAATGCACATCCTGCCGAAGCTATCGTTATAAGTTCCATTTTTTTAATTTTCTTCAATTGGCATATCATCATTGATATTAATGCACCCATATACATTACAAGCCCTGGTATTCCCATAAACACCATATACTGTATATATTCATTTTCTGGTCTGTCAGTGCCTCCTGCTAACACGCCTCCCAATTCGCCAGCATATTTTTCATTCAATTGTTCTGGTCCATATCCTAATATTGGACTTTCCGGTATCATTTTTAAGCAAGCTTTCCATAATCTCATTCTTCCCGTCCCTGCTCCATCTGCATCTTCCGCATCTGATATGACTGCATTAACATCATGAGAGAAGGTTGATAAATTAACTTTTAAGTTCTGTCCACTGCTTGATGGAATGATTCCTAACATGCTGACTGTGCTAAGGGAAATATATATAATTATCGGCACTAGTATTTTCTTTATATTGTTAGTTCTTACAACATACATTATGCATACAGCTATAACACCAAACATAGAGCCAAGATACGCACCAAATGTATTGTTCACCAAAAGGCAAAATAACTGGAACGCTATTCCTGCTGCATACATAATTTCATTTTTCTTAATATCTGACGTTAAGAATAACCCTGTCATTACCAGAATTGACATGTTAAGATAATATCCAAAATGATTAAACTGGCTGAATACAGTTGCTCTATCATAAACAAACATTTTGTGCATATATAACAGATGATTATCTTGAAGCAGCAGGCATATTCCAAGTATAACTGCTGTTACCGCGTATGTATTGAATATGCATTTTCTATATTTTGCTTCTTTAACTATATGCGCACACATATAAACCGCCGCATAGCAGCAATATGTCACAAGACCTTCATATCTGTACTCTGTTCCAAATATTGAAGTATATTTATCAGCCGAATGCATTGTACATATGATAATCCATACAAACAGCATCAAAAAAAATACATTCCATGGTTCTCTTTTAATAAACTCAAACAGCTCATTTTTCCAATTATTGCTCCGTGTCAGTATCATGCCTATAAAGTATGCTATCAGAAATTCCAATGTCAGCACACCCATAAGCAAAACTGCCGTCTGATAGCTTGACAATATATTCAATCTATACATAAATGTCTGCTCAGCCATCCCCATCCATCTTATATGAAAGAAGATTGATAGTATCGGCAATAAGCACCATCCCATCACTATGTACATTGCTATCTTTTCAAAAAAAATTCTCCCCAGCACCTCATATATTTCTTTAAGTGTTTTACACTTTTTTAATTTTGTAAGCATTTTATTTTTCTCCCCTTTTAGATTAATACTTTACTATAATATATCTATTTTTCTAGCTATTTTCAAGAAATAATTAAATGCTTTATTGATTCATTGTTCCTGATACCTATAGGTAGTCGCATTATTGCTTGACTTATAGGACATATCCAGGCAGAACCATTATTCAGCCTTCACTTTTTCTCCCAATCTACCTATAGATAAGCTTCCTCGTGCCTGCCTGATAGGTGATTTCCTACATTCTCATGTATTTCTGCCTGTATTTTACCTATATAGCTTGATTATTTATTGTTCTTATAGGAACACGTAGAAACAAGTCCATGAACAGAAGCTGGCTTCTCCAAAAAAGAAAAGCAACGCCAGTATCCACTCTTACCAGCATTGCTTTATCTTTATATATTATACTGTTATTCTGCCTTCCTTATCAGCTATCACTCCATATCCGGACACTTGTATCCCGCATTAATCATATTAGCTCGCAGCTTTTCTACACTTATCCCAAGCTTTTGCGCGCCCTTTTCCATACTTATACTCTTATCTTCTACCAGTGAATATATCATCTGATTGCCTCCAAGACTAAGCCCCTCTTTCATTCCTTTCTGAAGTCCCTCTTTCATTCCTTTCTCAATTCCCCTGTCTTCAAGTCTCTGCGCTACATCACACATATTGCTCACCCCTTCCTTATCTGACAATATCTCTTCATATCTGCTATCACCTGTCATAACTGATAAAAACTTTAGTATCTCATCCACATGCTTAATTGTTGTCTTATCATCTGGTATGTAATCTTTTTTCTCTTATTCAACATACAATTAATATAAGTTTTTGTCAATACCGCAATTGCGGTATGTTGCATATTATATTATCTGATACCTATTGGTAGTCGCATTATCGCTTGACTTATAGGACATATCTGGGCAGAATCCTTATTCAACCTTCACTTTTTCTTCCAATCTACCTATAGATAAGCTTCCTCGTGCCTGCCTGATAGGTATATTCCTGCAATTTCATGTAATTCTGCCTGAAATTTACCTATATAGCTTGATTATTTATTGTTCTTATAGGAACATGTAGAAACAAACCCCTGAACAGAAACAGACTTTTCTAAAAAGAAAAGCAACGCCAGTATCCACTCTCCCCCAGCATTGCTTTATCTTTATATATTATATTGTTATTCTGTTTTCCTTATCAGCTATCACTCCATATCCGGACACTTATATCCCGCATTAATCATATTAGCTCGCAGCTTTTCTACACTTATCCCAAGCTTTTGTGCGCCCTTTTCCATACTTATGCTCTTATCTTCTACCAGTGAATATATCATCTGATTTCCTTCTTCTCTTCCTTTCTGAAGTCCCTGTTTTATCCCCTCTTTAATCCCTTTCTGAAGCCCTTTTTGAAGACCCTCTTTCATTCCTTTCTCAATTCCCCTGTCTTCAAGCCTCTGTGCTACATCACACATATTGCTCACTCCTTCCTTATCTGACAATATCTCTTCATATCTGCTATCCCCTGTCATAACTGATAAAAACTTTAGTATCTCATCCACATGCCTAATCGTTGTCTTATCATCTGGTATGTAATCTTTGTTCTTTCTCTTGTTCACAAAGAAATTAGCAACTATCTTATAATCACTCGTAAACTTTGCTATCTGTTCATCGGTCAGCCACGCTATCTCAAACACATTAGCCTTAGTGTCATTAACATACTTATCCAGATTATGCGGAACTTTAATCATAGACTTAAGATTCTTTGGTGCCGTCCATTTTCTGTCTGTACCATAATACAGCACCATCGTTATTACCGGCACTATTGTTTTCTTATCACATTGTCCTCTGTATGAAGCACCTTCATATCCCGATATTCTTGCTGGCATTCTTTTCTCAACCTTTGTCTGATTCTCTATGCCATACAGGACTATGTCTGTACCTCCTCTTTTCCAATACTTAGCAATGTCGCGTTCCTGTTCATGAACTTTTCCGTCTTCAGCCTTATACTGTGAATGAACTGTCGTATTAACAAGTTCATTCTCTTCAACCTCCGGCTTTCCATCAAATAACAACACATTAACAATATCCGCAAATATATCGTTATTATCTTCTAGTACCTTTTGTGTTATATCTTTCTCTTTCATTCACATGCAAGCAGTCTGCCATGAATCTTTAACCATAAATCATTTTTAATATACAATTAATATAAGTTTTTGTCAATACCGCAATTGCGGTATGTTGCATATTATATCACATGATACCTATAGGTAGTCGCATTATTGCTTGACTTATAGGACATATCTGGGCAGAATCCTTATTCAACCTTCACTTTTTCTTCCAATCTACCTATAGATAAGCTTCCTCGTGCCTGCCTGATAGGCTGTCTCTTATACACATCTGACGCTGCCGACGAAGAGGATAGTGTAAATCTCGGTGGGCGGCGGATCCTTAAAAAAAAAAAATAAACATAAAGAACAAGAG
>OJJE01000494.1_pt1 | contig 11151 bp, 9 predicted proteins | sample 1596091 | NCBI WGS metagenome assembly OJJE01 (sample SAMEA4350129, study PRJEB24818) | metagenome | biome: human; feature: gut; material: faeces | place: Denmark | collected 2013-09 | reverse complement strand
TCAGGTTATAATGAGTATCATAATCTCCACTTCGCACGCTAGTCTCTATTATACCAATCCATGTCTCCTCAGACTATATAATAAGCATTAGTTACTAGCTGCTTGTATCTTTTTTTTTTTCAAGCAGAAGACGGCATACGAGATAGGAGTCCGTCTCGTGGGCTCGGAGATGTGTATAAGAGACAGTGAAGGGAAACGTATATATTTTATTTAGGGGGATCGCGACCAGAATGAAGGCAATGATACCGGCCTGCACCATGACGTCCAGGCTCTTGGCACCCAGGGACGGGCTGATGGTGGAGTAGCTCTCGGCGGACAGGGCAAACGGCAGAGAGCCGGAGTTGATCTGGTTCGCCAGCGTGGAGGCGCTGTCCTGATCGAAGTTGCCCTTGATGATGGCCTCACCGCCGGTGATGGCCTCGTTGACCGTGGCGGTGGAGATGTTATTATCATCCAGCCAGATGGAGATCGTGCCGTTGCTGGCTGCCAGCTCGGTGGTGGCCGTGGCAAAGGCAGATGCGCCCGCAGAGTTGAACTTCAGCTGGACGACCCAGCCTTCGGTCTCGTTGTAGGCAGCGCTTGCGGAAGCCACGTCGTCACCGCTCAGGATCTCCTCACCCGTGGCGGACGAGCCCTTGCGGAACACCATCTTGGCGGTGGTGCCGATCTCGTCGATTGCGGTCTGCGGGTTGAAGTCCGCCTCGTCATTCTTCCACGGGAAACGCACGATGATACGATTCTTGTTGTTGTCAACGTAGCTCTCGTAGTCGGTGATGCCGAGGCCGACAAGGCGGTCCTCGATAACCGTTTTAGCTGCGGTCATCTGGGCATCGGTGGCCTCCACATCGTCGGCAGGCATGAACGTAACGTCCACGCCGCCGCGGATGTCGATGCCGAAGCGGATGTCAGATGCGCCCTTGACGTAGACATTCTTGGTGTCGCCGTAGGTATAGCTCACACCCAAGATGGCCGTCAGGGAGAACAGCACGATCAAAATTGCCACGACGAACAACGGCCATGACTTCCCTTTTCTGTTCATAGAAACCTCCAAAAAACTTGCCCGCACCGGCGGGCGGGATTATATTTTACTGCTGGTCGGCCAGCAGCTTTTCAACAACTGCCAGGCGCACACAGACGCAGAGCAGTGCAGAAGCGGTTTCGACCTCGGTCAGGCTCGGATAGGTCGGCGCAATGCGCAGATGCGAGTCATCGGGATCCTTGTGGTAGGGGTAGGCAGAGCCGGCACCCGTCAGGGTCAGGCCGCAGTCCTTGCACAGCTGGGCTACGCGCTTGGCGCAGCCGGGCATGACGTACAGGCTGATGAAGTAGCCGCCCTTGGGGTTCGTCCAGTGGGCGATGTTGCCGCAGGGGGTCAGCTCCTCGGCAAAGGTGGTCTTGACGGCGTCAAAGCAGGGCACCAGGCGGCGGCGGTGCTTGGCCATGTGGGCCAGGACACCGGCCTTATTCTTGAGAAAACGGACATGGCGCAGCTGGTTCATCTTGTCGTAGCTGATGATCATCGTCGAGAAGCGCTTGCACATGTACTTCATCGAGTTCTCGCTGCAGGCGATGGCGGAGATGCCCGCGCCCGGGAAGGTGATCTTGCTCGTGGAGGTGAACATAAAGACACGGTCCTCATTGCCGTACTTCTTGGCCTCGTTCAGCAAAACCGGCGTCTCGATGATCGCATCGGTCAGGTGGTGGACGATGTACGCCTCATCCCAGAAGATCTTGAAATCGGGGGCGGCGGTCTTGAGCGCGGCAAAGCGGCGGATCGTCTCGTCGCTGTAGGTGTAGCCGTCGGGGTTGGAGTACTGCGGCACGCACCAGATTCCCTTGATGGTGTCATCCTCGGCGACGAGCTTTTCAATCATGTCCATGTCAGGGCCGTCGGGGCTCATGGGCACGGAGATCAGCTCAAAGCCCATCTCCTCGGTGATGGCAAAGTGGCGGTCATAGCCGGGCACGGGGCAGAGGAACTTGCGGTGCTCGACCTGGCCCCAGGGCTTCGGGGAATCCTGGAAACCGAACATCATGCCGATGGCGACCAGGTTGTACATCAGCTGCAGGCTGGAGTTGCCGCCCACGAAAACCTCGCCGGGCTGCACGCCGAACACATCGGCAAACAGTGCGCGGGCCTCGGGCAGACCCTCCAGCTCACCGTAGTTGCGGGTGTCAAAGCCGTTGTCGGTGATGTAGTTGTCCATCTTGAGCAGGTCCATGGCCAGATCCATCTGGTGAGGGCCGGGCTTGCCGCGGGCCATGTTCAGCTTCAGGTTCATACCCTGAAACTTTTTGTACTGGGCCTCCAGCGCGGTCTTTTCAGCGGTGAGTTCGTCGTGATTCATTGCAAAGTAATCAGCCATAAGTACGATCCCCCTAAATAAAATATATACGTTTCCCTTCATAACCCTGCGCGTGCCATCCTCTATCTTGGCACAACCACAGGCGTACACTACATTATATACGATTTATCTGAAATAAACAAGCACTTTTTGCCAGATAGTGCGCTTTTTTATGCGGAAAAATACAAAAAAGCACATCTGCACCAAAAAACAGATGTGCTTTTGCAAAAAACAAAGAAAAAACGACTGGACCGTAAGCCGGGTTCTGTATCAAACGACGATCTATCTTGTCCTTGCGTCGCCGCAAGGCTCACGCCATCACCGGGACGCGCGAGACTCCGCATAATGTCCCATACGGATGTTGCTTCGAGCAGGGTTTACATAGCCGCAAAGTCGCCAGTGCGCTGGTGAGCTCTTACCTCGCCTTTCCATCCTTACCGCTTTCGCGGCGGTTTCTTTCTGTTGCACTATCCCTGGGGTCACCCCCGGCTGCCGTTAGCAGTTACTCTGTCTCTGTGAAGCCCGGACTTTCCTCAGGCAGCCCTTGCGGGCTGTCCCGCCGCCGTATGTTCCACTCGTTTTCTAAAAGAGTATAGCATACTTCCGCCCTGTTGGCAAGGCATTTTATAAAAGCAGCCGCAAAATCAGCAGGGCCGTCACGCCGGGCAATCCCAAAACGCCCGCGCAGAACGCCGTAAAGCGGTTCAGCGGCAGCGCAATGCCGGTCACCGGCTCCAACAGGCCCAGCAGGGCCAGCGCACCCAGACCGCAGACGGCCCCTGCCAGCAGACTGCGCATTCCGTGCCGCTGGCGGGCGGCACAGCGCAGTACGGCGATGGCGCACACAGCTGCGAGCAGACAGGGCCAATATTCGGTCATGGCTCCTCCCCTTCCGCCCGCAGTGTGCGAAGCAGCGCCCGGCAGCGGCACATCAGCGCGGCGTGCTGGTAGGTCAGCTGGTCAATATAAAATGGGTCCTGCGCCTCCGTGAAGGCGCGCTCGTTCGAGCGCAGTGCCTGCAAGGTCGTTTCCAGCTCGGCCCTGGCGGCGCGGCGCTCACGCTCCTGCCTGGAAATGCGTCTGAACATAACTCCTCCGTCACAACAGAATGCAGATCAGCCCGTCGCAGCCCTCGTTGATGATGCGCTCAAGCGTCTGCTGCAGGCGGCTGCGTGCCTCCTGCGGCATGTGCAGCAGCTTTGCCTGCACGCCCTCGCTGACCAGCTCGTTCAGGCTCTTGCCGAAAATATTCGTGCTCCACAGCTTGCCGGGGTCGGTCTCAAAGTCCGCCAGCAGACTTTTGATAAGCTCCTCCCCCTGCTGCTCACTGCCGACGGTGGGTGAAAGCTCGGTGTGGATGTTGGCGCGCATGATGTGCAGGCTGGGGGCGCTGGCCGACAGCCGCACGCCGTACTGCCCGCCCTGCCTGACGATTTCGGGTTCTTCCAATGTCAATTCATCAATGCCCGGCATGACGATGCCGTAGCCCGTGGCCTCGACCTGGTCAAGGGCGGATTTGATCTTGTCATAGGCGCGCTTGGCCCGGGCCAGGCTGACGACGCAGGGCAAAAGGCTTGCCTCGTCCACGATGTCCAGCCCAGTCTGTTCACCGAGGATCTTATAGAAAATATCCGGGGCGACGGCAGCGGTGATGCTGACACTGCCGCTGGCCAAATCCATGCCGGTCAGGCTGGCGGCGGTGATGTATTCACACCCCAACTGAGGGCGCTTGCCTGCAAGGTCGGCCATCCGGTGCACCGAGGCAGCAAAATCCAGCATGGAAGTGTAGACCGCGCTTTGCAGCCAGTGCCCGCTTTCGAGCATCGTGACCCAGGCGGGCATCTGCACGGCGATCTCGCGGATCGGGAACTCGTACAAAAGCGTTTGCAGCAGCTTGTCGAGGGTCTCGACGGTCATCGTCGTGCAGTTCAGCGGAAGGACCGCGTGGCCGTAGGTCTCGGCCAGCTCGGCGGCAAGGCGCTGTGCATCGTCGCTGTCCGGCTCGGCGCAGTTCAGCAGGATGATATACGGCTTGCCGATGCCGTCCAGCTCTGCGATGATACGGCGCTCGGCGTCGAGATACGCCTCCCGCGGCAGGTCGGCAACGGAGCCGTCCGTCGTTACGACGAGGCCCACCGTGGCGTGCTCCCGGATGACGCAGCGGGTGCCGGTTTCGGCGGCCAGGTCAAACGGGACCTCGTGGTCGAACCAGGGACTCTTAACCAGGCGCGGAGCCTCGTTTTCTTCATGGCCGAGCGCGCCGTCCACCATGTAGCCGACGCAGTCGATGAGCCGCGCCTTGAAGCTGCCGCCGCCCGAAAGCTCGAGTTTGACGGCTTTCTCGGGGATGAACTTCGGCTCCGTTGTCATGATGGTGCGCCCGGCGGCGGATTGGGGCAGCTCGTCATGGGCGCGGGCACGACGAGCCTCGTTCTTGATGCGCGGCAGCAGCATCAGCTCGGCAAACCGCTTGATAAAGGTGCTTTTGCCGCTGCGCACCGGGCCGACGACGCCGAGATAGATGTCCCCGCCGGTGCGCTGTGCAATGTTTTGGTAGATTTGATCCTGTGTCACGGATGTGTCCCTCCTTTACAGCGCTGCGGGGATCAGCAGACAGGCGGTGTCCGTCGTAAGCTCCTGCGGCGGGTCACCGTTGGTGTCCAGATGGTTGGCGGCGGCCAGGTCACGGGCGCGGGCATGGTAGCGCCTGGCAATGTCAAAGATGCGCTCCCCCTGCCGGGCGTAGTAAATATAGAGGGCCGGGCCGTCGCTGTCGTCGTATTCCTCGCCCAGCTCCACGCCGCAGAGCGCGTCAAAGCTCTGCGCCTGGAACAGGGCGCCGCTGATCTCGATCTCTAAATCGACCCGCAGCCGTGCACCGTTTTTGCTGCTGGCGACCCGCGCGACGGAGGCCCCGACACTTGGCCACGCACCGTCAGTGCTGCCGGGCCAGAGGCCGTCAGGCTGCCAGGTAAACGCCTTGTCGTAGCAGGTCAGCTCACCGCGGGCATCGCTGATGAACACATGCGCAGTCCCCTTGCCCAGTAGTTTTAAATGTGTTTCAGCCTTGTTGCCGTCAGCCTGTGCGGCGCACAGGGCACCCAGCGTTACAAAGCAGCCGAGAACAGTGCCCTCGGCGTCGGGCAGGTCGTCGTCAAGCGTGACCGGGATACGCCCGGTCAAATCCGCGGTTTTCTGCAAAAGGCGACAGACCGTCTGCACGGTCTGGGTCTTACAGAGCGTGGAGTAGGCGTCGGCCACGACGGTGTGCTGCACGCTGCGCCAGACCTCGACGCGCAGCTTCCAGGTCACCGAGAGGGACGCTTCCCCTGCACCGTCGACTGCGCTCAGTGTGCAGGCCAGCACCTCGCCGCGCACAAGGGCTGTGTCGTCCTCGGTCACGCCGGGCAGCTCCAGCGTCTGCTGCACGGCAAGATCCTTGCTGCGCACGGTCAGCTCGCCGGTGTCGGTGTTCTGGCTGCATATTTGAATTTGCAGCGTCCCCTGCACACTGACCTGCCCGGTGGCCGGCGCTGCGCTGCCGGCAGCAAAGCTGCCGGTGATGTCCAGCACGCTTTCCCCGGTGCCGGGCAGCGCCGCAGCGGTCTCGGCAGTCAACGTTTTTTCCTCGGTCACGGCGCATTGCAGGCCCTGCATCGTGCGGGTGTACTGCTCAATGCCGCAGTCGGCCAGTGCGGTCAGCAGCTCGGACTCCCGCCGCACGGCCACTGCGGCGCAGAGGATGTACGCGCCGCGCAGGTCGATGCGGTGCTCACTGACGGCGCGGCAGTTGCAGTATTCCGGTTCGCCCCAGACCTGGGCCGGGCCGTCGGCGTACTGCCCGGCGGGCAGCTCGACCAGCTTTTCAAAGGCAAATTTCTGCTCGGTGCGCAAAAGGCGCGTGCCGGGCTCCTCGCTCTGGTAATAGACGGTGCAGCGCAGATAGCCCTCGCTCTGCCAGCGCCCGCCGGATACACGGTTCTGCAGCACAACGGGCGTGATCAGGCACTTGACGATCTTGAATACGGCGGGCAGGTAGTCGGGAATCAGAATCTCCGTTTCCACGGGAAGCTCCAGCCGTGTTTCCCAGCGTCCGCCGTAGGATGCGATGGTGTCTTTGAACACCTTGAGTTCCATATTGCTTGCCCCTTTCCGGTTATGTTCTGGGGCATTATATGCGGCAGGGCAAAAAAATAGCCCCTGCCCGAAACAGGCAGGGGAAAAATTTGGATTCAGACCTTGAAGGCTGCGCGTAAGATCCAACGGAAGGCGCGCGGGCAGCGAACTACGACCACATGCATGGCATACACCTCACTTTCCGTGTTTGTGTACGCTATACTATGCCGGGCAGTGCTGCGGTGTTACGCATCGTCGCGGGTCAGCACAACGAGACCGCAGCCGCCGGAGCATTGCAGCTGTGCGGTGTCCGCGGTAAACTCATTGCTGACGCCGAGCGGATAGTCCGCGGTCAGCACGGCGTTTTCCAGCGGGTAGAACGCGCCGCGGATGCAGACGCCGGTCATCCGACCCTCCATCGGGAAAAGGGAGAGATACTTCCAGTCCCTGCGCTGCAAAATAAGCTCGCGGCCCGGCACAAGATACCGCAGCTCGCTGCGCTCGTTGGCCAGCAGGACGTTCACGCCGTTTTTGGCAAGATACAGCCCGGTGGCAAGGTTGGCCAGTGTGTGCTCCAGCCGTGCCCCGCCCAGAGCACCCAGCAGGGTGATCTCGTCATAACCGTGCTCCAGCAGCCAATGGGCGGCGTACTGGGTATCGGTATCGTCCTTCACATGGGGCAGCACAATGGTCTCGTGCTCGGTTTTGGGCTGCGGGGCGGAGTCAAAGTCACCGACGATGAGGTCGGGACGCAGGTCAAGCCGTTCGGCATTGCGGTAGCCCGCGTCGCAGGCCACAACAAAATCACCGGGCTGCACATAGCGGCACAGTGCGGTGGAAACCGGCACGGCGGAAAGAATCACAGCACGCCTGCTCATTTCTCCCACTCCTTCCGTGCGCTGGCTTCCTCATACATGGCAAGGTAGCTTGCATAGCGCGTTTTGCTGATGGTCCCGGCTTCGACAGCCTCACGCACAGCACAACCGGTCTCACTGCGGTGGGAGCAGCCCGTAAAGCGGCACTGCCCGAAATAGGGTCCGAACTCCGGGAAGGTGTGCTGCAGATCATCCTTCGGGATGCGGCAGAGCTTCTGCGCCTCCAGGCTGGCAAAGCCCGGCGTATCAGCCAGACGCCCTCCGCAAATCTCAAAAATTTCGACCTCGCGGGTCGTGTGCCGCCCGCGGCCCAGCTTTTGGCTGATCTGCCCGGTCTCACGGTGCAGCGCGGGGGCCAGCGTGTTGAGCAGCGTCGATTTGCCGACGCCGGAGTTGCCGCAGAAGGCGCAGAGATGCCCTTCAATATAGCCCTTGACCTCGTCAAGGCCCTCGCCGGTCTCGTAGTTCAGCTGCACCAGCGGGATGCCGCTGCCCGCGTAGGCGGTGCGCAGCATATCGGCAGCAGCCAAATCAGATTTTGTCACAACAAGCACGGGCTGCACATCCTTGTAGATGGCAGCGGCGGCCAGCTGGTCCAGCACCAACGTACTGGGTACGGGCTGGGTCGTGCTGGTAACGATGAACAGAATATCCAGATTGGCAATCGGCGGACGAATAAAGACGTTTTTGCGCGGTAAAATCTCATCGATCATTGTGCCGTCGTCGGACAGGGTGACGTTGTCTCCCGCCACCGGCGTGATGCCGCGCTTGCGGAAGATGCCGCGCGCCTTGCACTCGACGATGCCGTCCGTCGTCTTTACATAGTAGAAGCCGCCGATGCCTTTTGTAATATACGCCATGACTTCCCCCACATCAGGCAATGGGGTTGCCTTGTGCGTCGCACCGCTGGCCGTTCTCATTCCACATGGTACCGTCGGTCAGCTGATGGATCTGGTGACTGCCGTCAGCACTTGGCCACCAGCTCTCCTGCACGGTGATGGAACCGTCCTCGTTCACAGTGGGTTCGACTGGCTCGGGGGTGGCAACGACCTCGGGCACGCCGGTGGACACCACGAGTGTGATGACGCTCGACTTACGGACCGTGGAACCGGCATCGGGGCTCTGGCTCAGTACCGTGCCCGCGGGCTGTTCGCTGGCCTGCTCGATTGTGCGGATAGACAGGTTCAGCCCCTTGACCTCATTGCGGGCTTCCTCAATGGTCTTGCCGGTCAGGCTCGGGACCTGGCTCTCCTTGCTGACCTCGGAGCGGCTGACGTACAGGATGACCGTGGAGTCACCCTCGACGGTCTCCCCGGCGGCGGGCTGGGTGTAGACAACAGCGCCGTTGGCCACGGAGTTGTCGGACATGGGCTTCTTGGTCACGCGCAGACCCATATCCTTCAGGGTCTGCTCGGCATCCTCGGCCACCATGTTCTTCGTCTCGGGGATCGTGACGTACTGGGTGCCCAGGCTGACGGTCAGCACGATGCGCTGCTTCTCCTTGACGGTACGCCCGGCCTTGGGGGTCTGGCGGATGATTGTGCCCGCGGGTTCACTGGAATACTCCTCCGGGAATTCGGCGCGCAGCAGGTTGTTGTAGTCGGTGGCGAGGAACTCGTCCTTTGTCATGCCCACAAAGCTGATGACCTGCACATCGGCACGGTTGGAGAACAGCAGGTTGCTGGAATTGGTGAAGATCAGATAGATCAGGATGGCAGCGCCGATGACAAACGCCACGGCCATGCCGAAGAAGATCGGCAGCAGGGAAAAGCCCTTGGATGCCTTTTTCTTCTTCTTTTGGGCAGATTTGCTGCGGCCAGGGTTCGATGTGCCGACACGACGGGCGTCACCCGTGTGGATGCTGGTGGATTTCGGGCTGGGCTTTGTGTTGCTTACCACGCGGTTGATGTTCCTTTCCGGGTTGTCCTCGGCACTGCGGTACTCATACGCAAACTGGATGGACGGGTTGCGCTTGAATTCCTCGATAGCGGCCAGCATCTCCTGGGCGCTCTGGTAGCGCTTGTCGGGGTCCTTTTCCATGGCTTTCTCGGTAATCTGGCGCAGTCCTGCCGGGGTCTGGGGTGCGATTTCGGCCAGCGGCTTCGGCTTCTCCGAAATCTGCATGATGGCGATGGACACTGCACCGTCGCCGTCAAACGGCAGGCGGCCCGACAGCATCTCGTACAGCATAACGCCGACAGAGTAAATGTCAGTGCGGGCGTCGGTGCGCTCACCCTTGGCCTGCTCAGGGCTGATGTAGTGCACCGAGCCGATGGCCTTGTCGCTGACGGTCTGGCTCTGTGCGCGGGAGAAGCGTGCGATGCCGAAGTCCATCATCTTGATGGAGCCATCTGCCAGCAGCATAATGTTCTGCGGCTTGACGTCGCGGTGAATGATGCCCTTGGAGTGGGCGTGCTGCAGAGCACTCAAAATCTGGGTGGCAAAGTGCACGGTCTCCTTCCAGGTCAGGGCACCGCCGCGCTGCTTGAGATATTCCTTTAAAGTGATGCCGTCCACATATTCCATGACGATGTATTGCAATTTGTCGGTGACAGAGACGTCATAGACCTTGACGATGTTGGGATGGCTCAGAATGGAGATCGCCTTCGACTCGTTCTTGAAGCGGCGAACCAGTTCCTCATTGTCCAGAAATTCGTCTTTTAATACCTTGACGGCGATCTGGTTGCCCGTTTTTAAATCAGTGCCGCGGTAGACATTGGCCATGCCGCCGACACCCACGAGACTTTCAATTGAGTAGCGGCCATCCAGCCGTTTGCCGATCAGATTATCCATTGTTGACCTCCGTAGCTTCCACGCCCATGAGCAGGACCGTAATGTTATCCTGACCGCCCGCCTGCAGGGCGCGGTCTACCAAAATACTGGTTGCATCAAAAAAAGGAACCTCGCGCAGTACCTGCGCAATGTCATCGTCTGCGACCATGTTCGTCAGGCCGTCGGTGCACAGCAGCAGGATGTCCCCCACCTCGATTTCGCAGCGGTTGTACTCCGGCACAATGTTGGCCGAGACGCCGAGCGCGCGGGTGATGAGGTTCTTCTGCGGGTGGACGGCAGCCTGCTCCCGCGTGATCTGGCCGCTGTCGACGAGCTGCTGCACCATCGAGTGGTCGCGGGTGATCTGCCGCAGCCCGCCTGCGTGGAACAGGTAGGCGCGGGAATCCCCGGCGTGCACCACATGGGCTATGCCGCGGCTGGCGTAGGCGCAGACGCCGGTGGTACCCATGCCCTGCATCTCGGGGTCAGAGGTGGACTTTTCATACACGGCGCGGTTCGTGATGTCGAACCCGCGCATGAGGAAAGTCTTTTCCATGCCAGGCTGCAGGGCCTTCATGTGGCGGGCAAAATACTGCTGCATGGTGTCGGTAGCAATGCGTGCAGCAATGCGCCCGCCGTTGACACCGCCCATGCCGTCGCAGACGATGCCCCAGGCGGTGCCGCCTGCCAGCTGCTGCGCACAGTAGTTGTCCTGGTTTTCCTGCCGGCAGCTGCCGATGTCCGTGATCGCGGCAATCTTCATTCGGGTTGGTTCCTTTCCGCTGCTCCGTTGCGGAGCAAGACTCATTTTCCCTGCGCGTCCTCGCGGCGCAGCTGGCCGCAGGCGGCGCTGATCTCGCTGCCCAGACGGCGGCGGACCGTGGCGTTGACGCCGAGGCTCTCCAGCTTCTGCTGGAACCGGCGGACGTTGGCGGCATCGGTGGCGGAGGAGGGGCTGCCGTCCACCGGGTTGATGGGGATGAGGTTGACACTGACTCTTATACCAATCTCCGGGCCCACGAGACGGACTCCTATCTCGGATG
>OJJE01000490.1_pt1 | contig 11232 bp, 8 predicted proteins | sample 1596091 | NCBI WGS metagenome assembly OJJE01 (sample SAMEA4350129, study PRJEB24818) | metagenome | biome: human; feature: gut; material: faeces | place: Denmark | collected 2013-09 | reverse complement strand
TGTATAAGAGATAGTTCTGTTTGGTGTATTTTTTTTTTTTTCAAGCAGAAGACGGCATACGAGATAGGAGTCCGTCTCGTGGGCTCGGAGATGTGTATAAGAGACAGGGCTATATATATGGCGGTTACATAACTGTTGATAAGAGAAATGATTATGAGCCGGATGCGGATTTCGAGGAGTACCTTGATTCGCAGGGGTTCCCGGATAGTTATAAGGAAGGGTTAAGACAGCTTCATGCGCAGTATCCTAACTGGGTGTTTGTGGCGGACCATAATGGAAAAGACTGGTCTGATGTTGTGGAAAACCAGAATGTAATTGGAAGAAGTCTCATATACGGTTCAGCAGTATCTTCGTGGAAGTCAGTTGCTGATGGCTGTTATGACTGGGAATCAGGTAAATATACAGGACTAGATGGAAGCTGGGTTCAGGCGTCATCTGCTCTTGTTGAATATGCACTTGATCCAAGAAACTTTCTGAATGATACTAATATATTCATGTTTGAAAATCTTGCATTTGACGGTTCGTTACAGGATGAGAGCGGTCTTGAGAGTATGGTTAGCGGTACATTTATGGAGGATTCAAACCATGATTTGTCATATGAAGGAACTGATTATACATATATAACCGGTCTGCTTTTTGCAGGACAGAAATCGGGTGTGAGCCCTTATCACCTTGCATCAAGAATACTGCAGGAACAGGGGTATGATGGACATGGCAGCAGTATATCAGGAACACAGTCTGGTTACTATGGATATTATAATTATTATAATATTGGAGCATCCCCAAGTGCAGGTTCAACTGCTGTCCAGAATGGGCTTAGATATGCATCAAGAACAGATGAAAGTTCATTAAGACCTTGGAATTCAAGAATGAAATCCATTATCGGCGGTGCAATTTTCCTTGGACAGAGTTATATAAACAAAGGACAGAATACTCTTTATTATGAAAAGTTTGATATGACTGGAAGAGGTCATCAGTATATGACTAATGTTCTTGCACCTAGAAGTGAATCAGTTAAGAGCGCACAGGGCTATAGTGACAGTAACAAGAATAATATAGCATTTATATTCAGAATACCTGTCTATGAGAATATGCCTGAAAATGTATGTGAAATTCCAACAGGAGATGGCAGCCCTAATAACAGATTATCTGACTTATATGTTGATGGTTATTCATTGACTCCGACATTCAGCCTGTATAAAACAGAATATAGTCTTATTGTTGATTATGATACATCATCTGTATATGTTGGAGGTTCAACACTTGATTCTTCAGCAGATGTAAGCGGACTGGGATATCATGATCTTTCAGTTGGAAGTAATGATATTACAATTACTGTTACAGCAGATAATGGCGATAATCAGGACTATACTATAACTGTTGTAAGGCAGGATAAAGAACCGGACCCAACACCGGAGCCAGATCCAGAACCAACACCAGATCCAGAACCGGATGTTGCTTATCCGGGATTTTCAACAACATTATCTGTTGATGAGGATGAAAAATACATAAGTGGTTTAACTGTATCAGGTTATGTCCAAGATGTGCTTGATAAGATTGATAATTATAATGGTGCTTATTCTAAGATACTTAATAAGAATGGCAATGAGAAGGATGGATTAGTCGGTACAGGAGATATCCTTATAACATATAACTCTTCTGGTGAAGAGGTCAGCAGATATGAGATTGTTATATATGGGGATGTCAATGGCGACGGAGAGATTGATTTGTTTGATTTTGCACAGATAAAGAGATCTATATTAGGTATAGCAGACCCTTCAGGAGTATATTGGAAGGCGGCCGACTGTAACAGAGACGGAGAACTTGATTTGTTTGATTTTGCAAAGGTTAAGAGATACATTCTTGGAATAGGAAGTATTAATCAATAATTATTGTTTGAAAGGATGACTATGAATAAGATAAAAAAATTACTTGCTTTTATAGGTGTACTAGCTATGTGCATTGCATTGATTCCTGTGTATTATGCTAAGGCTGACGAACAGGCTTCTATATCTATAAGTTCAGCAAGCGGAACAGTTGGAAGTACGATAACGGTAACGGTTACTATATCTGCATCTGATGTTATTGATGCAGCCTCTGTTCCAGTGTCATATGATAATTCAATTATAAAACCTGTAGGTGCAGGTAATAGTGGTGTTGTATCATTTGCACTTCTTGATGCATCAGCATATGGCTCAAATGAATCTATATCTATGCAGTTTGAAGTTATTGCAGCAGGAACAACGACGCTTAGTGTTGCAGGTGATGCAAAGATATCTGTTAATGGTGAACGTGCAACAGTCAGCAGTTCCTCATCAGGAAAGGTCACAGCAAAAGCTCCAGCCAGCTATTCATCAGACAACACTTTAAAGTCCCTGCAGATAAGTCCTGGAACGCTTTCACCAGCATTTTCACCAGACAGGACAACATACAATGCAACTGTTGATGCTGATGTTACAGAGCTAGTTGTAAGTGCTGCCGCTAATGACAGTGCTGCCAAGATAAGCATAAGCGGAAGAAGAATGGACCCGGGAAGTAATACAACAACAATTACTGTTACTGCAGAAGATGGTTCAGTTAAGAAATATATAATATATACAACAAGACTTGAGGATGGTCAGGAAGCAACAACAGAGGCTGAGTCAAAGACAGAAGCTGTTACAGAAGATGCATCACAGACGGTTAATAATGATGGAACTGTGACGATAGATGGCAGGAAGTATTCTGTTGTAAAGGATTATTCAGGAATCACAATTCCAGATGGATATCAGGAGATTGACTACGATTATAATGGTCAGAAGATAAATGTGGTTAAAGGCATAAAGACAGGTATTATCCTTATGTATCTTGAAAGTGAAGATGGAAAAGGCGGGTTCTACATCTATGATGAGACTGCGAAAACATTTTCACCATACAATACTGTTGCAGAACCAGAGATAACATATGTTGTTCTGCCTATAACGAACTCGTTAGATAAGCCGGCAGGTTATGCACTTACAAGGTTTACCATGAATGGTAAAGAAGTGCAGGTACTTATGGACGCTGACAGACAGTACTGCCTGTTCTATGGAGTAAGTTCTCTTGGAGAGAAGGGATGGTTCAGATACAGGGTAAGTGATGGCTCGATTCAGGCGTATTCTGTTGTGAAATCTGACACTGCTAATGCTGATGTTAAGGCTGATAATGGAAAAACATCAGGAAACAGCAGATTCTGGCTGATGATAGTATTAATACTTGGACTGATAATAGCGGTATTTATAGTGATTACTATTGTTCTTTGCTCTAAGCTTGCGAAAGTGAAGAAGGTGTTTAACATGGCGTCAAAGGATGGTGTTGACCTTGATGAATACACTGAAAAAGTAATTGAAGGGTACGAATCAGACGAAGATGACAGCTACGCGGAACTTGATACATCAACTGACACAGTCTCTTATGTAGATGATAAGTCAGGTAAGAATGATGTAGAAGAGTTGAAGCTCTTTGATGTTGATGATGATAAGTAAATAATTAAAAAGCCTTAGTGAAAATGTGATGCTCAGATTACATTTTCCTAAGGCTTTTTCTCATTCTTCCGGAAGCTTCCAGTTTTCTGCCTGACTATAATAGTCGGCTGACATTTCGTTATATTGGGCAGCCTGATATGGGTCGTCTGTTGCTGCGGCAAGTTCTTCATAACATTTACCAAGCAAAGATAAAGGCTTGTTTCCGCTGCTTGCCACATCAAGTATGCTCTCTGTCTCAAATGCAGCATTATACAGCCACAGCACAGCTTCCTCATAGTCTGTCTGGTTCATGTAAAATGTTCCTAGAATCAGACACATTTCAGCAGGAGGATTGTCGGCAACTGCTTTTAAAGTGGTCTTAAAGAATGCGTCAGTGTCACCGTCTGCCATATATATCTTAGCAAGAATACAGTTGATTTCTTTCATTAAATCATTGCTTCTGCCTTCTTTTGATAGAATATTTTCAAATATATTCCTGAAAGCAATAAAGTCGGAATCTTCACCGGATATAAGAAGTTCTTTACACAGCATGGTAACTACATAATCTTCAATGTGGATACCTTTTTCAAATGCTTTGAAATATGTTGAAAAATCTCTTTTACTATGGTCGCCCGACTGCATGTGAAGAATTTCAATGTCACTGTCATATACGATTGGCGTGAGCCGTACTGTTTCATGTATTGGTGAAATCCATGTGAATGGACGGAGCCTTTTGAAAAGCTTCGGGCGGAGTTCTTTGTGTGCATTGTATACAGAATTATATTCTGATGCATTGACATAATACATCTGAACAATGTCTATCTCTGGAAGAAGCATATGTTTCAATTCTCTTAATGCGTAGTTGTTAGTATCATCAAGCACTTCGTCTGCGTCAGCACTGAATATGTAGTCACATTCAGCTTTGGAAAATGCGAAATTTCTTGCGGCTGAAAAATCATTTATCCATTCAAAATCATATATTTTATCGGTGTAGTGAGCGGCAATTTCTTTGGTATTGTCAGTTGAGCCTGTGTCTACAATAATCAATTCATCATAAGTTCCTGCGTATGAATCAAGACACCTTGCAAGAATGTCCTGCTCATTTTTTACAATCATGCACATGCTTATTGATATCATGTTTTTCTCCTGTTCTTAATTGGATTTATATAGGTTATATCGGTAAATGCCTTGATTTTTTTAGGTATTCGTAAGATACTTGTTATCAATGATAACATATATCTGATACGAGGTACACAATGTCAAAAAAGAAATCTGCAGCAGAACCAGTTGAATATATAGACAGTCAGGCTTTTGACGCGGCGAAAGAGAAGATAATCGGTAAGAGCCATAATGACAAGGGGATAGGTACTTTGTCGGAAAAGACACTGCATGCAGTATTAAAAATGTATTATGAACCCGATGAGGATAATCATGAGGTTGCAATAGATGGTTATTTTGCAGATATATATAACGAGCATGGGATAATTGAGATTCAGACGAGGCAGCTTAACAAGTTAAGGGATAAGTTGTCAGTGTTCCTGAATGAATATCAGGTTAGGGTTGTATATCCAATGCCATATGAGAAGTATTTAAGCTGGATTGAGCCGGAAACAGGGGACATTACTTCTAGAAGAAAGTCTCCGAAGCGATGTTCTGTGTATGATGCGATGTTTGAACTGTATAAGATTAAAGCATTTTTAAAGAATCAGAATCTTAAGGTTACATTGATGCTGATCGATATGGAAGAATATAAGCTTCTTAATGGCTGGAGTTACGATAAGAAGCGCGGAAGTGTGCGTTATGACCGCATTCCTGTTGGAATAAGAAAGATAGTTGAACTGGACTGTCCACAGGATTATATGCAGTTTGTACCAGAGGGACTTGAGAAGAACTTTACTTCAGCGGATTTTGCAAATGCAGCGCATATTGACAGGCAGACTGCTGCCAGTGTACTTGCAATGCTTAATTACATGGAACAGGTTAAAAGAGTCGGAAAGACAGGCAATGCCTATATATATGATATTGAAGAACATTATTGAATGGAGATAGTATGTACTCTGTAAATGGAAACTGCTTTCGAATATCTGTAAGAAATCTTGTGGAATTCATGTGTGCAGAAGGTGATATTGACAACAGGAATACAGGCAGTAATGATGTGAAAATCATGCAGGAGGGGGCAAGGATTCACAGGAAAATCCAGCACAGCATGGGAACCATGTATCATGCAGAAGTGCCTTTAAAGATTGAGATACCGCTTGTATCTGACTTAGGGATTGAGTATGTATTACAGGTTGAAGGCAGGGCTGACGGTATTATTGCAGATATTAATTATGACGAGGATGGCAATAAAGAGCCTGAGAGCGATGCAATAATTGATGAGATAAAGACTATGCAGACAGATGTTTCTCTGCTGAAAGAACCGGTCTATGTGCATAAAGCCCAGGCACTGGTATATGGTTATATATATGCAAGCCAGAAGAAGCTGTCAAAGATTGGAATCCAGATGACTTACGTTACTCCTGAGCCTGAGACAATCAACAAGTTTCTGGAAGAATATACATTTGAAAGAATTGAAGAGTGGTTTAATAAGCTGATTACAGGCTTTAAGAGATGGACTGATTATACATTTGATGAGAGGCATAAAAGGACGGAATCAATCAGAGAACTTAAGTTTCCCTATGAATACAGGGAGGGGCAGAAGAATCTGTGCGTGAGTGTATACAGGGCTATTGAAGATAATACCAATCTATATATTCAGGCACCTACAGGTGTCGGAAAGACGTTGTCTACTGTGTTCCCGGCTGTGCAGGCGTTAGGACAGCAGATGTCAGACAAGATATTTTACCTGACGTCAAAGACAATAACGAGAACTGTTGCGGAGGATACTTATGCTATATTAAGAGATAACGGGCTTCATATGAGAACTGTTACTCTTACAGCGAAGGACAAAATATGTCCACTTGATGAGCGCAACTGCAACCCCGTGGCATGTCCTTATGCCAAGGGGCATTTTGACAGGATTAATGATGCTGTGTACGACATAATAACGAGCCAGATGGTTATCGGAAGAGATAATGTCATGGAATATGCCAACAGACATAATGTCTGCCCGTTTGAGATGTCGCTTGATGTTTCGTACTGGTGTGATGGAATTATATGTGATTATAATTATGTATTTGACCCGGATGCGTCGCTTAAGCGGTATTTTGGCAATGGTGCGAAGGGTGATTATGTGTTTCTTGTGGATGAAGCACATAACCTTGTGGACAGAGCAAGAGAAATGTACAGCGCAGTGTTGAAAAAAGAAGATTTTCTTGCGGCTAAGAAGCTTGTCAAAGAGATGGACAAGCGGCTTGCAGGCGCACTTGACAGATGTAACAAGCAGTTGCTCGAATATAAAAGACAGTGCGATACATTCATGGTTGTGAGTGGTCTTGGAACATTTCCAGCCAGCCTTGAGCGTGTCATGGGACTTATGCAGAAGTTTATGGAAAGGCATAAGGGTGAGCCTGTGACTAACGAGCTGCTCGAGTTTTTCTTTGCAGTGAGACATTTTCTTAATATGTATGACTGTGCTGATGAAAAATATGTCTATTATAATGAGCATGATAATGATGGAAACTTTCTTGTACATCTGTACTGTGTTGACCCGTCTGGCAACATAAGTGAGAGACTTTCACAGGGCAGAAGCACGGTATTCTTCTCAGCAACGCTGCTTCCGGTCAATTATTTTAAGGAAATGCTTTCAGGTGATGTATCAGAAAGAGCGGTGTATGCACACTCTTCTTTTGAACCTGATAATAAGAGAATTGTCGTGGCTACTGATGTGACAAGCCGTTATACAAGAAGAAACGCAAGGGAATATGCCAAGGTACATGATTATATTATGCATATGATTTCTGGCAGAAGCGGCAGATATATGGTGTTCTTTCCGTCATATTCTTACATGGAGAGTGTTCTTGAGTGCTTCAGGTGGGAAAATGGTGTTAATGTGGTCGAATGTGGTGGAGAAGATACATTTTTACCAGAAAGCTGTGTGAATGTGCTTGTGCAGGGAAGGTTTATGAAGGAGGCTGACAAGGAAAATTTCTTATCAGCATTTTACGAGGAACTTCCAGAAGGGGCTTCGCTTGCAGGATTCTGTGTGCTTGGAGGAATATTTTCCGAAGGCATTGACTTAAAGGATGAGAGCCTTATCGGAGCTGTCATTGTTGGAACTGGGATTCCGATGGTGTGCAGGGAGCGTAACATTTTAAGGGATTATTTTGATGAATTTGGCAAAAATGGATATTCGTATGCTTATGTTATTCCGGGAATGAATAAGGTGCTTCAGGCAGCAGGAAGGGTTATAAGGACGGATACGGATAAGGGCGTTATTGCACTTCTGGATGACAGATTCATGACTGGTGAATATGAGCGTATGTATCCTAGGGAGTGGAACAGGATATTTCCGGTCAGTCTGGGTAATGCTTATAAATGTATTAAGGATTTCTGGACGGAACAGGATATGTAGAGCATTGATAAAAAATGTACAATGTTAGAACTTGTAGTCGGACTGTATGTGTGATAAAATTTAGACAGATATTATTAAGGTCCGGATATATGATGATTTGGTTTGATTATGGGAGATGGGCTTATGCAGAACGTGGAAGAGATTAATAAGAATATAGAAAACAAAACTGTAGACAAGCAGGTCTGGCAGTCTCTGGGATTTGATGAATTACAGACTATTGAGATTATCAGAGGAATTGAGAATGGCGTTGATGTGAGTGTGTATTGCAAAGAGGAATTTAACGCTGCCCAGATGAAAGCATTAAGACTTGGTCTGGAAGAAAAACTTGATGTAAGCAGATTTGCAGATGCACAGTATGATTATATGCAGATGGAAGAACTGAAGCAGGCTGTGCGTAGCGGAATGAATATGGATGATATATGTAATCCTAAGTTCAGTCATTCTGTTATGAGAGAGATAAGGCTTGCATCAGAGCTTAATTATGATCTGACCAGGTATGCAAAGCTTGGTTATTCAGGAGAGGTATTAAGACAGATAAGACTTGCAAAAAAAGAAGATATTGACCTTACATTTTTTGTTGAGGATAATTATGATGAATATCAGCTCAATGAGATAAGGCTGGGAATACACAGCTGTGTCGACATAACTAAGTATCTGCTTCATGAATATAATGGGAAACAGATGGAACAGATCAGACTTGGACTTGAGGAGGGGATAGATGTTACTCCGTATAACATGGTTGGATTTTCATCAGGACAGATGAAGCAGATAAGACTTGGACTTGAAGAAGGAATAGATGTTTCTGAATATGCAGATCCGTTTATTGATGCGGTAAGCATGAAAGAGGCAAGACACAGAATTTCTGATAAATGGAATGACGAGAAGCCTGCACTTAATGAATTGCAGTCACAGGAAATTCTTATGGGACTTACAAGCGGTGTAGATGTTTCTTTATATGCTGATCCAAGATATACCTTTAAAGAGATGGAGAAGATAAGACTTGCACTTGAGAGGGGAAGTAATCTGGATGGGCTGCTTAAGTATGGATGTTAAGATGCAGCTATTACAGTACAGTGTTTTGATAATGAATGGATAAGACCTTCGGAAAGGGGGAACAGCATGAGCAATACAGAAATAGTTAATGAAACAGCTGATATAGATGATATCGAGTTACATGAGGTTTATGTATATATTGCAGATGATAATATGAGCGCATCAGTCAGGCTTGGCAAATGTGATGAAGGATATACATATGATGAAGTCATGAATAAGCTATCGCTTAATGGAATTAAGACGGGAATAGATGAAGAAAAAATTCGATGGATGATTTTACAAAAAATATATGACCAGCCTGTTGAAGTTGCTTTTGGTAAACCGGTAGAGGCAGGAAAAGATGGATATTATGAGTTTTTCTTTGATACAGATGCAATTAATAATAACAGACCTACAGTAAGAGAAGATGGTTCTATTGATTACTTTAACCAGAAGAGATTTGAAAAGGTTAATGAGGGTGATTTGCTGGCAAGATATCATGAGCCGACTAAAGGGGAGTTTGGCTTTGATGTATGTGGAAAGCTGCTTGTTCCTAAGCAGGGTAAACCAAAGCCAAGACTGCATGGTAAGGGCTTTAAGACATCTGATGATGGTAAAGAAACTTATGCTGCAATATCTGGAAAGATTGAATACTGTAACTATGATTTAAGTGTTGTTAATGTATATGAGGTTAATGGTAATCTAGATATGAGCATGGGGAATATTGACTTTAACGGGGATGTTAATATTACAGGCAGTGTGAGAAGTGGTGTAACAGTGCATGCCATGGGAAGTATATATGTTGGAGGCTTCGTTGAGGGAGCAACACTTATTGCTGGGAAAGATATTGTATTAAAGGATGGTGTTAATACTAAGAATTCAGGAAAAATCGAGGCAGGGGGAAATATATCAGGCAGATTTTTTGAGAATACAGAGGTTATTGCCAAAGGAGACTTACAGTGTAATTATATTCTTAACTGCAGGGTGCTTACATATGGCATGATATTTGTTGAGGGACCCATAGGTTCTATTATAGGTGGTGATGTAACTGGAGTTATGGGAATCAGTACTACATCATGTGGACATGAAAGCAATGTAAAGACTTTGTTGAGAGTTGGTTCGACCAAAGAAATCAGAAAAGAATATGCAGAACTTATTATGGAACTTAAGGAAGTAGACGGACAGATTGAAACTTTTGAAATGGCTAATAAGAAGTTTGAGATGATTAAACAGAACATGCCTGAAAAGTATGATAGTAAAATGGCATTGAGAGTTACTCAGTCAAAGATTGTAAAGATGGCTCAGAAAGCCAAGCTTGAAGAAAAGAGCAAGGCATTATACAATCTTATAAGAGATTCAGAGAGAGCAGTTGTTAAAGTAAAGAATCATATATATCCGGGAAGCAGGATATATATGGATGATAAGACTTACATGCCAAGTTCTGTATTTTCACATATTATTGTTAAGAAGACGCCAAGCACGATTATTCTTAGGGATTATGATGAATAAGTATATTACAGGGAGAGTATTATGATAGAAGAAGTTGTTTCGGTGGAATTGCCGGTGCATGAAAGGCTGGTAGTAAGAAAGAACAGACTTATGAATGAAGAAAACGGCATTGATATGCCAAGGATTTCTATAGTTACAGGCACTCATGGGGATGAACTTGACGGACAGTATATCTGCTATGAGGTTATCAGAAGGATTGAAAGAGAGAAGAATAAGCTTAAAGGAATTGTAGATATTTATCCAGATATTAATCCTCTTGGACTTGATACAGGTTCAAGAGGAATTCCTATGTTTGACCTTGATATGAACAGGGTTTTCCCTGGCGATAACAATGGTGCTATGGCTGAATATGTGGCAGCAGGTATTATTGAAGATATTATTGGAAGTGATCTGTGTATTGATATCCATTCAAGCAATATATTTGTAAATGAGATGCCACAGGTAAGAATTAATGATGATACGCAGGAAAAGCTTCTTCCTTATGCGAAGATGATGAATGCACAATTTGTGTGGATATATTCTTCAATTACTGTGCTGGATGCAACACCTGTCTCTTATACACATCTCCGAGCCCACGAGACGGACTCCTATCTCGTATGCCGTCTTCTGCTTGAAAAAAAAAATAAAACAAAAATAAAGCAAGTCATATTCATATCGTTAAATATCTAACTAATCCGATCTGATTAATGCATCTCC
>OJJE01000483.1_pt1 | contig 11365 bp, 9 predicted proteins | sample 1596091 | NCBI WGS metagenome assembly OJJE01 (sample SAMEA4350129, study PRJEB24818) | metagenome | biome: human; feature: gut; material: faeces | place: Denmark | collected 2013-09 | reverse complement strand
AGAGAAAGATATTGGCAAGTGTACTGTGTCACCTAGTAAGAGTCATTACCTTGCGGCTTGCTCCAGTACAACGTGTGGGTGTAGCGTCAACTGTGCAGTTTTATGTCCGAGTATGTGTATAAGAGACAGCGACATGTTTTTTTTTTCAAGCAGAAGACGGCATACGAGATAGGAGTCCGTCTCGTGGGCTCGGAGATGTGTATAAGAGACAGGTGCAACCACACGCGCTGGAATGCTGACCGCTCCGCTACGTGACCGGTTCGGCGTTGTCAATCGGCTGGAATTCTACAATGTAACCGAGCTGATGCAGATCATTCTCCGGTCTGCGGCCGTGCTTGGTGTCAGCATTGACGACGAGGGGGCGTTGGAGATTGCCAAGCGTTCCCGTGGTACGCCGCGGCTTGCCAACCGTCTGTTGAAGCGGGTACGTGATTTTGCGCAGGTAGAAGGTGACGGTGCGATTGATTACGATGTTGCAAAAACCGCGCTCGATCGTCTGGAGGTAGACTCTATGGGACTGGACAATACCGACCGCAATATCTTAGAGACGATGATCCACAAATTTGGTGGAGGTCCGGTTGGTCTGGATACCTTAGCAGCAGCCATCGGCGAAGATTCCGGCACACTGGAAGAGGTATATGAACCATATTTAATAAAAAATGGCTTTATAAATCGGACGCCGCGTGGTAGAATTGTTACGGAACATTGTTACAGACATTTTGGATTGGAAAATCTGATAGAATAACAAAGGAGATTTTGTATTATGGCAAACAAAGTAGATATCCCGGTAGTAATCAATGGGAAAGTATATACATTAAGCGGATATGAAGGGGAAGATTATCTTCAAAATGTTGCGACTTATATCAACGGCAAGATTGCAGAATGCAAGACTTCCGATCAGTATCGTCGGATGAATACCGAATATCAGGGAATCCTGCTTGCTTTGAATATCGCAGATGATTATTTCAAAGCAAAGAATCAGGCGGATTCTATGGTAACTGAGGACAGCAACAAAGAGCAGCAGTTGTATGATCTGCGTCACGAGGTAATCGAGTCCCAGATCAAGCTGGAAAGCTCTGCACGTATGATTGAGGAATACAAAGAGCAGATCAATGCATTACAAAGAAAGATTATTCAGTTAGAGGCAGAGAAAAACCGCAATGAATAACAAACATTCCAAAATTGAAGTACTCGCACCTTGTGGTGACTACGATATTTTAATTGCCGCTGTACATGCAGGCGCAGATGCCTGCTATATTGGCGGCAATTCTTTTGGTGCAAGAGCATATGCGACGAATTTCGACGAAGAAACGATAAAGCAAGCTGTCACCTACGCGCATCTACATGGGGTGAAGGTCTATCTGACCGTCAACACCCTGTTGAAGCAGGAGGAGCTTCCCGCATTATATGAATACATTCAGCCATTTTACGAGATTGGCGGCGACGCTCTGATCATTCAGGATCTTGGCGTTTTTTCTTATGTCCGGGAACAATTTCCCGATATCGCAATCCATTGCAGTACACAAATGAATATTACATCCCGGTATGGCGCAGAATTTATGAAACAGCAGGGTGCCACCCGTGTTGTGACCGCGCGCGAAATGTCTCTAGCTGAAATCCGTGCGATCAAAGAGCATGTCGATATCGAGGTCGAGACATTTGTGCATGGTGCGATGTGTTACTCTTACAGCGGCCAGTGTCTGATGAGCTCCCTTGCGGGGGGCAGAAGCGGCAACCGGGGACGTTGCGCACAGCCATGCCGGAAATGCTATGACAAAAGCTATCTGTTATCCATGAAAGATATGTGCGCCCTGTCGCTGATCCCGAAGTTGATGGATGCCGGGATTGATTCGCTAAAGATCGAAGGCCGGATGAAAAATGCTTACTACGTTGCATCGACGGTGCACGCTTACCGAACGATCGTAGATGATTGTCTGCATGGTAAATTTGACCCGAAAAAAGCAGAGGCACTCACCTTTGAGCTTGCCAATATCTATAACCGTGGTGGATTCTCGGACGGATATTTCTTCCACCACAATGGTGCGGAAATGATATCAAAGGATCGCCCGAACAATCAGGGTGTGGCAATCGGAAGTTTGGAGCGTGTTGAAAAGGGAACGATCACACTCCGTCTATCAGAAGCCGTATACCGGCAGGATGTGTTGGAGCTGACGACAAAAAACGGCGAAGCGGTGGAGATTACATCCTCAAAGGACGGAACTCCCGGACAGCATCTGACTTTGAACTGTCCGAAGACCAAGCTTCTGCAGAAAGAGCAGATCGTCTACCGTACCAAATGCCCGAAGATCTTACAACATGTGCAGGATGATTATATTAACTCTTATAAGAAGCTACCGATTTCTGTCTCTGTTACAGCCCGAATCGGAGCACCGCTGACCGCGATTGTAACCTGTGAGCTTGATAACCAGACTTACACTGCAACCTGTACGGATATGCTCGTGGAGAAAAGCAAGCAAGGAGAAACCACAATAGAGACAGTCAAAAAGCCATTGGCACAGCTTGGCAATACGGAATACGAATTAGCATCGTTTACCTGTAATCTGGATACCTGCGCGTTCCTGCCAAATGGTGTGTTAAAGAAGCTCCGCCGTGCATTGCTTGCAGCCTTAGAAGCGGAGATTGCTAAGGCACATACACGTGTCGCCGGAAAACAGCTGTCGTGGGATACCGTGTATGAATCTATGATTACAAAGTCCCCTGCAAATGCATCTGATACCCAGAGTTCGAAGCAGGAGCAGATGATCTTTAGTGCTGTAACACAAGAACAGCTGCGTATCATCTTAGAAGAACTTCCACATGTGGAGTCCCCGGTGACAGGTATCACAATGCCGCTTGCGCTATACAACCAGTGCAGGAATATGATCCCGGATTCCATCCGGCTATACGCGGAGCTGCCGCCTGTAATTCATGACCGGTTCTGCGTCGATTTGCAAGAATCCGGAATCCGTGGTATATATATTAGAAATATAGATGCACTGGCAATTCTTGCCAGTCAGAAGTTGCCAGAAGACTGCGTGATTTTATGTGATGCCAGCCTTTATTGCTACAATCGTCTGGCGCATGCATTTATCCGGCGATTTTTTGCGGACACAGACATTTCATTTCTGACGCCGCGGGAGTTAAAGCTAGAGGAGCTTGACGCACTTGCAGGCGAACCGCTTTGTCTCACATTATATGAGTATCAACCGGTTATGCTGACTGCGAATTGCCTGCAAAAGACAAAATACGGCTGCAAAAAAGAGCCGGTTACCCTGACCGTGACTGACGAGATGGGGAATCGTTTTTTTGCAAGAACCAACTGTGATGACTGCTATAATATCATCTACAACAAGGTTCCTTATTCTATATTGGATAAATATAAAGAGCCTGCTTTTTCCAGACTGCATCCCCGGGGATATCTGGTTCGTTTTACAATCGAAAACGAGCAACAGGTTCGTAGGATTCTGCAGATATTATCTGGAAAGTCCTATGATTCCTATGAAAAAACAGGCGGACATTTATATCGAGGTGTATTGTAATGATCAACATTATTTGTGAAGTATCAAAGTATCTCGTTTTGCTTTTCATGGTACTTTATACCGTCAAATGTTTTTCGGTGCTATCATCGAAAAACGAAGAGCAGAAGCGTAAAAAACTAAACAAACAAATCGGATATGTATTTGTGATCCATTTCTTATGTTACCTGATCCTGTATCTGCGGCTGGGGCAGTTGAAGATCCTGATCTTTTATGTGGCACAGATTTTTGTCGCCATCTTGTATATGGTGCTTTACCACAGCATCTACAAGGATTCGTCCAGATTGCTGACAAACAATGCATCGTTTTTGCTGTTAATCGGCTATATTATGCTTACGCGTCTGAATTTTAACTTGGCCGTGAAGCAGTTCATCTTTGCCACCGTCGGTCTGATCATAACTGCATTTATTCCATATATCATGTTGAAATGGAAGAAGATGAAGGATTGCGGCGTGTTGTATGGCGTGATTGGTCTGTTGTTCCTGCTCACAGTATTTATTCCGGGGCTCGGAAGTGAGAAATACGGTTCGAGAAACTGGATCAACCTCGGGCATCTGTCCGTACAGCCAATGGAGTTTGTAAAGATATTATTTGTATTCTTTGTAGCATCCATGCTTGTAAAGGCAAGCACGTTCAAAGAGCTTTTTGTAAATGCGCTGATCTCCGCAGCATTTATGGGTGTGCTTGTGTTAGAGAAAGACTTAGGTGCGGCAGTGATCTTCTACATAACCTATGTTTTGATGGTGTATGTTGCAACTTCCCGTCCAGTCTTTCTGGTTGGTGGAATCTCGCTTGGTGCAGGTGCTGTCATGCTAGGCTATGCACTGTTTAAAAATTCGCTGTTCCAGCATGTTATGGTGCGAGTCCATGCATGGCAAAATCCGTTTGCAGATATCGACGGAGGCGGTTATCAGCTGTCCCAGTCGCTTTTCGCAATCGGAACGGGCGGATATGCAGGTTCTGGACTGACACAGGGAGCGGCTGGAAGTATTCCGGTCAGCGAAAGCGATTTTATCTTTTCGGCAATCTGCGAGGAACTGGGTGTAATCTTCGGACTTGCAATGATCCTTGTAATCGTGAGCATCTTCCTTTCCTTTGCCAATGTGGCAATGAAATGTAAGGAGCCATTTTATAAATATGTCGCACTTGGATTTTCAAGCATCTATATTGTGCAGTGCTTCTTAAATCTCGGTGGTGTGACAAAATTCATTCCTTCCACAGGTGTGACACTTCCACTAGTCAGTTATGGTGTCAGTTCGGTATTAAGTACCCTCATTATATTTGCGATTGTGCAGGGGGTATATGTAATAAGTAGTAGTGAGGCAGTGAAGTATGAAAGAGAAAAAGAAAAAGCAAGACAGAAGCTCCGCGAACAGGAGTCAGCCGTTAACACCGGAAGAAGAACTGATCGCGAAAGAAAAACAACGAATTAAAAAGAACAAGATCAAGAATCGTCCGATCGTTGTAATCACCTATCTGATGGTGACAGTGTTTGTCGGCATGATTGCGTATGTGATCTATTTCATGCAGTTCAAGGCTGAAACTGTGATTGCAAACTCCCGGAATGTCCGGCAGGATTCCTTTGCCAAGACGGTAGAACGGGGCGATATCATCACGAGTGATGGTGTTGTGATTGCGACAAGCGAAACGGACGAGGCTGGAAATACGAACCGTTCTTATCCGTACAGCAACATGTTTTCCCATCTGGTTGGCTATGATGAATACGGAAAAGCAGGACTGGAGCTTGCCGGAAATTTCTATATGCTACGGTCGCACATCAACATCTTTGAACGTGTTTACCGCGAATTAAAAGAGGAGAAAAACCGTGGCGACAATGTTATCACGACCGTAAATTATGATCTTCAGGCAGCCGCGTACAATGCACTCGGAAGCTGTAAGGGTGCCGTGATTGCAATCGAGCCATCCACCGGAAAGATTTTATGTATGGTATCAAAACCAGACTATGATCCAAACGATATTGAAAATGTCTGGAGCTATCTGCAGACGGAGGAGGGATCGGAGAGTACGATTCTGTTAAATCGTGCAACACAGGGACTCTATGCACCGGGGTCCACCTTCAAGGTGGTATCCCTGCTGGAATTCATGCGTGAAAATCCAACAACCTACAACAGCTATCAGTTCCACTGTGATGGCAATTCCATCTTCTCCGGCGTCGGAATCCGATGCAGCAACAACAAGGCACACGGTGATCTGTCGTTAGCAGATGCACTTGCTTATTCGTGCAACGTCAGCTTTGCAACAATCGGAGAGACTTTAGATAAAGGTTCCTATCGTTCCACAGCCGAAGAGCTGTTGTTTAACAAAGATTTACCATACGATGGCACCTATAACTCATCACAGTTTCGGATTACAGCGGACTCGCCGGACGATGCGATTCCACAGACAGTGATCGGACAGGGCGATACGAAGATCACGCCGCTTCACAATGCGATGATCATGTCCGCGATTGCAAACGACGGCGTCCTGATGAAGCCGTACACGATCGACTCGATTGAAAACGACGATGGTGCCAAGGTAAAGACATTTCGTTCTAAGGAAGCAGGCACACTGATGACCGCAGATGAAGCAAACATCCTGACGGACTATATGAAAGGTGTCTGTGAATATGGTACCGGTTCCGGGTATTTTTCCGGACTTTCTTACTCGGTTGCCGGAAAGACTGGTACAGCAGAATTTGACAACGAAGGAAACTGCAATTCCTGGTTTGTCGGCTTTTCTGATCCGGATGATCCGGACATTGTCGTCTGCGCAATTACCGAACAGTCCAACGTGACTGGTGTGACAGGTGCATGGGTTGCCAGACAGGTGTTTGATGCATATTACAGTAAATAGTTTACCTTGCGACATACCACAGAATCTGCTATAATAAATTTAATTTTGGGACACACCAATGGAAAAAGCAGGAGGAATTGCAATGATTGAAGCAACAAGCTGTGGTGGTGTGGTAATCTTTCGAGGAAAAATCCTGTTGTTGTATAAGAATTACAGGAATAAATACGAAGGCTGGGTTCTGCCGAAGGGAACAGTTGAAGAGGGCGAACAGCACAATGAAACTGCACTTCGGGAAGTGAAAGAAGAAACCGGCGTGAGCGCTCAGATTATCAAATACGTTGGAAAAAGCAACTATACGTTTAACACCTCTTATGATGTCGTTAACAAGGATGTACACTGGTATCTGATGATGGCGGACAGCTATTACAGCAAGCCACAACGGGAAGAATATTTTATGGATTCCGGATATTACAAATATCACGAGGCGTACCATCTGTTAAAATTCCCGAACGAAAAACAGATATTGGATCAGGCGTACGAGGAATATACTGCTTTGAAGCAGAATAATCTGTGGGGAAGCAAAAAATATTTTTAATGAGCTATGAAAAAGAAAAAACGTATCATATATAATTTATGTCTGGCTGTATTGATCTGTATTTTCCTTGGTTCTGCGGGGTATCTTGCCTATTATTTCCTGCAGAGCAAGAAAAGTGAAGATCAGTTTCAGAAGCTGGAGGCTATGATTGACGCTCCGGTCAACGAAGAGGAGATTGTCTACGTGGCAACAGATGGCGATGCAGAACCGGGATTAGAATTTGTGAATATCGATGGAACTCGCGTCCAGAAATCTTTTGCTTCCCTCTATCGGGAGAATCATGATTTTATCGGCTGGCTGTCCATCGAGGATACGAACATTGATTATCCGGTTATGCAGACACCTGAAGAGGAAGAGTATTATATCCATCGGGATTTTTACGGCGAATACAGCAGTGCAGGTACGTTGTTTGTTGATCTTGAAAGCAATGTGCAGAAGCCTTCCGACAACATCTTGATCTACGGACATAATATGAAAACTGGAAAGATGTTTCATGACTTATTAAAATATGAGAATGAATCATTTTATAAAAATCACAAATACATTCAGTTTGATACCATTTACGGAAATGGCACTTACGAAGTGATTGCCGCTTTCCGTACCCACATACTGACAGAAAAGGAAGATGGGTTCCGTTATTATCAGTTCTTTAACGCGGAGGATAAATCCGCATTTAACCAGTATGTATCCGGCTGCAAAGCATTGACCGGATATACGATTGACACGGATGCTTCTTACGGTGATTCGCTGCTTACTTTATCGACCTGCGCCTATCATACAGACAACGGAAGATTTGTTGTAGTTGCGAAGAAACTGACCCCTTAATTCTATGAAAACAGGCGAACAGAAACTGTATTTTATTATTGACAAGTAAAATGTTCTATGATATAGTATCAACTGTTCCGCCGGTGTGTCGGAATTGGCAGACGAGGCAGACTCAAAATCTGTTGATGGCAACATCGTGCGGGTTCAAGTCCCGCCACCGGCATTGAATGTAAAATGCGAGAGTCCTTAAAATTTAAGGATTCCCGCATTTTTTGTTACTAAAAACATGGTAGGTGCGCAAAAGGTGCGCAAAAATATCAAGTATCATCCAAGCCGGATCATTTCTTTTCGCAACCGACGAATGATCTTCTTCTCCAGTCTGGAGATGTACGACTGTGAGATTCCAAGCAGATCTGCAACCTCCTTTTGCGTCATTTCCTCATCATCATGGCCAATCCCATATCGAAGCTCGATGATCGTGCGCTCCCGGTCACTTAAAATGTCCATTGCCTGTTCCAACAGGTTCAAATCGACTTCATCTTCGATATCCTTGTACACCAGATCTTCCTCCGTGCCAAGAATATCGGAGAGCAGCAGCTCATTTCCATCCCAGTCCACATTCAGTGGTTCATCGATGGAAACCTCGGTTTTGATACGGGAATTGCGGCGTAGATGCATCAAAATTTCATTTTCGATGCAACGGCTGGCATACGTTGCCAGTTTGATATTTTTGTCTGACTTAAAGGTATTAATTGCTTTGATCAGTCCGATCGTACCGATCGAGATCAGATCCTCCACGCCGACACCCGTGTTATCAAATTTCTTTGCAATGTAAACGACCAGACGCAGATTATGCTCAATCAACGTCTGTCTTGCCTCTAAAACATCATCATCCAGATGCGTCAAGAGCAAGGTTTCCTCCTCTGAGGAGAGTGGTGCCGGAAGAATCTCCGCGCCTCCGATATAATGCACTTCATTTTTTGGAAATAAGAGATAATTCGCTATGCTCTTGATATTGAAACGGATCATATTGTTGCTGACGATGCTAATCATGTTGGTTCCTCCTTCTTAGGTTGTAATTTTTCATGCAGTAATACGTCATATCGGTTTTCAAAGAAGATTTCCCGGCTGATTCCAGCTGTGACCGCATAGAATGTTGTGCGCGATTGCGTATACACCAGCTTTGGAATCGTAATTGCCGGCATCAGGGAAAACCGGTTTCCTATGGTATGGTAAGGAATCGGAAAAAACGTGATTTCTCCGGTTTCGTTCATTTGTAAGTACGGAAATTGTCCGGCTTTATGATACTGTTCGAGTTGTGCGTAGCTTTGCTCAGACAGAAGATTTTTCAATAAACGATAGTTTATAAGGATTGCCGGTTGTTTTGTATAGGGATTTTGAAGCCGGTTTCCAGTATCCACAAAGGCATTGGCAGAGAGTGTCCTTGCAGGAAACACAAGTTCTACTGCATATGCGTGGGCTTGCATCTGCTTTCGGTCATATATCCGCCGGGCAATCCGGCATACCAATACCGAAGCGATACATGTCAGATAAAATCCGGGGGTCCGAAACGCTGTGCCGTCCGCTATGTAAAATAATTGCAGCATTCCAGCCAACCATATACAACCAGCAAGCACGACCAGTATCATTTTCCACATTGGAATCGGATATGGCACGTGTTTTGTAAGAAAATATGTCATAAAAAAGTAGCTTGTGGCATATAATACATAATAGAGAGTACATAAAGATATCGTTATCAAAAAAATACCTGTCGATAAAGCTGCCATAAAAATCGTCCACATACATGTGCGGAGGATTTTTATGGACTGCCCAAGTATCGTCTGTATCATGCAGAGCAGCGTCACATTCACAAGACAGTGATACAGAAACAATACATCGGCGTAGACAACATAGGTCATGTTCACCTCCTTTGATCATTCCTCCGTATTATATATAATTCCGCATGAAATAAATGTCATAATTCGTATTCTGATTTCGTAAAATTCCAAGCATTTTCGACATCGCCATTCGACCAAATACAAGCAATAGGAGAGAATTATGGATGAATCTGTCTATTCTACCGAGAAAATCAGCACCGGGCTGGCAGTGTCCTTGGAGACAGACCAAAGTTCCACGCGGCAGTTTACCATTTTGATCCGGTATCTTGGTGCATTTGATTCCTTACAGGAAATCGCTGTTTTTCCAATAGTTCCGTTATTGAACCATTTTGCAGTCGGAACAGCCTCCAAAGAAGAAATTCTTCGTCTGACATATATGCCAGAGGTTTTATACATCGACCTGACACGGCAGATGGAGTACGAGCAGGCAGTACAGGCAGAAAACCGGATTGCTACATGCTTTCCGATGTATGACGAACAGGAAAGCGTTTTGCGCGGCAATGGCATCCTGATTGGAATCGTAGATTCCGGACTGGAGTTTACGCATCCTGCATTGATTGCCCAAGACGGCAAAAGCCGGATCATTGCTTATTGGGATCAATCACAGACCGGTATTCCACCGGAGCCCTATGGATTTGGTACAGAATATTCTGCGAACCAGATTCAATCTGTTGTTTCAGAAGGCACGGATCGCCGCTATGATACAAGTGGACATGGAACCGCAGTCGCAAGTATCCTGACGGCATTCAGTACCGGAGCTTCTCTGATTGGCGTTGCCGCCCGTCCAAATACAGCCGCATTTTTGTGTGCAGTCGATTATATTGTCCGCTATGCCATGCAGCAGCGCCTTCCTCTTGTTTTAAATCTGAGCTATGGAAATAATTACGGCGATCATTATGGAAATTCAATCGTAGAGCAGTATCTGGATGCCCTGCGCGCAAACGGAAAACTCACAATCGTAACCGGGATGGGAAATGAGGGAAATACCGGGCGACACCGTTACATCGGAGGAAATACTGCACAAACCGTTGGAATCCTTGTCGGAGATGGACTTCTTACCTTCTCTTTACAACTGTGGTTTGCACCTGCGACCGCCTTTCTTTTTCGCATACAGGCTCCAGCTGGGCAGGCAACCACCTACATACCTTCCCAAAATGCCGGAGAATTTTATTCTTTCGTACTTACCACAACACAGATTTCTATACAGATCGGGCAGGCAACACCTTTTAACCCAAGAAGAGAGATCTTTATTGTTTTTCGTGGAACGGTAATTCCGTATGGATATTGGAGTCTTTCCATCCAGCCGTATTTTGATCAGCCCTATCAGATTGATGCATGGCTCCCGGTTGCCTCATCCACACAGGCAACTGTAGAATTCGAGGTTCCAACAACTGACCTTTCCCTGACAATTCCAGCATCTGCCTCAAACGTGATCAGCGTTGGTGCCTATAACGGGGCAAGGCTCAGCGTGGCACCATTTTCAGGAAAAGGAAGTGTTGCGATACAAAAGCCGGATCTGGTCGCCCCGGGTGTTGATATCCTTGCCGCCAATGCCAGCGGTGGATACCGTCTTTTTAGTGGCACCTCTTTTGCGACACCGTTTGTTGCCTCTGCCGCAGCCAATCTGATGCAATGGGGCATTACCGATGGAAACGATTCTTTCCTGTACCTGTCTCTTATACACATCTCCGAGCCCACGAGACGGACTCCTATCTCGTATGCCGTCTTCTGCTTGAAAAAAAAAAAAAAGAAATACACAAAAAAAAAAAAAATAGAAC
>OJJE01000482.1_pt1 | contig 11378 bp, 6 predicted proteins | sample 1596091 | NCBI WGS metagenome assembly OJJE01 (sample SAMEA4350129, study PRJEB24818) | metagenome | biome: human; feature: gut; material: faeces | place: Denmark | collected 2013-09 | reverse complement strand
CTCGCACTCGCGGCTACTTTCTTTATCTACAGCCGGCGCCACCAACCAAGACCTCCACTATCCTCTTCGTCGGCAGCGTCAGAGGTGTATAAGAGACAGGTGCTGGCCGCCCGCAACGCCAAGGGACGGCTCACCTGCATAGGCGGGAAATACGCCGACGGCGCCGTCACGGCCACGACTCGCACCACCGGCGAACTGTTTGTCGTGGCCGACACCATCCCGCCGCGCATACGCCCGCTCTTCACCGACGGGGCAGACCTCACACGCGCCCCGGCCATGCGCTTCCGCGTGGGCGACAACTTCTCGGGCATCGCCTCGTGCACCCTGTTCATCGACGGCAAATGGCTTCCCTGCGACCGTCTCCCGATGCAGGGCACGCTGATCCACCTGTTCGAGGAACCCCCGGCCCGCAAAAGCCACAGCGTCCGGCTCACCCTGACCGACGCATGCGGCAATACGGCCTGCTGGGAAGGAACAATTCGCCGGTAATCCTATTTGTTTTCCGGAAAATTTTTTTATATTTGCACTCGTCCCAACTGTAAAAACAATGACATACAACAATCCAGATGCACGTAAACCGCTGATACTTATTGCGGAAGACGTTGAAAGCAATTACAAATTGCTGGAAATAATACTCAAAAAAGAGTATGAGCTGCTATGGGCGAAAAATGGCAGAGAGGCCGTCGACTATGCATTGGAGCATCATCCCGATGCCGTGTTGATGGACATCAAAATGCCTGTAATGGACGGTATCGAGGCACTCAAGGAGATACGCCGGCATACCACCCAATTACCCGTTATCATGCAGACCGCCTATGCCTTCGACACGGATCGCCGCATCGCCGAGGAAGCAGGATGCAACGGCTTTATTACCAAGCCGGTAATGCCCCGGGAGTTGAAAATGTATCTGGATATGAGCCTGAAAAAGGCATAAGATCCCCATAATTTTCCATAGAACGGAGCCGGACTTTTTGTCCGGCCCGTTTTTTTTTACTACCTTAGTCCCAATTTTGCGTTACACCCACATGTCCCCTGTCCGCCTGCTTACATGCATCTACTGCGTCGTCTTCGGCACAGGAGTATCCCTTATGGCCGCACCGTCCTCCGTCACGGACAGCCTCCAGGGCAGACTGGCGCATACGTCCGATCCCCGCGAACGGGTGCAACTGCTGCTCAACCTCAAAGACCTGAACGAGGACACGCACCTCAACCTGCCTTATTCCATCCAGCTTTTCCGCGAAGCGGCGGCCATCCGCGACACCTACGCCATGTCCGTGTCCATCATCCCGATCCTCAGCCGGTATTCGATTTACACCGAAAAGAAAGATACGCTCCGCTATTACCTACAGGCGCTCCGCGACCTGACTCCCGGCACACCCGAAGAGGGTGCCGACGCCTATGCAGAAATGTGCATCGGGTTCTACCGCCTGGGGCACCAGTACGACCTTGCGGAGAACCTCAGGCTGGCACACGAGGTTTACGACTGGAGCAATACCCCGCCCGAAGAACCCGAGAACATCTACCAGCGCACCAAACGCCTGTTTCTGCGCGGCTATGCCAACATCACGCTCTGCTACTACGAGGGCGGAAACCGGCGGGCCTACATCCCGCAGACCGACACGTGGCGCGAAGCCTACGAACTGACGAGGCAAATGCCGAACCTCAATATCCGCAGGTGCTTCGCCAACATCATTTACTACGTGCTGAGCGGCGCCTACAACCAGAGCTACCGCCACGATGACCAGGTCGCGCTCACCAACGACCAGATCGCACTGCTCGACCGCTACTATTCCGCCGACAGCACCCTCGGGCGGCGCCCCTACCTCTATAAGGACAACAGCTACGTGCGGCCTTACCAGCAGCTGATGCAATGTGCGCTCAATATCCGCCGCAACGACTACGCCGCCCGGTACTTCAACGAGTTCCGCAGCCGTATGCTCGCGGCCGAAGGGGAAAACCTGCTGCGCAACAAAAGTTACCTCTACGAAATGGGCTACCTCTGGAAAGCCAACACCGGCGCCTATGCCGAAAGCATCCAGTATTCCGATTCGCTGATCCGCCTGATCGAAAGTGGCAAGGGCTATTTCAGCATGCTGCCCAACAAGGTCTACCAGGCCTACCGCGACCGCAGCATCCTGCTCACCAAGGCCAAGCGTTACCCGGAGGCTTTCGAGGCCTTCGAGCACACGATGCAGGTGCAGGATTCGATCCTCACCGCCGAACGCCGCGAACGCCTCGAAACGATCCGCCGGCAACACGACCTGGACAAGCGCAAGCTGGCCGAAACGCGGGCCCTGATCCGTAACCGCGCCGCCACGAGCCTCTCGATCGTGGTCATCGTGCTGCTGATGTCCGGCACGGGGATCTACCTCCTGCGGTCGCTGCTGCGCAACCGCAGGCTGAAGGCCGACATCCTCCGCCACAGCCGCAAGGCCCAGGAGAGCGAACACATGAAATCGGTCTTCGTAAACACGATCTGCCGCGGCATCGGCCCCGCATTCGACGCCATCGACACCGCAGCCTCGCGTCTGATGCTGTCGGACATCGACGCTGCCGAGCGGAACGCCTGCTGCGAATCCATCCGCGTCAACGCCGACCTGCTGCTTTCGGCGCTCGACAACATGCTCGAAGCCGCCAACCTCGACAGCCTGACCGAGGCCCTGCGGCTGGAGGAAACCAACATCGACGAAGTGTGCCGCGCCGAACTGCTCGCCGCTTCGCGGCTTAGCTGCAATCCCGGGGTGGCCTTCACGATCGAAGCCCCGGAGAACCCGGCCACCGTCCGTACACACGCCAAATACTTTTCGTTCGTGGTGCGCGCGCTGCTCGACAACGCCCGCAAATTCACCCGGGAAGGCTCCGTCACGCTCCGCTATGAAATAGACCCGCGCCACAACCAACTGCGGGTTACGGTGACCGACACGGGCTGCGGCATCCCGCCCGAAAAACGCAACGACATCTTCGGCATGCCCTCCGACGATTCGAAGGCGACGCCGGGGCTGAGCCTCGCTTTATGCCGCCTGATCGCCCGGCACCTCTCGGGCAACATATCCCTCGACGAGGCATATACCGCCGGTGCACGTTTCATCTTCACAATCCCCGCCAAGCCATGAGCACGCGCCGACCGATACTCTTCCCGGCAATATGCCTGGCGCTCGCGGTTTTCTGCGCCGCAACGGCGCAGCCGCTGCAACCCGAGGGCGACAACGAATTCGGGGGTACGCCCGGCATGCACCTTTTCCTGCAAAGCAGGTTCATCCGTACGCACCAGGCCGACCGGCTCCACTTCGCCCGCATGCGCCACTACCGCGAAGGTTATCTCGATGCCGTCGGGCACGGGGAGTACGCCAGGGCCCTGGCCTTCTCGGATTCGCTGATCCGCACCGCCGAACACCACCCCGTGGCCGGCGTGCACTTCACGGATTGCTACAAGGAACGGGCGGACATGTTCCGCAGGCTGCACCGCGACTCCGAGGCCTGCATGGCCTATGCCCGTGCCGTGAAGGTACGGGATTCGCTGCTGCGGCTCGAACAGAGCAAAGTCATCCGCGAGAAGCAGGAGTCGTACGAACTCGACCGGATGGCGCTCGACGCGGCGCTGCTTACGGCCCACCACCACAAAACTGCCCTGGCCTACGTTTCGCTGGCACTGCTGGTGATCGCTGCGGTCGTCGGTGCGATCTATGTCGGCAACCGCCGTACCCGGCGACTGCAGAAGGAGTTACTCCTGCAAACGAAGCACGCCCACGAAAGCGAACTCAAAAAGGCCGCATTCGTCAACTCGGTCTGCCACGAAGTGCGTACGCCGCTCAACTGCATCATGGGATTCTCCGAGCTGCTCTGCGCCGAGGAGATCACCCCGGAGTCGCGCGCCCAATACTGCGAAATCATCCGGGACAACCGCCGCCAGCTGCGATTCCTGTTCGACGACATGCTAGAGGTGGCCTACCTCGAAAACCTGCACGCGCCGCTGCCGTGCCAGTATACGAACCTCTGCGCCGTATGCCAGGCGCAACTGCGGATCATGAAGGTGAGGTACCCCAAGCCTGGCATCGTTTACAAAGGCGCGATCCCGGTCGCGGAGATTGCGCTCAACACCAGCGACAAATACCTGACGATACTCATCTCGGCACTGCTCGGCAACGCCTATAAATTCACGCAGGAAGGCACGATCAGCCTCGAATGCGACCGTCTGGGCGACGACCGCGTCTTCGTCGCCGTCGCCGACACGGGCTGCGGCATCCCGCCCGAGAAGCACGGCTATGTCTTCGAGCGTTTCACCAAACTCGACCCCTTCAGCCAGGGCAACGGCCTCGGGCTCTACCTCTGCCGCCTGATCGTCACCCACCTGCACGGGGAGATATACATCGACTCCGGATACACGGGCGGGACGCGCATCGTCGCCATCCTGCCGCGCAGGTAACCCCGCCTGCATCCGCTGCCCCACACCCGCTGCCCGGCCGTGCGGGGCACCCGTCCCCGGCTCGCCGTGTTTTTTCCGCCGGCTTTCAGCGCCCCCACCGTTCTGCCGGATCCCCGGCCCTCTGATTCCCCGATTCCACAGTCCCCCGTTCCTAACGATCCCGCCTGCCCGGCCCGGCAGCATCCCGGCCATACCGTCTCTCCCTGCTCCGCATCCCGCCCCGAACCTCTCGGTTCGCCCGCGCCATCCTCCGCACGCTTTATCAGAAATGAAAAGTCGTTTATCAGGATTCGTTACCGCCCGAAGCGCATAACCTTTACCTTTGTAAAGCAAACACAATCCGGAACGACCATGAAAACCAAACCCTCCGCAATCAAAAGCCTGCTGGCGGCCGCCCTGGCGGCATCGTGCCTCGCCAGCTACGCCGCAGCCCCCCAGAAACGGGAAATGAAATTCGAGAAGCTCCGAAAGGAATTCGCCGATCCCCCGCGGGCATTCCGCCCGGCGCCCCTGTGGGTCTGGAACACGCGGGTCACCCGCGCCGACATCGACCGGATGCTGGGCGACTTCAAGGCGCAGGGCTTCGGCGGCGCCTTCGTCCACCCGCGGCCGGGGCTGGTCACCGAATACCTCTCCGACGAATGGTTCGACCTTTATAAATACAGTGTGGAAAAGGGGAAAGAACTGGGGCTCGACATCTGGATCTACGACGAAAACTCCTACCCGAGCGGCTTCGCAGGCGGACATGTTCCTGCACAGATGCCCGAATCCTACGACCAGGGCCAGGGGCTCGCGCTCACCAAAACCGCACTGCCCCCGGCCGATGCGGGAAAATACTTCCTCTGCCTGAAAAAGGAGGGCGGCACGTTCCGCGACATCACCGCCGACACGGGCCGCTACAAAGACGTCCCGGGCGAATACTACCTTTACGAAAAGACCTATTACGGCCGTTCGGGCTGGCACGGGGGTTACTCGTACGTCGACCTCTTGGTCGAGGGCGTCACCGAAAAGTTCCTCGACATCACCATGTCGGGCTACGAAAAGACCTTCGGCAACGAGCTTGGCCCGGTCATCAGGGGGCTTTTCTCCGACGAACCGTGCATTCCCAGTTCGGGCGGCGTGCGCTGGACGCCCGACCTGTTCGAAGTGTTCCGCAAACAGTGGGGCTACGACCTGGCAACTTCGCTGCCCCTGCTCTCCGAGCAAACGGGCGACTGGAAACAGGTACGCCACAACTACCTCGAAACGCTGACGCAAATGTTCGTAGACCGCTGGGCGAAGCCCATGTCGGCCTATTGCGACCGCAAGGGCATGCTTTGGACGGGGCACTACTGGGAGCACGACTGGCCGAGCATGTACCAGGGCGGCGACAATATGGCCATGTACGCGTGGCACCAGATGCCCGCCATCGACATGCTCTTCAACCAGTACAACGACCAGAGCCCGCAGGCGCAGTTCGGCAACGTCCGCGCCGTGAAGGAGCTGCGCAGCGCCGCCAACCAGACGGGGTGCGTACGCACGCTGAGCGAAACCTACGGCGGCGGGGGCTGGGACGAGACGTTCCGCGACTTCAAGCGGCTGGGCGACTGGGAATATGCGCTGGGCGTGAATTTCATGAACCAGCACCTCTCGCACATGACCATCGCCGGCGCCCGCAAATACGACTATCCCCCGGTCTTCACCCGCCTCTCGCCATGGTGGGAGGACTACAAGGTGCTGAACGACTACTTCGCCCGCCTGTCACTCGTGCTCAGCCAGGGCGAACAGATGAACGACATCCTCGTCCTGGAACCAACCACGACGATCTGGCTCTACTACTCCTATGTCATGAACGACCCCCGCTGCATGGAGATCGGCAGCGCATTCCAGCGTTTCGTCACCACGCTCGAAAAGGCGCAGGCGGAATACGACCTGGGCTCGGAGCACATCATCAAGGACCGCGGTTCGGTCAGGGGCGGTAAATTCGTCGTCGGAAAACGCGCCTATGCGAAGGTCGTGATCCCGCCCATGACCGAGAACCTCAACGCCGGGACTTTCAGCCTCATCCGCCAATTCGTCGAGGCGGGCGGGCAACTGGTGCTCTTTGCCAAACCGACGCTCGTCGACGGGCGGCCCAGCCCCGAACTGGCGGATTTCCTCGACCGCAACGCCTCCCGGATACGCCGTTACGCGGCACTGGACGGTAAGGCGATCGCCGAATCGTTCGCGGACGACAGGATCCGTTTTTGCAACGTCACGGGCAACGACCTCTACCACCAGCGGCGCAGCTACGAGGACGGGGAGCTCCTGTTCCTGGTCAACTCCTCGCTAAGCGACACCGCCACGGGCAGCGTCGGCCTCCCGGCCGGGGAGCTGGTCGAGCTGGACGCCGTCTCGGGCGACATGCGTCCCTACCCGCACACCGCCGACGGGAAAAGCGTCGGGGCGGACTTCAGCCTGCCGCCCGCCGGGAGCCTCCTGCTCTTCGCCCCGGCTTCGGGCCGGAGCGCCCTTGCACGTACCTCCCGGGCGGCATCCGGCACCGAAACACAGCCAGCAGGGAGCACCAAGCTGGAGCCCGCCGGCCCGCTGGAGGTCACCCGCCTGAAAGACAACGTCCTCAACCTCGATTTCTGCGACCTGACGGTCGACGGGCGCACCGAGCGCAACCTCTACACGTTCGAGGCGTGCAACAAACTCTTCAACCATTGCTACGGGACAGGCAACCCGTGGGACTCGGCCATCCAGTACAGGCAGACTATCGTCGAACGCGACACGCTGACCACGGGCGACATCCGCGTAAGCTACCACTTCGTCGTGGCCGGGGACTTCGACACGCGCGGCATGAAGCTGGTCGCCGAACAACCCGGCATCTGGAACGTGACGTTCAACGGCACGCCCGTCGAAGCCGCGGCGCCCGACACGCTGCTCGACAGCCGCTTCGGGATCTACCCCGTAGGCAATCTGGTGCGGCGGGGGACGAACACCGTCGAACTGAGCGTCTCGCCCATGAGCATCTATGCCGAAATAGCCCCCATCTACCTTTTCGGCGACTTCGTGCTCGAATCGGCCGGGGCGGGATGGATCGTCCGCGAACCCGCCGGGAAACCGGCCTTGGGAAGCTGGAAACGGCAGGGGCTCCCCTTCTATTCGTGGGACATGGCCTACGGCCGGGACTACGACATCGACGACCCCGCGGCCGGTTACACGCTCCGGCTGAACGCCTGGGAGGGGACGCTCGCACGGGTCTGCGTGAACGGCCGCAAAGCGGGCATCATCGCCTGGCAGCCCTATGCGTTCGACCTCACGCCCTACCTGCGCAAGGGACGCAACCGCGTCGAAGTGCAGGTGGTGGGCAGCCTTAAAAACCTCTTCGGCCCTCATTACAGCGCCGACAAGGGTATCGCAGGCCCGTGGCACTGGAACAACGTGCCCAAACAGCTGCCCGGCAGCGACTACGACCAGCGGGACTACGGCCTGCTGGAAGATTTCGAAATCGTCATGACAAAATAACGGATCACAAACCATGAAAATAGGATTGATCGCAGTAGGGCTGAACACCTACTGGCACCAGTTCGGCGGACTGCGCGAAAGGCTCGACGGCTACCGGAACGCCATAAAGGAAAAAATGGAAGCCTACGGCGGGCAGATCGTCGCCGACGCAGGCATGGTCGACGACGTGGACAAGGCTCACGCAGCCGCGGCCCTTTTCAGGCGCGACGAAGCCGAAGTGCTGTTCATCTTCATCTCGACCTACGCCCTTTCGTCCACGCTCATCCCCTTCCTCGGGGAGGGTATCCCGGTCGTGCTGCTCAACCTGCAACCCGCCCCGGCCATCGATTACGCCCGGCTCAATGGCATGTCCGACCGCGGGGAGATGACGGGCGAGTGGCTTGCCAACTGCCAGGCCTGTTCGCTGCCCGAATTCTGTTCGGTATTCAACCGCGCCGGCACCAAATACGACGTGGTGACGGGCTACCTCGACGACGCGCAGGCCTGGGCCGAGATCTACGGGTGGATCGACGCGGCGAAGGTCGCCTGCGGCATGCGCCGCAACCGCATGGGACTGCTGGGCAACTACTACGGCGGCATGGTCGACGTCTACTCCGACCTCAGGCTGCAGAGCACCGTCTTCGGCACCCATGCCGAAATCCTGGAGATGTGCGAACTGCACGAATTCCGCCGCTCGGTGACGCAGCGCGAGGCCGACGCGAGGGTCGCCGCGTTCGGCGAGGCGTTCGTCGTCGACGGGGGCTGCACGCCCGAAGAGCTGGAGCGCGCCGCACGCACTTCCGTGGCACTGGACAAGCTCGCCGAAGCGCACCGGCTGGGTTCCCTGGCCTACTACTACGCGGGGGCGGCGGGCAACGCCTACGAAGACATCGTCACGTCGGTCATCGCCGGCAACACGCTGCTGACGGGGCGCGGCATCCCCGTGGCGGCCGAATACGAGGTGAAAAACGTGCAGGCCATGAAAATCATGTCACTGCTGGGCGCCGGGGGTTGTTTCTCGGAATTCTACGGCATGGACTTCACCGACGACGTCATCCTGCTGGGGCACGACGGCCCGGCGCACTTCCTGCTCGGCGAAGAGAAAGCCCGCCTGGTGCCGCTTCCCGTTTACCACGGCAAACCCGGCAAGGGGCTGTCGATCCAGATGTCCGTGAAACACGGCCCGGTGACGCTCCTGTCGGTGGTCGAAGGACGCGACGGGATTTCGTTCCTGCTGGCCGAAGGCGAATCGGTGCCGGGCCCCGTGCTGAACATCGGCAACATCAACAGCCGTTACAGGTTCCCGCTTCCCGCGCGGGAATTCATCGACCGCTGGAGCAAGGCGGGGCCTTCGCACCACTGCGCCATCGGTGTGGGACATGTCGCCGGAGCGATCCGCAAATACGCCGCGCTGCTCGGAATCCCGGTGACGGTCGTCTGCTGAGGAGGTTACCGCCCGGGCTGCCTCCGCTCGCGGCGGTACTGCTGGGGCGGGACGCCCTCCCTTTTGCGGAAGAATGTGGAAAAGTGGCTCGGGGTCTCGAACCGGAGCCTGTATGCGATCTCCGCGACGGTGAGCTCCGTCGTATCGAGCAGCTCTTTGGCACGCAGGAACCGGATCTGCGAGAGATATTGCGCAGGCGAGGCTCCGGCATACTGCCGGAACATCTTGCGGAACCACGAATAGCTGACCGACAGGCGTTCGGCGATCCCCTGCGGCGTGAGACCGCCCTCGACCTCGCGTTTGATGAGGGCGCGCGCCTCGTCGATCTTGCGGATGGCCATCGAGTCGTTGAACAGAAGGTTCCGGTGCTTGTAGTAGCCCGAACCCAGCAGGACCTGCACGATCCCCGCCGCGACCTGCTGGTAACCGGCCTGTTCCCGGAGCGCATAGCCGACGAGCTCCTCGTACATGCCGATGATCGTCTGGCTGAATCCCAGCCCGAAAAGCGGGTTGCGCGGCGAAAAGAACCCGTTGGCGACCTGCGCATCGACGCTGCCGCCCCGGAATCCCACCCAATGTTCGAACCACCCGGTAGCCCTGTCGGGCTCGTAGGTATGCCACTCCCCGGGGAAGAGCAAGATCATCGTCCCGGCCCTGATCCGCTGGCGGCGGCACGAACGGGACTCGAAATAGCCCTCCCCGCGCGATATGTAGACCAACTGGTACTCCTTCAGGACGCGCCCCTTGCCGGGGTCGAAAATATGGGATTCGGGATGCTGCGCCTGCGGGTAGGAACTGTGCGCCGCGACCGCCTGGTACCCGGCCGTCGTGACGACCAGCCCCCACGCCTCGTCGTTGCGGCTGATGTTGAGATACTTTATGTTGCAGCCCGGTAGCGGTTCCATGCCTGAAAATATCGGATTCGACCCAAATTTACGAAAAAGTCCGCAGGACGCCAAACCCGGCGAAGGAAGATGCGGGCGGGAAAACGAAAAGGGAGCCCGGATTCGATTCCAGCGCTCCCTTTTCCGGGTGATTCCGGCGCGGTTCGAACGCGCGACCCGCAGCTTAGAAGGCTGCTGCTCTATCCAACTGAGCTACGGAACCATCGGCAAAACCGCACCCTGCGGTGACGATTTGCGCCGCAAAGATAGGAATTTTTTTCACAACAGCCCCCGGCTGAACGAAAAATATCACTTCCCGCAGGGATGCAACGGCCTGCAACCCCGCGGGAACCCGATTAGGGGCACGACCCTGCCCCGCCACAAGCCCGCCCTTTTTCCGGCAGTTCCCGCCGCGGCCCGCCATGCACCGTATCCGGCAGAAAAACAGCCTGTCGCACCGATTTTTCGGCGAATTATTTTGCCGGGCGGAATATTTTGTCTACATTTGCAGGCTTAAAAGCCCAAAGTGGGTGAGCGTTTTTTAATTAATTACAACAAAATTTTATAGCAAATGGCTGTTAAAATTCGTCTGGCACGCCACGGTAAGAAAGGTTTTGCTTTCTACCACATCGTTGCCGCAGATAGCAGAGCGCCACGTGATGGTAAATTCATCGAAAAGTTGGGAACCTACAACCCCAACACGAATCCTGCTACGATCGACCTCGACTTCGAGAAAGCATTGGGTTGGTTACAGAAAGGCGCACAACCTACGGATACTTGTCGGGCTATCCTCTCGTACAAGGGCGTATTATACAAGAAGCACCTGTTAGGCGGTGTCGCCAAGGGCGCATTCTCGGAGACCGAAGCCGAAGCCCGCTTCAACAAATGGCTGGGCGAGAAGGCCGGTAAGATCGAGGCCAAGAGCAACAAGCTCGCCACGGATGCCAAGTCGGCCGAGAAAGCACGCCTGGCTGCCGAAGCCAAGATCAAGGAGGAGCGCCTGTCTCTTATACACATCTGACGCTGCCGACGAAGAGGATAGTGTAGATCTCGGGGGTCGCCGTATCATTAAAAAAAAAAAAACAGAAGACAGCGCAGTGAAGAGAAGGGAGGCGACGACGAGACAGAGGACAGACAGTCGAAGAATCGAAAAGAG
>OJJE01000480.1_pt1 | contig 11426 bp, 9 predicted proteins | sample 1596091 | NCBI WGS metagenome assembly OJJE01 (sample SAMEA4350129, study PRJEB24818) | metagenome | biome: human; feature: gut; material: faeces | place: Denmark | collected 2013-09 | reverse complement strand
GAAGATGGCATACGAGATAGGTGTCCTACGCGTGGGATACTAGAGTTTTTTTTTTTTTCAAGCAGAAGACGGCATACGAGATAGGAGTCCGTCTCGTGGGCTCGGAGATGTGTATAAGAGACAGGTAAAGAGGATAGTCACCTGCCACATGTGCCATTCCAATGATTGCATAATGGTTTTCAAGCTTTCCCGAATGCCTGAAATCAAACACATAGTTTCGTGGTGTTACCGCAATCTCATCTCCATATGAAAATTCGTAGTCGAGTGTTCTTCCAAAATAGAAATCCTTTGTTTTATAAGTTGCTGCTGTACACATAATTATGACCTCCTTGTTATGCTGCCATACTTAATCAGTATCTCTTAAATTGTAGAGTACTATACATCATATTTGCAATTATTTCAAGCAACACACCCCTAAAGTATTTGAACAAAAAACAGCAGCCGGTCTGATAACCGGCTACCGCCATAATATGTGCTGTGCTATTCCTGTATTATGCCTGTTTATTGTCCTGCTCATTATCAAGTGCGATAAGCTTTGCAATGATTTCCTCGCATATCTGTGTAACATTCTTGCCATCTGTAGCAACTGTTACATCTGCCACTGCCTCATAGCGCTCCTTTCGCTTTTCCATAAGGCCACTGATATACTCAACATTCATGTTGCCGTTTAGTATCGGGCGCTCGTCACTATCCTTTACTCGCTCGTAGATAGTCTCAGGTTTTGCTGTAAGAAGAACTACACGGCCGTTTTTCTTCATATGATCTGCGTTTTCCTCTCTCATAACAACACCACCACCGCAGGAAACAATGGTCTGCTTTCTCTTCTGAAGCTCTATAAGTGTGTTGCTCTCTAAGTTTCTGAAATATGCCTCACCGAACTCATCAAATATTTCTGAAATTGACATGCCACGATTCTCAACAATCATCTGATCCATCTCGACACGGTCCATCTCGAGCTTATCCTTTAATTCTCCTGCTACAGTGCTTTTTCCCGCACCCATGAAACCGATCAGGAATATATTGTAATCGAAAAGGCTCTTTGCCTGGATACGACGGCTGTTCTTCATGATATACTTGAAAATATCAAGTATCTCTTCCTCAAATTCATTGTCGCCAAGCTTTGCCGCAAGTGCATCTGTCTGCTTTTTCTCCTGCTCCGGCTGTAAGATTGGGATTCCTGTTGCCTTCTTATATGATATAATCTCCTGAATGTGTGACATTCTGACCGCAAGCTGCTTAATTATTATATCGTCACATTCTCCAATCTTTGCGCGGATTTCCTCGATTTTGTCCATGGTGTGTCTCCTTACTTATGTGTGGTTTTCATATTGGATTTTGATATTTAGCGAAATATCGTCAAATTATAATTATTATAACTTCACGTTATAGTATTTCGCATTTTTGATAACCACAAATTTCTTAGTCATAGTATAACAAGACTTTACCAATTTATCAAGCAAAATATTTTAATGCTTTAAAGTGTTATTGTGTCAGATATGCATCCACAATATCAGACGACACATTTTTCTCAATCGATTCATATATCGGCTGACACTCCTTGCGAATCTGCTCATGCACTTCATCGCTTAAGGTGATGATTTGTGTGCCATTGTCCTCGATAGTCTTTATCTTTGAGGCAATCCGCTCGTCAGACTGCTCTCTGGCGTACTGTTTCGCTGTCTCGGCTGCCTCACGGATAATCTGCTGCTGCTCATCTGTCAGTCCTTTCATGAACTCCTCGCTTACTATAAGCGATATCAGATGTGGCAGATGATTTGTCTCCACTACATAATCCTGCTGCTCGTAGAGCTTATTGGATACGATTACCTCATATGGATTTTCCTGCGCATCTATGGTGCCCTGCTGTAAACCGATATACACCTCCGAGAAAGTCATAGGTGTCGGGCTTGCTCCGAGCGCCTTCCAGTATGCCATATGATAAGAGTTTTCCATGGTACGGATTTTCTGACCCTTAAAATCAGCAAGGCTTTCTATCTTTTTGTTTGTTGTCATGACACGGAAGCCCTGGTCTGCATATCCCAAAAGCTCGTAGCCGCCGTCATTGTAGACCTGCTGCATGAGCTTCATAAACTTTGGATTGTCCACATGCTCACGCACCTCATCAATGCTGTCAAAGAGTGCCGGCATATCAAATACTGCAGTATCCTTCATGAAAGTTACCTGCGGCGCAGTGTTCTGCACTACAAAAGGTATATCTCCATCCTTGCATGACTCGAGAAGCTCTCTGTCTCCGCCCAGTACACTGTTTGGATACACACTGATTTTCATTTTGCCATCGCTTAATCTGTCCACTTCATCGGCAAATTTCTCTGCATATATCTGTGTCACGGTGTCCTCAGGACTTGAGCTGCCGAGAGGCCATGCGTAACGCTGTACCCCGACATCCTTAGCTGCGTCCTGCGAGCCTTCACCAGCAGAGCCACCGCACGCGGCAAGTCCTGCTGTAAGCGAAAGTATCATCATGACGGCTGCTGCTCTTCGCCACAATCTATATTTGCTATACGATTTACGCGGTTTATTATATTTACCAGCTTTTTTACATAAAAACAAGCCAAATCTACTCATATTTTTCTCCAATTACAACTGTGTGCCTAAATGTCCTACAATCATCATTAAATCTGCTTATACCTGTTATTACATATTTCTGTACCGAATAGTTAATATTTCTCTATAATAAGCACAGACTGATTGCCGGAATAAATGTAAGCAGCAGAAGTGCCAGCAGGAAATATCCTATCATAGGCGCCGCCTTCTTTGCTATCCGCATAACCGGAACATCCGTCAGTGAGCTTGCCACAAACAGGTTTACTCCTATAGGCGGTGTGACAAATCCTATTGCAAGGTTTACGATCATGACCACACCAAAGTGGATCGGGTTCATTCCAATACTCTCCACGATAGGAAGCAGGATTGGGCTTAAAATAAGGATAGCCGGTGTGGTATCCATGACCATTCCTACAATAAGCAGGAAAATGTTTATCACGATAAGAAGCACTATCTCATTTGTAAAATGTGCGAGTATCCATGCGCTGACTGTCTGTGGCACCTGCATGAGTGTGAGCACGCGTGAAAACGCAGTCGATGCGGCAAGTATAAACAATATAGGTGCGTATGTCTTCATCGCCTCCACCATGATGCCCCATATCTCTTTTACCTTTATGGATTTGTAAATAAAAAGACTTACAAAAAGCGCATAAAATACTGAAATCACCGCAGCCTCTGTAGGCGAAGCTATACCGGCGTAAATGCATCCAAGTACTATAACCGGGCTCAAAAGTGCCCATATACTGTCCTTCAATATGCTAAAAAGCCCCTTGCTTCTAAGCTCAGAAACCTTTGCATTTATCTTTTCCTTGTCCTCTCCATAGCGCTTGCAGTGATAATATGCATAAAACATAAGAAGCGCTCCTATCAAAAGTCCCGGAGTGATTCCTGCAAGAAAGAGATCACTGACCGACTCACCGGTTGCCATCGCATACATGATAAAAGGTATGCTTGGCGGTATGATGACTCCGAGTCCTCCCGCAACCGCAACAATTGCCGTTGAAAAATCCTTTTTGTAGCCCAGCTCCATAAGAAGCGGAATGGTCATACTTCCGACAGCCGCAACAGTTGCAGGCGCAGAGCCGGAAATCGCTCCATAGAACAAGCAGGTGATGATAACCGCACATGGGATTCCTGCGGTTCTTTTTCCTATAAAATACACAAAAACATCAAACAATTTTTGTGAGATTTTGCCGTGTGCCATGACGATTCCCGCAAGCACAAACATAGGCACCGCTAAAAGCGGGAAGCTGTCTATACCACCGAGCATAGAGCGGATAACATAGCTGGCACTGGCTGTAAAAGATGAGTCAAACGCGCCCGGCAGCACTGCCACTATTCCCAGGGAAATAGATACCGGAATAGCAATGACCAGACATATCACAAATAATATAAAAACTACTGCTGCTGACATCTATTTCTCCTTTCTCTTTTCAGCTTTACTATGAATTGCTTCAATATCCTCCACAAGTTCTTTCTCGCGGTAAGTGTCCTCGACAACGGCTTCCTCTATAACCGAGGCAATACTGCCCTCCTCAAGAGGCTTTTCATCTTTTTTCAGGACAATTTTCCACTCGCCAAACCATCTCTGCGCGATGCGGAAGGCCGTGATTATAAAGCATACAAACGGTGCAGCCTGCACATAGTACATAGGGATACCGCAGGCAGGACTTACCTGACCGCTTTCGATAGTGTTCTTTAAATATATGAACGAAAAAGGTATCAAATATACGAAAAACACAAACTCAACTGTCAGATTTAATACCTTCCAGAGCGATTTTCCTCTCTTTGGAAAAATCTGTATAAACTGGTCTATCTTTATGGATATGCATTTACGTGTGCAAAGGCTGACACTCAAAAATGCCGACCAGATAAACAGGTATCTTGTGATTTCCTCAGACCATGAAAGCGACATGCCAAGAACATATCTTGAAAACACCTGAATACCCATGATAAGAGTCATCGCAATAAGGAAAATGACCATTAAAAATTCTTCAAGATATTCATCCAGATAGTGCAGTATTTTCTTCATGAAATATCCCCTTTCCGTGAATAATTATACGTATTATTTTTACTGAATTATTGCTGTTTTTTCACGTAAATATTCACAATTTTATATATTACTATTTGTTATCATCTTCAAAAATGGCGTCACAGCACATAGTTTACAGATGCCGAGGCGCCATTTTATTTTATTGCATGGTTTTATACAAGCTTTTCTTACATGCTCTTATGAAGTAATCCAAGTACCGTAGACAGATCCTCTACTCCCATCTGTCCGGGTGCAGAAGCTTTCTTTGCGGCACCGAATGTCATTGAAGATCCGAATACCTCACCGCAGAGACGGCTTATAACACCTGTGCCTGCCATTGACATTGTGATGATTGGTCTGTCAGCGTAATCTGTAACCATTTCCTCTGTAGCTGAAAGAAGTGTGAGTACGTCTCGCTTATTCTGTGGCATAACTGCGATCTTAGGGATATCAGCTCCCATATCCTGCATCTTGCGAAGTCTGTAAACGATATCAGACTGTGCAGGAGTCTTGAAGAAGTCATGGTTTGAAGCGATAACCCTTGCACCTGCATCATGTACGCCGTCGATGATTTTCTTTACAATCTCATCGCCTGTAAAAATCTCTACATCTACAAAATCAACGTATCCTGTCTGTGCAGCCTTGATATTAAGCTTTGCATAAGCCTCAGGCTCGATAGCTTTCTCTCCGCCCTCTTTTGAAGTACGGAATGTCATAAGGATTGGAATATTTCCGAGAGCATCACGAAGCTCCTTTAATACTTCCTCAACCTTGTCAAACTCGAATACATTCTCGAACCAGTCAACACGCCACTCAACCATATCAACAGGGATAGAGTCAAATGTCTTTGCCTCTGCGATGATGTCGTCTTTTGTAACGCCTACGATAGGAACGATGATTTTAGGTGCGCCCGCACCGATTTCAATATCTCTAACCTTAATGGTGTTCATGATTTTTTCCTTTCTTACCTTGTATTAGACTGTATGATAATTATACTCCCCAGTATAATGTAACGTATTAATCCTCTTTAGACAGCTCTACCATCTTAGTATAGCGCAGGTTTACGAATAATCCAAGTACCACGCCGATTGCTGTGAGCACGATGTTCATTACCATAACCTGTGATGGTTGCATCTTTGATGCTGCTGTAAGGATTGTGTAGTTGCAAAGTGATGAAGCGATCATTACAAGCGCTGTCACAGTTCCCTTGATCTTAGGGAAAAGCATATTACATACAGATGTTACGATCTGTAAAAGTCCGCCTGCTCCTGCCCATCCGATGATGAATGCACCTGCGATCATGAGTGGCTTTGTCTGTCCGACTAACACTACTACCATTGTTGCAAGGCAGATTACAGGGTAAACAAGGATAAATCTGACGTCCTTGATTTTTCTTGTTAAAAGTGCAGTTACGATAAGAGCTATCATGGTTCCTGCTGAGTAGTATGACTGCATAACTGACGGATCAGCCCAGCCTACGTTCTCTTTTGCAAAGTTCTGTGCACAGTTGAGCCATAACTGGAAGGTTCCTGTACATGTAAATCCAATGATAATCATTGCGATTGACTCAACAGAAAAATGTGTGTGCTTTAAGCTTGCAATAAGTCCTTCTTTCTTTCCCTCTGCCTTTGCATCGGTATCAGGAAGCGGGAAGATCATTACTAATACTAAAAGTACAATGTAGATGATTCCACATCCGAAGAACAGTGTGTTGTATGATGTAAGTCCTGCTGCTGTTGTAGCAACTGTCATGCCAAGTACGAATGGTAAAAGCATCTGTGCGATAGCGATGAAGAATTTGATTCCCATTGTTGCAACACCCGGTGCTTTGTAGATGATTTCTGATACTGCAGGGTAAATTCCTGTATCAAGGAATGAGTTCGCAATACCGCCAATGATAGCACAGATATAAGCAATCTGGTATCCACCATGTGTTCCTGCATTGAATGCAAGGGCAAGTCCGATCAGGTAGATAGCATAAGAGCCGCTTCCGATTGCTGTTGAGATACGGCGTCCGAGCTTATCTGATAAAGGTCCTGCAAACGGAAGTGCGATAAGACGTCCAAGTCCCAGGGCTGCTGAAATAGCTGTGATAGCCATAACCTGCACTCCCCATGAAGCAGCGAGAGCCTCCTTGATGACTGCCTGTCCGAGGATAGAGCAGCCCACTCCGTGTATAAAGTAGTTTAAGTAAAGGATTAATGCGCTAGGTAAATATTTTTTATTCATCAGTGTTCTCCTTAATTTCTGTCAAAATAATTCAATGTGATTTAATTTCTGTGTCTGATTAATCATCATATCTGATGTTTAATACTTCCTTCATATGCTCGATTGGCATATCTTTTCCTGTCCAGAGCTTGAAGGCTGCTGCTCCCTGGAAAAGCATCATTCCAAGACCGTTCATTGTCTTGCAGCCCACCTCTTTTGCCATAGAACGCATCTTTGTCTCAAGTGGAGAGTAAGGTACGTCAATTACGATAAGCTCAGGACGGAAGAATGATTTGTCAGGTACTACAGACATTCCCTCGAGCGGCTTCATGCCAACACCAGTTCCGTTTACGAAGATGTAGGAATCAGCCATCTCTTCTCTTAACTTCTCCTTGTCATCAAGGTCGTAAAGAGTTGCCTTGCAGTCTGTCTTCTCGTTGATCTTTCTAACTGTCTCCTCAGCGTTTGCCCAGAACTTGTCATGGATGTTGAAGATTGAGATTTCCTTGACACCGTCAAGTGCTGCCTGAATCTCGATAGCTGTAGCAGCTCCGCCTGCTCCTGCGATTGTCATCTTCTTTCCGATAACATCGATGTCGTTATCCTTGAGTGCCTGCATGAAGCCGATACCGTCTGTGATGTGTCCTGTAAGTACTCCGTTATCGTTTACTATTGTATTTACAGCTCCGCAAAGCTCTGCTGCCGGTGAAAGCTTGTCTAAGTACTGTCCTACAACTGTCTTGTTTGGCATTGATACATTAGAGCCTACTAGCTTTAAGGCTCTGATTCCCTTAACCGCATCCTCAAGAGTGTTGTTGTCAACCTCAAATGCCAGATAAGCGTAGTCAAGTCCAAGATATGCAAATGCCTCATTGTGCATTGCCGGTGAGCTTGAATGTCTGATTGGGTAAGCCATAAGTCCGATGAGTTCTGTGTGTCCTGTGATTCTCTCTGCCATGATTAAATCTCCTTCATTTTTAAATGTAATAATATTGATTATTCGTATTTTACTTAGCTATGTTTTCAACGATGCCCACTTCGTTAAAAACTTAACAACCTTTGATAATGATATTATAACGCATTATTTTTGGTACTTCCAATGCTTATTTTGTTATTTTTTAATAGCATTACTGTACTAATCATGTTATAATATGCACAAATTTAGGCTATAATATTTGTAATTCATAGACTATATCTATTATTTTATGGAGATTTATGTATGACGCTCAATCAATTAAGTTATTTTTACCAAGCGGCAGTTCTGGAACACTTCAATCAGGCTGCCGAAAAAATGAATATCACAGAGCCAAGCCTCAGCCGTTCGATAGCTGCTTTAGAGGACGAACTTGGCGTCACTTTATTTGAAAAGAGAGGCAGGAATGTAATACTGACCAAGGCCGGGGAGATTTTTTTAGAACACGTGTCTACTATTCTGGACGATGTAAAGAGAGCCGAGAACAAAATGCACCAGATTGCAACCGACGGCGGACACATCGATATCGCCTACGTATCACCTCTGGCAAAGGTGTTTATCCCAACTATCGTGCGCTCTTTCCTCACCGAAAAGGAAAATAAAAATATCACGTTCAATTTCTTTCAGGACATCACCTCTGTGAATATTGAGGGATTAAAAAAAGGCAGGTATGACATAATTTTCGGTTCATACTCGCCAGATGAAAATGGTATTGATTTTGTTCCTATTATAAGGCAGGAAATAGTTGCCATACTGCCTCCCGGCCACCCACTGACACTTAAGGATACCATGGAAGCCACTGATTTCGCTGACTATCCCGTGCTCGGCTATGCCAGACACTCAGGCCTTGGCAAGTACACCAGAAGCTTTTTCAAGAAGCATGATGTATCGCCAAACTTCATATGTGAGTCACCCGATGAGAACGGCATCGCCTCCCTTGTGGCACAGGGCTTTGGCATTGCGCTTGTCGCAGATGTCGATGCAATTCACCGCGATGACATCTGCATACGCCACCTCGTATCGCATGAGTCATTCTCACACACTGTATACATGGGCTACATGACAGGCAAATACCAGCTTCCGGCTATCAAGCGCTTCATAGAGTTTGTGCGGGAAAGCTGCAGCTAGGCAGTCTCCTCGATCACAAACCTGATAAATGCCTTCGCAACCGGTGATAAATATCTCTGCTTAAGCGTTGCCAGATACACCGCTCTCTCATAAGGAGGATTGTATATATCAAGCGTCTTTACAGAAAGTGACCGAAGTATTGGAATATCAGGCATCACAGCTATTCCAAAGCCTTGCGCCACGAGACCCGCCATACTCGAATCCTCCTCCATCTCGAAGGCTACCTTCGGAAACTGTCCTATCTCCTCAAACATCTGATCAATGACCGGACGCAGACCGCTGCCCTTCTCAAAATAAATCTGCGGATACTCTATTGTGTCGCGCAAATCCACACTGTCCTTTATGGAAAGCGGATGGTCCATGGGCACTGCAAGCACAAGCTTCTGATTCGCGATCTTCTTAAAATCTATATCCTGTTCCCCATCCTTATAAGAAGAGAAAACTATGTCATATTTGTCATCCTTTAGTCCATCTATAATCTCTCCGGTTGTTCCAACCGTAAAATGAAATTCTATATCATAATCCGGGTATGCATCGAGAAATTTACGCACCAGCTTTGGCGCGAACTCACTTCCCATCGTATATATATATGCCAGATGTATAATTCCATGCCTGCTGCCATTGACCTCCTGAATGCGCTGCACACCCTCATTAAGCACCTTTAATGATTCCTCAACATACGGCAGAAACATCTTCCCATATCTGGTCAGCACGACATTTCTTCCCTTTTTCTCAAACAAACGCGTGCCAAGCTCCTGCTCCAGCTGTGAGATTGCATGGCTTAAAGACGGCTGCGTAATCGACAGCATCTGTGCCGCCCTCGTATAATGTTCTTCCTGCGCCAGTACCTTGAAGTACTGCAATTGACTCAGATTCATAGTACACCCCCTATGTATTTAATATATTTATTCGCCGGATGTCCGCTTGCCCTGCGCTGCACACCGGTGGTATATGCTCGATTTATGACGTGTCGTGTGGGAGTTATATGCCGCCTCAAGCAAAAGTGGCGCGGAAAATACTCGTTCAAGCAACACAGCCTTTAGTATACCAATAAAGTAAAAAGCGCGTTTGATTTTTCGCGCCTAATAAACTCTGTTTGAGGCGGCATTTACTCCCACTAGACTAAGGAATTATGAGAGCATATACCACCGGTGTGCAGCGCAGGGCAAGCGGACCTCCGGCAAATGCTTACAACAAATTCTAGAAATAATATACACCATTTGATAGACAAAAACTATAAATTTCGTATAAAAGATGCATTGGACATTTATACATTTTTGCTGTACCTTGAATGTAACAAGAGTGCATTGCACTTTTTGATTGTTAAAAAAATCACATACTTTGTATATCACAGCCTTTGATAACAAATATTTACAATCAGTTTAATGAAACAAAACTATAATGTAATGAGAGCAATTTACACTACCGTGTGCCCACCCGGTTAGCAGATTAAGGAGAAAAAATACTATGAAAAACAAATATCCACATATTTTCGAGCCAATTACAGTACGCAGAATGACAGTAAAGAACCGTATCGTCATGACTCCAATGGGAACTAACTACGGTGAGCAGAACGGAGAAATGAGCTTTCTCCACATAAACTACTATGAGCAGAGAGCAAAGGGCGGCACTGGTCTCATCATCGTTGAGAATGCAAGCGTTGACTCTCCACAGGGTTCAAACGGAACTACACAGCTTCGTATTGATCTGGACAACTACATCCCAAGACTTTTCAAGCTCTGCGAGAGTGTTCACAAGCACGGTGCATGTATCGCAATACAGTTAAATCACGCCGGTGCTTCTGCAATGAGCTCACGTATCGGAATGCAGCCTGTATCAGCATCAGACGTACCTTCAAAGGCTGGCGGAGAGATCCCTAGACCGCTCGAGAAAGATGAGATTCTTCATATAGTAAAGAAATATGGTGAGGCTGCTAAGCGTGCACAAATCTGCGGCTTTGACGCTGTTGAAATCCACGCAGGACACTCTTACCTTATCAGTCAGTTCCTTTCACCTATCACAAACAAGAGAACTGACGAGTTCGGTGGCTCTGCTGAGAACCGTGCAAGATTTGCAAAGCTGGTTATCGAGGAGGTTCGTAAGCAGGTTGGACCTTTCTTCCCTATCTTCGTCCGTATCAGTGCAGACGAGCTCATGGAGGGTGGAAACACACTCGAGGATACACTTGAGTACTTAAAGTATTTTGAGAAGGAAGTAGATGTATTCGACGTATCATGCGGTCTCAACGGATCTATCCAGTACCAGATTGATGCAAACTACTTACCTGACGGATGGCGTTCATTCATGGCAAAGGCTGTAAAAGAGAAATACAACAAGCCATGTATCACAGTCGGAAATATCCGTGACCCACAGGCTGTCTCTTATACACATCTCCGAGCCCACGAGACGGACTCCTATCTCGTATGCCGTCTTCTGCTTGAAAAAAAAAAAAAAAAAAACACACAAAAACAATCAAAAAAAAAAAAAGACAAGAAAGAACAAAACCAACATACAGACCGA
>OJJE01000473.1_pt1 | contig 11568 bp, 10 predicted proteins | sample 1596091 | NCBI WGS metagenome assembly OJJE01 (sample SAMEA4350129, study PRJEB24818) | metagenome | biome: human; feature: gut; material: faeces | place: Denmark | collected 2013-09 | reverse complement strand
TCAATAATGATTCCGCTGGTTTTTTTTTTCGATATGGTTGACATCATTTTTTTTTTCCTCATGAAGCGTGGAGCCAGACCTTTTTTTTTTTTTCAAGCAGAAGACGGCATACGAGATAGGAGTCCGTCTCGTGGGCTCGGAGATGTGTATAAGAGACAGGATTATGGTTTCGGGCGGCTCTGGCGAGGACGTGATTTCGGTAGTATTTAGACCGTTCGTTAATTTTATTCGGGTAATTGCATGGCTGGCAGAGTGCCTTGGCGTCATTTACCTCTTTGGTTATATCCCCCACAGTTGGTCATATTACGACGATTTTTCGCGTGCTGGTATCTGCAACCAGGCGCATGAAGCACCACTGCTAGTTAAGGCCAACAGGGATGGTAATATTCAACAGCTTACTTTCAGCCTTAAAGGCTGCCCGCTCGAATACTGGGAAGACAATCGGACAACAATCGAATCCGCACTTAATGTGACCGTCCTCTCTATCACTCAGGGCAGCAACAACCAGCTCTTTGACCTTCGTGTTGTTGCCGGGTGCAACCTTATGGGGCGGCTAATCCCGTGGGCAGATACATATATGGACGATAGCGACACAAAAATCGTCTTGGGCATCAATGCGGCAGGCATTCCCGTTAGCATTGATTTTAGCCAGCTGCCTCATTGGCTTTTGGCTGCTGCCACCGGCATGGGTAAGACGCAGTTGGCACTGTTGATTCTCTACCAGCTGTCGCAAAAAGGCTACGACATCTACCTCGCCGATTATAAAGGTGTGGACTTCGGCCCCGAATATCGTAAGACGGGGCATTATGCAGATGATGATGCTGCCCTTGAGCAGATGCTTGACAGTGTTGTACATGAGCTTAACCATCGCCGTACAGAGTTTTCTATCGCTGGCTGTGCAAATCTTGAGGAATATGTCCAGACGACCGGAGAAGAACTGCATCGAATCGTCGTTATCCTGGATGAAACCTCGATGATTCTCGATACAACTGGACGTGATAAAGATGGCAAGGCAGTAGTTGCCTCGATTACGAACAAGCTCCTCGCCATTGGCCGTCTGGGCCGTGCGCTCGGTATTCATCTGCTTGTGGCAACTCAGCGCCCCGACGTAGGGTCTGTTCCGGGTAGTCTTAAAGCACAGCTTGACGGTCGTATTTGCGGCCACACTGCCGATGCACAGAGTTCCATTGTTATCTTGGATGACGGCAGTGCCGCAAAGCTCCCTGCTATTCCCGGACGCTTCATCATCCGCAATGGCAGTGGGTCGGACGAAATTATTCAGGCTTACTACTATCACCAGTGACCAAGGAGTCGACTATGAAAAATCCACCTCTACAACAGGGCCATGACGGCCCGCGGGCACCACCGTTGCGTCCTTATCAGGCTGACACCCTTCAGCGTATGAAATCCTACGAGGGAAATGCCGCCCTGTGCGTTATCGCAACCGGCCTTGGCAAGACACGAATTTTTGCTGAGTACATCCGCTGTGATGTACTGGAAAATGACCACCACATACTGATTTTATCTCACCGGGAAGAACTCGTGATACAGCCGTTGGAATACCTCAAAGGCCTTCCCTGCGGCATCGAGCAGGGAACCACACATGCACACGGGGAACCCATCATCAGCGCTTCGGTGCAAAGCCTTGTGGGGCGGCTCGACAAGTACAACCCCTACAGTATCGATACCATCATCATCGACGAGGCCCACCACAGTGCTGCACCGACCTACCGCAAAATTTTTGAGTACTTCAAAAATGCCGTTCGTTTTGGCTTCACTGCAACCGCAATCCGCGGTGATGGTGTCGGCCTGGATGTGGCTTTTGACGACATTTTGTGCGAGTATAACACCCTATACGGCATTGAGCACGGGTATCTTAGTCCTATAGAAGCTTGTCAGGTTAATCTCAAGTATGACTTGGGGACAGTGCAGTACCGTGAGGATACTGGCGATTATGATGCCGCAGATATAGCACGCGTTATGTCTGGCACAGCAGCGGGTATCGCGGAGGCCTACACCTCAAACGCACGTGGGCAGACCATCATTTTCGCACCATCCATTGAAGAGGGCAAAAATGTGACAGCACTGCTCAATTCCCAGCATGGTGCCAGTACCGCGGCCTTTATCGATGGCACTACTCAAAATAGAGGACGTCTGTTGGAGGCCTACCGTTTGGGCCTAATTAAAGTACTTGTCTGCTATGCTGTCCTGACGGAAGGTGTTGACCTGCCGATGACAGAAACCGTTCTGCTGGCCCGCCCGGTTGCCACAACCAATGTCGGCCTGTATGCGCAGATGGTAGGTCGCGGCCTGCGGTTGCATCCGGGAAAAAGTGCCTGCAAGATTATTGATTGCGTGGGCATTTCCAGGATGCCGATATGCACGGCAGCAACGCTAATCGGCGAGGAACCGCTAGCTCCCAAACCTAAAAAGGAGCAGGTGGAAAAGTTGCCGGAGGAAACCGAACCGATAAAGGTACTTACAGGTGCGGACATTCCCGATACCTGGATACAAAATCAGAAGGAGGTAGACGTTATGGCACTTGGCGAAGGTGTTACCACCCATGATGTCGCATGGATTACACTCAAGGATGGCGGCTATATACTGCCTATCCCGACCGTAACCTACCGCATCAGCAAACCGCTGACTAACGGCATGGTGTACCTGCGGAAAAATAAAGCGTGCTCCAAGAGTGCGGTGCCATTACAATTTGCATTAGACTATGTGTATCAGGACTTGAAACAGAAGCATGCTAAATATCAACATATCTGGGACAAAAAACAGCGCTATAAGTGGGATAGACAACCCATCACCAATGAGCAAATTGCCCTTATCCACAAGCTGGCCCCGGATTACAAAATTGACACCCATAAAATGACACGAGGGGATGCCTCGCGGGCGATACAACTGCTGACCTACAAGCCGGAAGAATGGACGCCCCAAACGACACCCTCGGAGGTGCAGGACGATGCCAAGAAAAGCCCGTAAACTTTCGTCCTGCGGCGTGTATCACATCATGATCCGTGGAATTAACCGCATGACCATCTTTAATGATGATGCCGACAATCTGAACTTTTTACATATTCTCGATTTTTGCGCAGATGAAAATTTTATCATCATGGCATACTGCCTGATGGGCAACCATCTGCATCTGCTCGCGAAGGATTGTAACGATTCCTTGCAACACATGATGAAGGCCATCGGGGTACGGTACGTTGCCTACTACAACCGCCGCTACCAGCGGACAGGCCCGCTCTTCCAGGGCCGTTACAAATCCCAGCCTGTCACAACCAAAGGCTACTTCCTGCGGGTACTGCGCTATATCCACCGCAACCCGGTCGCTGCCGGAATGGTGCAGGATATGCAGGACTACCCGTGGAGCAGCTACATTGACTACTTTGCTAGTCGAAAAAAGCCGTTATGTCATGTAGACACAAGCTACGCGCTTGCACTGCATGATTTAGATTGGCTGCGGCACTACCACCAGCAGCCAGAATTAAATGCCCGCGGCATTCTGGAGGATTCTCCGCTGCCTGCCTTTACGGATGCTGAGCTTTGTGACTTTGTACGTGCAACGGCAGGCATGGAATGCCACGAAATCCAGCTTTACCCCGAATCCACCGCAACCCCGCTGCTGCGCCGTCTGGTAACACAAGAGGGCGTCAGCATTACACAACTCTCACGGCTTACAGGGATGGCACGCGGAGACATCCGCCGCCGTCTGCTGTGAGCGGTGATACAACTCTCAAAGGAGAAATCCCATGAAGAAAGAAAGCTTTATTTACAGCACTCTCACGATTGGCGGTTCGAAGGAACAGGTCAATGAAGTAATGAAGTACATCTGCGATGACATCTATGACATTGGGAGCATTGATTTGAATAAAATCTGTGCTGTGCCGGTACACCTGAACATTGGCCCCGATGATGAAGTTTCTTGCGGCGAAAAGCTTTACCGCCATTATCTTGATTTAGTTCCTTACCCTACAGAAGAGGAAGAAGAAAATTTTCTTGCTGTTCTTAGCCGTGCAGATCAGCGCCGGTTCCTTTTGGGAAAAATGGCTGTGCTGAACCGGAAGGAATACGGCTATCCTACTTATACCGGCTGGTGCACGGAACACTGGGGTACAGACGAAAACGTGATATCTTTTGAAGAATGTAATGAAAATAGCATTGCATTTCTCACCCATAGCGCACCTGCAAGTGAGGCTATTCATACGCTCTCAATTCTTTTTCCTAAAGTAAAACTTACTTTCGCGTGGGAGGAAAACAAGGTCGCCCTTATGGACGATGAAGTAGTTTTACATTATGAAGTATATCGTTACGGGGAGCTGGCAGAATCCAAATCTGCCATTGCCGGAAAGACCCACTGGCAATATAACGGCAGCTTAAAAAAACCGTTGTACTGCACGCCCCAAGAAGATAATGATTATGGGGAAATCCCTGAAGGAATTTCTGCGGAGGATTTTGAGGAACCGGACGCTATGCCTTTCTAACCCTGCCTCGTTTGAAAAGTAAACATCAAAAGGACGACAGCCTTTATTGGCTCTCGTCCTCTTTTTGTTGTCTAGTCTCAATATTGTCAAATAAAGGGCTGTCCCAAAAAGTTTTAAATGGGATTCCTAACCCCACACATATCCGTGCAACTATTTCAGTTGAAGTATTTTTAGTGGTAGCATAAGGCTTGACAGTCTTTTTAAGGACAGATGGTGCAATGCCGGAACGCTCAGCCAGCTTGTTGACACTGTAGCCGCGCTCGTCTGCAAGCTCCAAAATGCGCAGCTTAATTGCCTCCTGTAGTAGCATTTGCCCTCACCACCGTGTACAATAAAGTATATTTATTGTACCGATTTGCTAAGGGAAAAATCGTCTACCTGGAGACGATTTGAATCTTGCTCTTACGTGCTGATGTGCTATAATATAAAAGGAAGGTGATAAATGGATGCAAAAACTATCCCACACCGCACCGTACATAGCCTATGCTGTGGCAACTGCTGGGATGGCTGTGCTGCTACTCCTTGGCAGCTCGCCGGGAGCAATAGTTGCCCGCAGTTACCGGGCGTATAATGGGCGCGCTGTTCCCGGCTACACAGAATATACGTACCGGGATGTTAATCTGTCCTTCTCGGTGCCGCTATCACCTGTGACCGCGGTGGAAGCACGCGCGAAAAAAGACGGTTATATCTTGTTTGCCTATCCGCGCTGTCCCTACTGTCGCAACCTGCTCCCTGTGCTTGCCGCTGTTGCTACAAGTGAAGGGGTCACGATGGACTACTGCCAGGTAGACCTATATCGGGATATATACACCTACAACTCGGATACTGCCGCACCAGTGCAAACCAAACCAGCGGGGGAAGGCTACACCGAACTGCTAACCTGGCTGGATGACTACCTGGCCGAGTACACCGTCTCCGACCCGGAGAAAAATGAAATTGATGTCGGGGAGAAGCGTATCGGTGCACCGACCATCATCAAGGTGGAAGATGGCAAGCCCGTGTCAAAATGGCAACTATCGGATGCTTCAATATTTGTAGGCGGATACCCGGAAAACAAATACGCAGTCTGGGACAATTCCATACAGGAAGGAGTTGCAGATTCCTTGCGGGAGTATCTGGAAACTGCGTGATGTATCGGGGACGGTGAGTCGCGCAGCGATCTCCCCCGTCCCCGATTTAAAAGAATCCAAAGCCGCCACTTATCAATAGAGTGGCGGCGGCAAAATTAAAGAGTAGCCTCGGCGCTAGATGCCGAGAAGGAGTGTTTTTATGAAAAAGAATATCGTATTGGCAGTTATTGCGACTGCGGCTATGGCGCTCAGCCTGGTAGGATGCGGCGTTAAGGTCACGAACATCTCGGTTCCGGATGCTGCGACCCTCGAAAAGGGCGAGAGCATCACGTTGCCGGTGAATTTCGGTACGGAGGATGCGCCTGCAGAAACGCCTGTCATCGCAACCGGTGAGTCTGCTACGGCAGAAACTGCTGCGCAGGATGAAAAGATTGCCAAGGCGGCTGAGAAGCTGACGCTCGCGTGGACTTCCTCCGATGAGAGCGTCGCTACGGTCGATGAGACCGGCACCGTTACGGCAGTCGCAGCCGGTGAGGCTGAAATCACCGCAGCGGTCAAGGATACTGAGATGCAGGATGTCTGCGTCATCACCGTCAAGGTATCCGCGAAAGAGTTGAAGGTTCCCGATACCCTGGAAGTCAAACTCAACGATACCGATGAAACCGCAATCGAAGCGAAATGCGAGCCGGAAGATGCGTCCAACATTTCGTTTGATTTCGCTTCCAGCGATGAGGAAGTCGCCACCGTCGATAAGGACGGCAAGGTGAAGGTCCTTAAAGCAGGTGAGTGCGACATCACCACGACCCTTATGCAGGATGGCGAAAAGGTCACCGAGAAGACGACTCATGTGAAAGCGTTCTATGAGGTTGAAAGCATCACGCTCGATTCCAACGAAGGCAAACTGACGGTCGGTAACTCTCACACCATTAAGGCAACTGTTGCCCCCGAAGAGGTTGCCGCCGAGACCACCATCGAGTGGTCGTCCAGCAACGAAAAGGTCGCTACCGTCGATTCCAATGGGAAGGTAACTGCCATCTCCTCTGGGAATGCAACCATCACGGCGACTGCTGGTGAGGAGAGTGCCAACTACGAAGTGACGGTTGAACAGCCGAAGAAGGTCACGACCAGCAACAAGACTTATAAAAACAGCGGTTCCAGCAACAGTGCTGCCGTGACGCCGACTAATCCGGCACCTGTTGCGCCGGTTACGCCGTCTGCTCCCGCTACGCCGTCCGCTCCCGTTACGCCGGTACAGCCCAGTAATCCGGAGCCTGCTGCTCCGGCTCCTGTGCAGCCTGACCCGGCACCGGCACAGCCTAGTAACCCTGAACCGGCGCAGCCGAGCAATCCCGAGCCTGCACAGCCGTCTCAGCCGAGCGGTGGAGACTCCAACACCGACTGGTGGGGCACAGTGATTCCCGGTGAGGCTGATAAGAGTTGCCCTCCGGAAGATGTGGGCATCCTTTGCTAATGGCTTTTTGAAAAATAGTAAATTATAAGCAACCGGCAACTCGTAGAAGAAACACTCTTCTACGAGTTTGTTTTTTGAAAAGCAGTGTCTATTATTATAATAAGGTGGGAGTTAGCAAATGAAAAAAAAAAATGGGGACGGTTCCTAAATTGAGAAGTTGACATCAAAACCTCAAAAACGGGGACGGCGCAGTCGTTTTAACGACCTGCACCGTCCTCTTTTTGTAAAAGCATTCGCTCGTAGAAACGTAGAAAAGAACCGGTGAGGTAACAGCTTGTTACCCCACCACGAATAAAGTTGACTCGTTTTGAATAGTAGACATCAAAATGGAGTAAGGCCGCTTGCGGCCCGAATTTTGCAGCAAAAAGCCGGGAGCTTTCACTCCCGGTTCTCTTTATTGTGCGGTCATCATCATGTCGCAGTCGGCACATTTTATGCGCACAACCTTTGTCCCTCGCACGCTGTTGTGACAGCAGGGGCAAACATACTTGATGCTGTGGCTGTTGGGGTTACTTCCTGTCGGCTTGCCCGTGGCGTCCCCTGCGCCCTTGCCACGCGGGGCGTAGAAATCTTCAATGCGGTTCATGCTGATGTCCTGCCAGTCTTGTTCCAAAATGAACTCACACAGCGCGTCGGTCGGCTCGGTGATGCTCCATCCAACGCGCGGGTCGTAACTGATTTTCAAATCGCGGGCCTCGGCGGCCTCCTTAAATTTTTTGTTGTGGTATGCGCCGCCCCTGCTGCAATCCTGTATGCCGTTTTGAAGGTTCCACAAGTGTACACACTCGTGGAGGGTGGTCGCCACCACGTTTTCTATGGGCCGTGCAAGCGTCCCAGCGCCGATGTTAAGCTCATGGCGGGTTGTGTCTCCTCTCTGCCATGCCTTGGCTACGGTGACGTGTCCGTAGGCTCTGGGCGTGCTCTGTATCGTGATGATAGGCTCCTCCAACTCACCGTTGAAATACTTTACATTCAACGCGCGGAAAATTTTCTCCAAGTAACCAGCCGTCCGGGAAGTCTTAACAGTCTCTTTCATTTTCGTGTCCTCACTTTCGTTTTCCCAATCTTTGCCCGTGTTATCCCACCGGGATAAGGGGTTGCGGGTTGTTCCGCGATTAGCGGACAAAAGTGAGGTTGGATAGTTGTCAAGGTGACTGTGGAATACCGCAGCCATAATTTTAAAAAGCGAGGATATGCCGCAAAAGCTCCTTTACAATTTTCCAATCCACGCTTTTATAATTTTTAAAGGAACAACAAAAAACAGGATTGCCACGGCTATAATTTACTCCGCGGCAATCCTGTTCCCATGTTACAGGGCTTGCGTTTATTTTAAAAGTGTGGTACGATTGTGGTACTTGCAAAAAGGGTAATAAAAAAGCTCCTAATTTTCAACGCATCATCGAAGAAAATCAGAAGCTTAGTTTGGTGACCCGTACGGGAATCGAACCCATGTTACAGCCGTGAAAGGGCCGTGTCTTAACCGCTTGACCAACGGGCCATATAATACAAGATTTCGCTAAAACAGCAAGCAACTTATCGGCTACTATTGCAACCGACCCCCAAGTATTTTAGCGAAATCCTGTATCATGTGGTAGCGGTAACTGGATTTGAACCGGTGACACTTCGGGTATGAACCGAATGCTCTAGCCAACTGAGCTATACCGCCACATTTGTCGTCGCGCTCTTGAGAACGCTATATTATTATAGCCGACATTCTCCCCTATGTCAAGTAGTTTTTCCCGATTTTTTTCAAAAATGCAAAAAAATCCCGCATTGCGGGTGCAATGCGGGGAAAAACTCTAAAAGCTTCCCCTTTGGGGGAAGCTCAGCATGTCGAAAAACCTCCCTCTGCGAGGGAGGTGCCCCGAAGGGGCGGAGGGAGAGAACCTTGCCATAGCCCAAAATATTTCGGGCAACCGCACAGTTCTCTCCCCCACCGCCTGCGGGCGGAGCCCCCTCACAGAGGGGGCCAAGGGGTGAGCACACCTTTTTCGACAGCCTAGGCTTCCCCCTTGGGGGAAGCTGTCCGCGAAGCGGACTGATGAGGGGCGAACTTACGGCAGTTACCCGGTTATGGGCGGCCACGGCAGCTTTCCCCTCATCCGGCCTCGGGCGGGGCCTCGGCCACCTTCCCCCTCAGGGGAAGGCACTCTGCCAAATTACTTCTTGTTGGGCACCAGCACGGCCTTGCCGCCCATGTAGGGGCGCAGGACCTCGGGGGTGGTCACGGTGCCGTCGGCCTGCAGGTGGTTCTCCAGGAAGGCAATCAGCATACGCGGCGGGGCCACGCAGGTGTTGTTCAGCGTGTGGGCCAGCTGGGTCTTGCCGTTCTCATCCTTAAAGCGGATGTGCAGGCGGCGGGCCTGGGCGTCGCCCAGGTTGGAGCAGGAGCAGACCTCGAAGTACTTCTGCTGGCGGGGGCTCCACGCCTCGATGTCGCAGCTCTTGACCTTCAGGTCAGCCAGGTCACCGGAGCAGCAGTTCAGCTGACGGACAGGGATCTCCATGCTGCGGAACAGCTCGACGGAGTTCTTCCAGAGCTTCTCGTACCAGTCAGCGCTCTCCTCGGGACGGCAGACGACGATCATCTCCTGCTTCTCGAACTGGTGGATGCGGTAGATGCCACGCTCCTCGATGCCGTGAGCGCCCTTCTCCTTGCGGAAGCAGGGGCTGTAGGAAGTCAGGGTCAGGGGCAGAGTGGCCTCGTCCAGAGTCTGGTCGATGAAGCGGCCGATCATGGTGTGCTCGCTGGTGCCGATGAGGTAGAGGTCCTCGCCCTCGATCTTGTACATCATGGCGTCCATCTCAGGGAAGGACATGACGCCCTGCACCACGTTGCCGTGCATCATGAAGGGAGGGATGACATAGGTGAAACCCTTGTCGATCATGAAGTCGCGGGCATAGGCCAGAACAGCCTCGTGCAGGCGGGCGATGTTGCCCAGCAGGTAGTAGAAGCCATTGCCGGCCACGCGGCCTGCGGCGTCCATATCAATGCCGTCGAAGCTCTCCATGATCTCGGTGTGGTACGGGATGGGGAAATCGGGCACGACGGGCTCACCGAAGCGCTGTGCCTCAACGTTGTAGGTGTCATCGGGGCCGATGGGCACGCTGGGGTCGATCATCTGGGGGATGGAGTACATGATCTCCTGGATGCGGGCGGCAAGCGTTGCCTCCTCGGCTTCCAGCTCTGCCATCTTGTCTGCGTCGGCCTTGACGGCGGCGTTGTTGGCGTCGATCTGCTTTTGCAGCTCCGCCTTCTGTGCCTCGTCGGTGCACTTCTTCAGCTGGCCGAACAGCGGGCCGTTGGCCTTGCTCAGCTTGTTGCGGGCAGCCTTGAGGGATTCGACCTCCTTCAGGCACTCACGGTACTTGGCGTCCTTCTCAACGACCTCGTCCACGAGGGGGAGCTTGGCGTCCTGGAACTTCTTCTTGATGTTTTCCTTGACCGCGTCCGGGTTCTCACGGACAAATTTGATATCAAGCATGATTTACTCTCCTTACTCTATTTCATTCGCGCGGGGGCGCATCGTCCCCGTGCCGTTCAAAGGCGGGAGCCCGCCCTCAATCGCATGATTGTTGATACTGGCCCAGCAGATTTGCAAAGGCCCGGAGCTGTTCGTCCGAATAGAAATGCACCGTCAGCCTGCCCTTGCCGCCATGATATGCAACGTTGACTTCGCTGCCCAGCACTTCTTTCAGGCTCTCCTCCACCTCCACCGGCAACGTGTCGATGGGGGCCGGTTCGGCAGGGCCTTTGGCGGGCCGTGCCAGCTTTTTGCAGAGCACTTCGGCCTGCCGGACGTTCAGTTCATGGTCGGCGATCATCTGCGCGGCCTGCTCCTGCAGCTCCGGCGTGGGCAGGCCCAGGATGACCTTGGCGTGGCCGGTGTTGATGAAGCCGCTCTTGAGCAGCTCCAGCACGTTTTCCGGCAGGTTCAGCAGGCGCAGGCTGTTGGCCAGTGCACTGCGGCTCTTGCCCAGCTTCCGAGCGGCCTGCTCCTGGGTCAGGTCGCAGCGGGTCATCAGCTCACGGATGCCCATGGCCTCTTCCACCGGGTCCAGGTCTTCGCGCTGCAGGTTTTCCACCAGCGCGATCTCCATGGCCTGCTCGTCGGTGACGTCCTTCACGACGACCGGTGCTTCGGTCAGGCCCGCCATCCGGCAGGCCCGCCAGCGGCGCTCGCCTGCCACGATGAGGTAGCCGCCGGACACCTTGGGCCGCACCGCGATGGGCTGGATAAGGCCATGTTCAGCGATGCTGGAGGCCAGCTCGGCCAGTGTCTCGTCATCAAAGGTCTTGCGGGGCTGGTCGGGGTCAGGCTCGATCTCCCGCAACGGCAGGGTCTCGATCTTTGCATTGTCGGGCTCAAAGCTGGGCGAAACGTCCTCGAACAGACTTTCCAGCCCTCGGCCGAGGCCCCCTTTTTTCTTTGCCATCTCCTTATACTTCCCCCTGCTTTACTTCTTCCAGCGCATTTTTCGTTTCGGCGGGGGCACCGCTCTGCTTGCCCGCGCGCTTTGCTGGCGCTGTGGG
>OJJE01000472.1_pt1 | contig 11601 bp, 8 predicted proteins | sample 1596091 | NCBI WGS metagenome assembly OJJE01 (sample SAMEA4350129, study PRJEB24818) | metagenome | biome: human; feature: gut; material: faeces | place: Denmark | collected 2013-09 | reverse complement strand
TTCCTTTTCGTCGGCAGCGTCAGATGTGTATAAGAGACAGCGCAGCGCAGATGCCGCTGCATCGACCTTGTTGGCCGACAGATCCAGCCGCGGTTCGGCATCCGCCTCGGCCAGCTCCTCCTTATGGGGGACCAGCGGGGCGTTCTGGCTGGCGTACTCCTGCGTTTTTTGCAGTTCCTCGATCATTTTTGCCAGATAGTCCATCATCTCGCCGCGGGTCTTTTCCATCTCCGAGATGCGGCTCTTTAGATCCTGCAGCCGCAGACGGTGGGCGTTCTGGATCTCGCGCGTTTCGTCGGTGGCGGACTGCACCATCTTGCGGGCCTGGGCAACGGCCTGCTCACGCGCAAGCTGGTCGATGGCCTCGGCCTTGAGGTTCGTATCCTTCAAAATCTGGTCCGCGTCGTCCCGGGCCTGCTGGCGGATGCGCGCAGCCTCGGCCTCGGCGTCGGCAATGACCTTATCACGGTCCGCGATGACCTGCTGGCGGGCCTGGTCATGGGCGCGGCCCTTGACGCGCAGCGCGGAGTTTGCCTCCTCGCAGCGCTCGGTCAGCTCCTTATTTTCCCGCGTCAGGTCGCTGTTTTTCAGGCGCAGCATATCGACCTGGTTCGTCAGCGAATGGCTGCGTTCCTTCACGGTGGAGAACTGCGTTTCGAGATTGGCGCGGTAGCTTTGCAGCTTATCCACCTGCCCGGCCAGCGTGGCGTTCTGGGTCGAGAGGGTCTGGTTCTGCATGACCAGTCCCTGGGCGTGGCGGCGCAGGGCGTCGTTTTCCTGCCGGAGCGTGCGCAGCTCCGACGTCATGGCGGTCAGGTGCTGCTCATAATCGGCGCAGAGATCCTCCATGGCCTGATGCACGTCCTCCGGCTCATAGCCGCCAAAGCGCGCCTTGCGCATACCGCTCTGCTCTATGTAATTGTCGATGTCGATTTTGGGCATTGGTAACTTCTCCCAACTAAAATTTACATATACTCCATTTTATTATAGAACAAGATGTGACGTAAAGCAAGGGAAAAGGCAAAAAAGGCGCTGCTTTGCCGCACACAAAAAACCGCCCGCTCCATGGCGGAGCGGGCGGCGAAAAGCCTAATGATTCAGTTCAAATCAAGCGTTGACCTGGGAAGCAGCAACAGCGCAGGCGACGGTCATACCGACCATCGGGTTGTTGCCGGCACCGATCAGACCCATCATCTCGACGTGAGCCGGGACGGAGGAGGAGCCAGCGAACTGGGCATCACCGTGCATACGGCCCATGGAGTCGGTCAGGCCGTAGGAGGCAGGGCCTGCAGCGACGTTGTCGGGATGCAGGGTACGGCCCGTGCCGCCGCCGGAAGCGACGGAGAAGTACTTCTTGCCGTTCTCGATAGCCCACTTCTTGTAGGTACCGGCGACCAGATGCTGGAAGCGGGTGGGGTTGGTGGAGTTACCGGTGATGGAAACCTCAACGCCCTCAGCCTTCATGATGGCAACACCCTCCAGAACGTCGTTGGCGCCGTAGCACTTGACAGCAGCGCGCTCGCCGTCGGAGTAGGGGATGGTCTCGACGACCTTGAGCTCGCCGGTGGCGAAGTCATAGTCGGTCTTGACGTAGGTGAAGCCGTTGATACGGCTGATGATCTGGGCAGCGTCCTTGCCCAGACCGTTCAGGATGACACGCAGGGGCTCCTTGCGGACCTTGTTGGCGGTACGGGCAATGCCGATAGCGCCCTCAGCGGCGGCGAAGGACTCGTGGCCGGCCAGGAAGGCGAAGCAATGGGTGTCCTCATGCAGCAGCATGGCACCCAGGTTGCCGTGGCCCAGACCGACCTTGCGCTGCTCAGCGACAGAGCCGGGGATGGTGAAGGCCTCGAGGCCCTCGCCGATGGCAGCTGCACAGTCGGCAGCGCTCTTCAGGCCGCGCTTAACGGCAATGGCGGTGCCCAGGGTGTATGCCCAGACAGCATTGTCGAAGCAGATAGGCTGGATGCCGCGGATGATCTTATCGCAGTCGATGCCCTTGGCCAGCAGCATCTCGTTGCAGGCGTCGAGGCTCTCAAGGCCGTTGGCCTTCAGGCAGGCCTCGATCTTGGGCATACGGCGATTCTGGGATTCAAAAGTTGCCATAATCTATGTTCCTCCCTCTCTTATTCTTCACGCGGGTCGATGTACTTGACAGCGCCCTGCTCGGCAGAGAAGCGGCCGTAGGTGCCGATGTTCTTCTCGTAGGCTTCCTTCGGGTCCTTGCCGTGACGGATGTCCTCCATCATCTTGCCCAGACGGACGAACTGATAGCCGATGACCTGGTTGTCCTTGTCCAGAGCGGTCTTGAGGATGTAGCCCTCGGTCAGCTCCAGATAGCGGACGCCCTTGGCCTTGGTGGAGAAAATGGTACCGGTCATGGAACGCAGGCCCTTGCCCAGGTCGTCCAGACCAGCGCCGACAGGCAGGCCGTTCTCGGAGAAGGCGGTCTGGCTGCGGCCGTAGACGATCTGCAGGAACAGCTCACGCATAGCAACGTTGATAGCGTCGCAGACGAGGTCGGTGTTCAGAGCCTCCAGAATGGTCTTGCCGGGCAGGATCTCGCCTGCCATAGCGGCAGAGTGGGTCATGCCGGAGCAGCCGATGGTCTCAACGAGGGCCTCCTCGATGATGCCGTTCTTGATGTTCAGGCTCAGCTTGCAGGTACCCTGCTGGGGAGCACACCAGCCCACACCATGGGTGTAGCCGCTGATATCCTCAATTTTATACGCCTTGACCCACTGGCCCTCCTCGGGGATGGGCGCGGGACCGTGCTTGGGTCCTTTTGTGATCGGGCACATTGCGTTGACCTGTGCGGAGTATTCGATCATAATTTTCTCTCCTTTGCATATTGTTAGGCTTTTCACAGCTATCTTTATTATAAAGGGTCGAATCCTGTTTTTCAAGATGTTAGTTTATGCTAACCTTTTGTTTTTTCGCATTTTGTGCCCCCGGGCGGCATAGCGGGCGGCGAAACCGCATGGCGCAGTTGGGAGAGAGGCGTGCGGAGTGTAGGGGCCGATGCTCGCATCGGCCCGCGGCATACGGGAATGTGCCGGGTCGTGATAAAGCGGCAAAAGCCCCTCCGGCCTCGTTTCTCGCGGGCACAGCCCGCGCAAAAAAGCTCCCCACAACGTGGGGAGCTGGCCGAGCCTGCGAGGCCTGAGGGGCTTTGCCGCCTTGCCGTTGCCTCGCCACACAAAAAAGCGCCGCCCTTTTCCCCAAGAGCGGCACTTCCCTATTCAAAACCGTTCAGTACAAAAACCCAAAAATCACCCGCGACACTGCGCCGCAAACTGCCATCATCACAACGGCGGCAAGGATGGGCGGCAGCCATTGCCGGGCCAGACCGGGGTGATCCGCCGGGACGTCGGGCTTCGCCTTTTTGCCATGCTTTGCCGGGGTCTTTTCTGCCGCGGTGTCCCCCTTCTCCGGCAGGCAGAACACCTGCAAAAGCGCGAAAAGCAGCATAATTTCCGGGAAGATCATCGACACGCGAATCGAAATGACCGCATGGGCCAGGTAGCTGACCAGCGCCAGCGTGACGGGCGCTACGCCGGGGCGCAGCCAGTTCTGCGCGGCCCTGCGCAGGTGCGCAATGACAAACCACAGCCACGCCGCCAGCCCGGCAGCGCCGGTGGTCAGCAGCAGCTCCAGATATTCGTTGTGGGCGGCATAGAACGTTTTCATCCGGTCCGTGATGCCCGCGCCCGCCCAATCGGCCACCGCCGTGTGCATCATGCCGGGGCCGACGCCCAGCAGCTTGCGCCAAACGGGCTGCGCCAGCCAGCTTTCCACCGTGATGCGCCAGGCCGTGCCGCGGTAGGTGCCCCAATTGTCGTTGAAGAGCAGCACATCGTCCAGGCGGCCCAGACTCGGGAAGCCCGGCACGCAATTGGCCAGCAGCGTCAGCACCGCCGCACCGGCGACGATGCCCCCCGCCAGCACACGGCCCGGCCTATACAGCGGCAGCTCCCGCCCGCGCAGGCCAAAATACAGCGCGGCCCAGACCACAAGGCAGACCACAAACCCGCGCTGCGCCACATGGCCCAGCGCCGCCAGCATCGGCTTGCCGCCCTGGGTGTAGACGTGGGTGCGCATATACTGCATCCATCCGGCGTGGAAGAAGAAGAACGCCCCGATGACCGCCAGCCGCCGCAGCGTGCGGGTCGTAAAATTTTTCTGGCAGACCAGCACGAGCGCCGCCACGCCGACGCCGAGCATCAGCCCCTCGGCATCCACCACGGCCAGCGCCAGCCCGCCGAAAAATGCCGGAATACCGTAAAATACCGTGTGCCGCGGCCCGCGCGCGACGAGGAACGCATAGAACACAAGCGGCAGCGCAAACGCCATGAACCCGGAGCAGAAGTTTTTCTGTCCCAGCGTCGAGAAAAACTGCGCGCGCTCGACAACTGCCGTGTCCACATACGTGCCGATGAGGTCGATATTAAAGATGTTGAGCACATACAGCACCGTGACCAGTGCCGCCGTGACGCCGACGCAGAACGTCAGCCCGTTCAGAATTTTCTGCGGCGCAAACGCGCGGACAGCCAAATACCCCGCCGCCGTGAACAGCACCATCATACAGCCGCCGTAGTAGCCGCCAAGCCCCCAGAACGAGGCCCCCGGCGAGAGGGAGAGCACGGTGGACACCACGCCCGACGCCGTGACCGCGCCCAGCGCCCAAAGTGCGGGGTCGTCTTTCCACGGCAGACGGCCCGTATCCGGCCTTGCGCCGACACAGGCCAGCGCGCCGAGCCAGAGCGCGAACGCCCAGCTCAGGGTGCAGATGCCGGTGAATTTGACAACGCCGAGGTTGGAGAATTTATCGATATACAGCGGGAACACGCAGAGCGCGGCCAGCAGAAACGCCGTGGCCGAGCGCGCGGCCAGCTTGCGCAGTTGTTGGGATTGGGTCATAGAAAGCCTCTTGAAATACATACTTTGTTATCGGAGCCGCTATGTAGGGGCCGCACATGTGCGGCCCGCCGCCTAACGGAAAACGCCCATCTGCAGGAAGGCCGCGGGCCGGGCATGCCCGGCCCCTACATGTCTCCCGGCAACACCATATTTTACCCCGTGCCACGCAAAATTTCAACCATTCTCCACAGGTTTTACAAGACTGACACAAATCAGCCCCGCTGCGGCACAGATCCCGGCCAGCCAGTGCCGGGCAGCCAGGGGCAGGGCCTGCGCACCGATATAGCTCAAAACGCTGCCGCCGCTCATGCCCAAAGCAATAAAACCGTAGTTCACCCCGGCGTGGGGCAGGCCGAACAGGTCGGTGTTGAAGGACGGCTGTACCGCCGCGCCGCCCGAGTAGAAAAACGTGAGCACCGCGTAGGCCGCCAGCACCCACCACTGCCCCGCAAACGCAAACCACGCACTGCCCGCAGCCAGGCCGAGATACACCGCGTACAGCACCGGCTTGCGGCCCAGCCTGTCACTGACGGCAGGCAGCAGCATCCGCCCCGCCGCGCTGGCCGCCGACCCCAGCACGATGCTGTACGGCGCGGCGGATTCCGGCAGACCGCGCTCGGCTGCGATCTTGAAAATTTCCGGGCTGAACAGCAGCACCGCCGGGGCCGACAGCGCCACTGCCGCCGCGCACAGCTTATACTGCGGCGTGCGGAGCATCTGTTTGTAATCAAGTCCCGGCTGCGGCGGGCCGCTCTGCGCTTTGGGCCGCGGGGCCTGCAAAATCAGCGCCCCCGCGCCGCAGACGACGAGCGGGCCCGCCCCTAACGCGGCAAAGCAGACCCGGATGCCCCACGCCCCGTCGACCCCCCTGACGAACACTGTAAAAAACGCGCCGGACAGCCCCATGGCGACGCCCGCCACGCCGGTGGCCCAGCCCTTTTTGTCCTGATACCACTTCTGCGCACACGCCAGCACCGCCGGGGCTAAAAACGCGCTGCCCAGCCCCGCGGGCACGCTGTAGACGACGAGAAACAGCGCGGCGTTCGCGGGCGGCACGAGCGCCGCCGCAAAGAACCCGCCCGCCAGCAGCGCCGTGCCCCACAGCCCGGCAAACCGCGGGCCGCGGGCGTCCTGTAAAAGCCCGCCCACTGCGCAGCCGACACCGTAGGCCGCAACAAGTACCGCGAACGCCAGCATGGCCTGCCCGCGGGAAAACCCGTACCCCTGCATGACAGGCTGCTGGAACACGCCCCACGCCGCCGGGATGCCGGTGAGCAGCTGTGCCGCCGCCCCTGCCGCCAGAATGTACGGCCCGCGATTTTGTTTTGGCACACGTATCCCCTCCCCTTTTCGGGTTAGTATGCCCGGTTTGGATTGACAAAATGCAGCGCAAAAGGTATCATTATAAAGTATATAAAAGCAAAGAGCCTCCCCCCGAGGGGGAAGCCATTATACAGTATAAGGAGAATACCATGAAAACTCAGCCTTTAAAAGGTATGCGCGATCTGCTCCCGCGGGAGCAGGCGCTGCGTGACTATATCCAGGGCCAGATTTTGGCCACCTACCGCGCCGCCGGTTTCCAGCGCATCTCCACCCCCATTCTGGAGGATATGGAGAATCTGGACAAGAGCGACGGCGGCGACAACCTGAACCTGATCTTCAAGGTCCTCAAGCGCGGCGACAAGCTCGAGCATGCGCTGGCAAGCGGCGACGAGAAGCAGCTGTCCGACATGGGTCTGCGCTATGACCTGACCCTGCCGCTGTCCCGCTACTACGCGGCCAACCGCAACGAGCTGCCCAGCCCGTTCAAGGTCATCCAGACGGACCGCGTCTACCGCGCCGAGCGTCCGCAGAAAGGCCGTCTGCGCGAGTTCGTCCAGTGCGACATCGACATTCTGGGCGACTCCTCCCCCAACGCCGAGGTCGAGCTGATCGACGTGACCGCCCGCGCCCTGCTGAAGATTGGCTTCACCGGCTTCACCGTCAACATCAATGACCGCCGCATCCTGCGCGCGATGCTCGAGAAGATGGGCTTTGCCGCTGACCAGCTGGACTCCGTCTGCATCAGCTTTGACAAGATGGACAAGATCGGTGCGGACGGCGTTAAGGCCGAGCTGACCGAGAAGGGCTTTGCCGCCGAGGCCGTGCAGGCGCTGGACGACTTCCTGCGCGCGGGCGATTTCAGCCTGGACACCGTCGCCGCCAGGGTCGACGACGAGGCGCTGACCGCCGACCTGCGCTATGTCATCGCCGCCAGCGAGAAGGTCGCGGGCGGGCGCTACGGCATTGCCTACGCCCCCAGCCTCGTGCGCGGGCAGGGTTACTACACCGGCATGGTGTTTGAGGTCACCTGCCCGCAGTTCAGCGGGGCCGTGGCCGGCGGCGGACGCTACGACAACATGGTCGGCAAGTTCATCGGCCAGCAGGTGCCCGCCGTGGGCTTCTCCATCGGGTTCGAGCGCGTCTGCGGCATTTTGCTGGAGCAGGGCTACCAGATCCCCGGCGCGAAGCCGAAGATGGCGCTGCTCTACCTGAAGGACGCCGACTTTGCCGCCGTGCTGGCCAAGGCCGAATCCTTACGCGCCGACTACGACGTGACCGTGCTGCCCCAGGCGAAGAAGCTGGGCAAGCAGTTCGGCACGCTGGAGGCCGCGGGCTACAACGCCGTTGCCTTTGCCGACAACGACGACGTGAAGCTGCTTGGGCAGAAGGCCGAATAATTGACGTAAAATTTGTGGGATGTGCCGAAAGTACGGTACATCCCACTTTTTTGTATTTGCTTTGTAACACACAGGGCGCGTTTTCCGTGTTATATTGGTGAAAAGGGAAATTAAAAATAAAACCTCCCTCTGCGAGGGAGGTGGCCCGCAGGGCCGGAGGGAGAGAACCTCATCATTGCCCGAAGCGTTTCGGATAGCCGCAAGGTTCTCTCCCCCACCGCCTGCGGGCGGAGCCCCCTCGCAGAAGGGGCCAAGAGCGCACCACCTCTATAGAAAGGAGCATCCAACCATGAAAAAACGCATCGTCCGTATCACCGCCGCCCTGTGCGCCGTTGCACTGCTGGCGGGCTGCGGGAGCAGCATCGGCAGCAAAGACGGCGGGTACTACGCCACCGAAGCCGCCGCGCAGGAGAGCTACGCCAATTACGACAGCGCCGCGGGCAGTGTGGACAGCGGCCTTGTGCCGGAGAACGCCGCCGAGGCCGCCACCGACGAGACCGCACAGAAAATTATTTACAACGCCAGTCTTTCGATGGAGTCCACCGACTTTGACACGACCCGCGAGGCCCTGATGACCGCCGTCGAGGCCAACGGCGCATGGCTGGAATCTACAAGCCTGTACGGCACCGAGAAGGACCATGACCGTACCGCCGACTACACCGTGCGGGTGCCGGTGGGCAGCTACCGCGCGTTTCTGGCCGCCGTGGGCGACGCGGGCAGCGTGCTCAACATCAGCGAGAGCGCCGAGAACATCACGAGCAGCTACATAGACGTGCAGGCGCGGCTGTCCGCGCTGGAGGCCCAGCGGGACCGCCTGAACGCGCTGGCTGACCAGGCCGAGACGACGGCGGATTTATTGGAGATCGAGAGCCAGCTTTCCGACGTGCAGTACCAACTGGAAAACTACACCCGCCAGCTGCGCAGCATGGACCAGCAGGTCAGTTACTCCACCGTGGACATCTACCTGCGGGAGGTCGCCACCCTGACCCCCACCGGCGTGACCTTCGGTGAGCGGATCGCCGACGCCTTCGGCGGCGGCTGGGATGCCTTTGTCGGGTTCCTGCAGGGTCTGGTCATCGCGCTGGTCTACCTGTGGCCAGTGCTGCTGATCGCAGTGGCCGTGGTGTTCATCCTGCGCAAGGTCTGGAAAAAGCGGTCCAAGAAGGAAAAGCTGCCCAAGCCCGCGCAGACGCCCCCGCCCGCCGAGTACCCGGTGAAGCCGGGCGACGAGCCGAAGCCGAAATATTGACAGAAAACACAAAACCTGCCCAGCCGCGTGATATGCGGTTGGGCAGGTTTTTATCTTTGTGTGCGGTAGGGGCGAGGCATGCCTCGCCCTGCACCTCCCCGCAAAAGGGAATCCTGCGGGCAGGTTGCAGGCCGGACATGTCCGGCCCCTACAGCGCTATTACTTCTGACTTAGTCCTTCAGCGTCAGCGCGATGCTCAGATCCTTGAGCTGCTGCTCATCGACGACGTCGGGGGCACCGCTCATCGGCTCACCGGCGTTCTGCACCTTCGGGAAGGCGATGACGTCGCGGATGGAGTCCTTCTTGAGCATCAGCATGACCATGCGGTCCAGGCCGTAGGCCATACCGCCGTGCGGCGGCGCACCGAACTTGTAGGCGTCCATCAGGAAACCGAAGCTCTCGCGGGCCTTCTCCTCGGTAAAGCCGAGGGCGTGGAACATGCGATCCTGCAATGCGGGATCATTGATACGCATCGAGCCGCCGCCCATCTCGACACCGTTCAGTACGATGTCGTAGGCTACGGCATGGCAGGCACCCGGGTCGCTCTCGACCTTGTCCAGGTCCTCGGCCTTGGGCAGGGTGAACGGGTGGTGCATCGCCATCCAGCGGCCCTCCTGCTCACTGTACTCAAACAGCGGGAAGTCCACGACCCACAGGAAGTTGAACTTGTCGGGGTCGATCAGGCCGTGCTTGCGGGCGATGTCCAGACGGACCTGACCCAGTGCGGTGCAGGCCTTGACCCAGTCGGTGTCGCTAACCAGCAGCAGCACGTCGCCGGTCTCGGCGTTGAGCGCGGCGTACAGGGCGGCCTTTTCGGCGTCTGTCAGGAACTTTTCAAAGCTGGAGGACGTGCCGTCGGCGGTCAGGCGGCTGTAGGCCAGACCCTTTGCGCCGTAGGTCTTGGCGACCTCGCCGAGCTTGTCGATGTTCTTGCGGGAGAGCTTGTCGGCCAGACCCTTGGCGTTGATGGCGCGGATCGTGCCGCCGGCCTCCAGCACAGCGGCGAAGGGCTTGAACTCGGTGCCCCTGAACACCTCGGTCACGTCCTGAATCTCAAGGCCAAAGCGGGTGTCGGGCTTGTCGGAGCCGAAACGGCCCATGGCCTCGTCCCACGGCATACGGTAGAACGGGGTCTCGACGTCGACGTTCAGCATTTCCTTCCACAGGCGCTTGATGAGGCCCTCGTTCAGGGTCATGATGTCGTCCTCGGAGACAAAGCTCATCTCCTCGTCCACCTGGGTGAACTCGGGCTGGCGGTCTGCGCGCAGATCCTCGTCGCGGTAGCAGTGGGCCAGCTGGAAGTAGCGGTCAAAGCCGGACAGCATCAAAATCTGCTTGTAGAGCTGCGGGCTCTGGGGCAGCGCGTAGAAGTGGCCCGGCTGCACACGGCTGGGAACGAGATAATCGCGCGCGCCCTCGGGCGTGGACTTGATGAGGGTGGGCGTCTCGATCTCGGTGAAATGGTTCTCGCAGAAATAGTTGCGGATGATCTGCATGATCTTGCTGCGCAGCACGATGGGCTCATGCATGGACGGACGGCGCAGGTCCAGATAGCGGTAGCGCAGGCGCAGGTCGTCGTTGACGTTGATCTCGTCGCGCAGCTCAAACGGCGTGGTCTGGGCCTCGCTCAGGATGCGCAGCTCGCTGACGTAGAGCTCTACGTCGCCGGTTGCGATCTTATCGGTCTTGGCGGCGCGCTCACGCAGCTTGCCGCGGCAGATAACAACGTACTCGCTTTTCAGGCTCTCGGCCTTGGCGAAAACGTCCTTCGGCGTATCCTCATCGAACACCAGCTGCAAAATGCCGGTGGTATCGCGCAGGTCGGCAAAGATGATGCCGCCCTTGTCGCGGGCGCGGGCGATGGAGCCGCAGACGGTCATTTCCTGACCGGCCATGGCAAGCGTGACTTCGCCGCAATAGTTTGTGCGGCGCAGACTGCCCAAAGTTTCCATATTTCCTGTCCCCTTTACGGTTTTATCTTTTACTAAAGTATTATTATAACGCGCCGCTGTGCATTTGGCAAGAGGGCGGCGGACAAACGCGTGCGGATTTTGCCGGATTTCCGGCTAATTTGTTTTGCAAAGCGTATTGACAATTTTCTTTTTGCCTGCTATAATAGTAAAGCTGTGAGCACCACAGTGTATATGTGCCTGTAGCTCAGTTGGTAGAGCATCTGACTTTTAATCAGAGGGCCCAGGATTCGAGTTCCTGCAGGCGCACCAAGACCGGTTGAAACCGCAAGGTTTCAACCGGTTTTTGCGTTGCTGCGGGCGTAGGGGCCGGGTATGCCCGGTCCTGCCGTGTATGGCGGGCGGCTGCTTACGGGCAGGCCGCGGGCCGCATATATGCGGCCCCTACATGGCAGCAATGGTTTTTTCGGAATATCTCTGCCCGCAAAAAAGGCATGTACGACTTATCGAATCGTACATGCCTTTTTATTTTGTATTCATTTCCACAGCAGGAACAGCACGGCCAGCAGCACACCTAAACCCACCAGATACACCCCGGCAATGGCCAGGGTGGCCTTCAGCACACCCATGACGGCCCAAAATTTTTCTTTGGGCGTCCAGTCGGGGGCCTGCTCCCAGGGGCGGTCATTCGCCGGCTCCGGGGGCGGGGCGTCCGCCTTGCGGCTGTCTCTTATACCCATCTGACGCTGCCGACGAAGAGGGGAGGGGGGGTAGCGTGGGTAGGTGTGCGGTTAAAAAAAAA
>OJJE01000469.1_pt1 | contig 11711 bp, 8 predicted proteins | sample 1596091 | NCBI WGS metagenome assembly OJJE01 (sample SAMEA4350129, study PRJEB24818) | metagenome | biome: human; feature: gut; material: faeces | place: Denmark | collected 2013-09 | reverse complement strand
GACCTTGCAGAAAGAAGTCTTCCTGGTATATGATGAATGTATCAGAAAGGCAAAAGATGGAGACAATCAATACACCTTATGATGACACTTTCCGCACGCTGCTGCAGGACTGCCCAGAGCTGGTGGTTCCACTGATTAACGAGCTGTTCGGCACGAATTATACCGGGCGGGAAGTAGTGGTATCGAATGAGAACGAGATTTTCTTGAGGAACCCGGAGGGGAAAAAGGAGAAGCGGGTTACGGATTCCAACCTGACATTGATTTCTTTAAAGGGAATTTCCAAACGGTATCATCTGGAATGCCAGAGCACAGCGGATGGGACGATGGAAATTCGGATGTGGGAATATGATGCGCAGATTGCTTTGATGGAGAAAGAATATCGGAATGGAGTACTGCATGTAAAATTCCCGGATTCTGCAGTCATCTATTTAAGAAGCAGCAAGACAACGTCGGACGAACTGAAAATCTGTATCCATGTACGGCAGAAGCAATTGCAGTACGGGATTCCGATTTTGAAGGTAAAGGACTATACCCTGGAAGAACTTTTTGAAAAACAACTGTGGATGTTGATCCCATTTTATATTTTTCGATATGAAAAAGAATTTCGAAAAATTGATGGAAATCAGAAACAGTTAAGCGGACTGAGACTGGAATACGAAAAAATTGCGGAAATGCTGGATCAGGAGTGCCAAAGCGGTCATATGAAGCCGATCACCTGTGGCGCACTGTGTGAATTGTCCAATAATGTGGTGGAAAAACTGGCATCGAAGTATAGCAATGTAGAAAAGGAGGTCACAGAAGTTATGGGAGGAAAAGTGCTGAATTATCGGTCGAAAGAGATTTATCTGGAAGGTTGCGCATTTGGAAGAGAAGAAGGAAGAGAAGAAGGAAGAAAAGAAGGAAGAAAAGAAGGAAGAAAAGAAGGACAAAAGGAAAGTATTGTGCAATTGGTAACCAGAAAATATCAGCTTGGAGACAGTCCCGAAAAGATCGCCAAGGATCTCTTGATGAGTGAGGAAGAAGTAGAAGAAATCCTGGGGAAAACAACAGGAAGTCAGCAATAAACAGGCTTCCAATATTTAGAAGAGTGCGTATGCTGTTCTATCTCAAAGAAAATAAGAACAACCGCAGGCGCGCCGCAAATTCAGAAGCGCCTGTGGCTGTTTTTTTATTCATGACAATAGAATGCTCGCAGAGCGTGCATTCTATTGTTTCATAGGAAAATGCGTCCTATGAAATAAAAACGCTCCGCTGGGATGCGCACTCGGCGCAGGGGTAGATGGTTGCCGAAGCAACCGCGCCTCGGCGCGAGAATGTGCCAAGGCACATTCTTTTTTACATTTTATCCTTTCCTTCCCGTCTCGAACAGATAGATTTCACGGCTGACGCGGTTGGCGAGGTCGGCGCTTACTTTGGCGAACAGATCGAGCTGTCGTTTGCGAATTTCCATCGGCGCCTGGGCGAGCTCCCAGCCGATGGCGTCCGCGAGGCGGGCTTTTTCCGCATCCGGCAAAGAGCGGTAACGGGTGCGCGCCTGGGAATAGTCGTCGGTTTTCTCAAGGACGGAGCGCTGTACGGTTCCGCCGGGATAGCGCATGCCCGGATAGCGGGGCATGGGGGCTTCCTGCGGATTGTTGCGGTCTAAGGAGTTTGGCTTGTAGTTGACGCAGCCGGGCGGATTTTTGTATGCCATATAGCCGTCCTGCTGGTCGTTGGCGACAGGAGAAACCGGGCGGTTGACCGGAAGCTGGGCGAAGTTTGCGCCGATGCGGTAACGCTGTGTGTCGGTGTAGGAAAATGTGCGTCCCTGCAGCATTTTATCAGCGGAAAATTCGATGCCGGGAACGATGTTTGCGGGACAGAACGCTGCCTGCTCGATGTCGGTAAAGAAGTTTTTGGGATTTTCGTTTAAAACCATCATGCCGACCTTCTGGAACGGGAACTGATCCTCCGGCCAGATTTTGGTATCGTCGAGCGGATCGAAGGACAGCTGGTCAGCCATTTCGGGCTTCATGATCTGTACCTGAAATTCATATCGGATCGGGTTGCCCAAAGCGAGCCGCCTGTGCAGCGTGCGCGCAGCGATGTCCGGATCCTGACCGGCAAGGCGTTTTCCTTCTTTGCGGTCGATGATGTCGAAGGGTTCCTGTGCGGCAAAACGATATTTGACGTAAAAACGTTCCCCTTTTCCATTGACCCAGACAAAGGTATTGACACCAAAACCGTCCATTTTGGCAAAATCCTTAACGATGCCGCGGTCACTGTAGAGCCACATCAGTTGATGAAGGCTTTCCGGTGTGAGGGAGAAAAAATCCCAGACATGCGCGTAGTTTTTGATATTTGTGCAGGGATCGGGCTTCTGGGAATGGATGAAATCGGGAAACTGCATGGCGTCGCGGATAAAAAAGACTGGAAGGCTTAAGCCGACGACGTCATAATTACCCTGAGAGGTGTAAAATTTAACAGCAAAGCCGCGCGGGTCGCGGTCAGTGTCAGGAGAGCCCTTGGAGCCGATGACGGTGGAGAAACGGATCAGAAAACGGGTGGATACGGACGGATCCTGTAAAAACGCAGCGCTCGTATAATCCCGCATGGAACGGTAAGGGCGGAATGTGCCGAATGCGCCGCTTCCTTTAGCGTGCACAACGCGCTCCGGGATGCGTTCCCGGTCGAAATGTGCAAGTTTTTCAATAAAATCCACGTCCTGTAAGAGGACGGGACCGTTTTGCCCGAGGGTCTGGGAGCTGGCGGTGTCCGAAACGGGAGCGCCTTGAGAAAGAGTCAGCACAGGCTGGCTGCAGGAAGCAGCGAGAGTCTGTGCTGAGTTTGGATTGGTGTCAGCCAGATGTCCGTCAGACGGCGTCCGGCTGCTGTTTAAAGATTCCTTTGTCATAAAATTTCCTCAGAGTCCTTTTTACTATTTATGATATGGGACTTTGGGAAAAAAGTACCGCATTACTGCTCGCGGAACGTGATTGTGCCAGTCTTTTCGTCCATGCTTTCAACGATAGCGAGAGATTCCAGATGGATGCCTTTTTTGCGCAGCTCATCGCCGCCGGGCTGGAAGCCTTTTTCAATTACGATGCCCGCACCGACCAGGGTTGCACCGGAGGATTCTACCAGGGCAGCAAGACCCTCGAGAGCTCTTCCGTTTGCTAAGAAATCATCGATCAGCAGGACTCTGTCGTTGGGAGAAAGGAATTCTTTTGATACGATGATGTCATAGATTCTGCCGTGAGTGTAGGATTCCACCTGTGTGGTGAAAACGTCTCCGGCAATATTTTTGGTCTGATTTTTCTTCGCAAAAACGACAGGAACATCAAAATACTGCGCCGTGATGCAGGCAATGCCGATACCGGAGGCTTCGATGGTCAGGATCTTGTTGACGCCGGCATCCGAGAAACGGCGGTAAAACTCTTTGCCGATTTCTTCAAACAGGTGGATATCCATCTGATGATTCAGAAAGCGGTCTACTTTGAGGACATTTCCTTCTTTAATGATTCCGTCTTTGCGAATTCTTTCTTCCAAAAGCTGCATAGTTTTTTACTCCTTATTTAAATTTCTGATAATAGCCCATAATAAAAATGAACAGGACGATCAGCGGCAGAATATAGGAAACGTAAACGCGCGCCCAGGCGGGAAATTTTACGCCCTTGCCGGTGTCGGCTTCTGCCAGGAAGTTTTTCCAGCCCCAGCCGTATCTGCTGGTACAGAACAGCAGATAGACCATGCTGCCCAGGGGCAGGAGGTTGTTGGAAACAATGAAGTCCTCGAGATCCTGAATCGTGGAGCCAGCGCCCATCGGCTGGAAACCGGACCAGATGTTGAAGCCGAATACGCAGGGCAGGGACAGGAGGATAATCGCAATTCCATTGATCAGGACGGTTTTTTTACGGGATGTGCCGAACAGATCCATGGAAAAGCTGATGATATTTTCAAATACGGCAATAATCGTGGACTGGGCGGCAAACGTCATGAAGACGAAGAACAAAACACCGAAAATCCGTCCACCGACCATCTGGTTGAAGATGTTGGGCAGAGTGATGAACACCAGACCGGGTCCCTGTCCGGGATCGACGCCGAATGCAAAGCAGGACGGGAAAATAATCAGTCCTGCGAGAAAAGCAACCAGTGTGTCCAGAAGGCAGATATTGATTGTTTCCCCTGTCAGGGTGTGGTCTTTACCGATGTAGCTGCCGAAAATCGCCATCGCACCGATGCCGAGGCTCAGGGTAAAGAACGCCTGTCCCATTGCGGCGAAAATCGTGTTGCCGACGCCGTTTTCTGTAAATCTGGTAAAATCGGGAATCAGATAAAAGCGCAGTCCCTCGGAAGCGCCGGGCAGTGTCACACTGCGGATACACAGAATGAGCAGGATGAGGAAAAGACAGCTCATCATTGCCTTGGTAATACGCTCCACACCTTTTTGCAGACCGAGACTGCAGATAAAAAAGCTCAGCAGAACCACAAGAACCATCCAGAATGTCATGTAACCGGGGCGGGCGAGCATGTCATTAAAAACTGCTGCAACGCCGTCAGAATCCAGACCTTTGAATTCTCCGGTCAGCGTCTTGAAGATATAGGCTGCCATCCAGCCGCCGACCGTGGTGTAAAACATCATCAGAAGATAGTTGCCTGCCATACAGGCATAGCCCTGAAGATGCCATTTTGTACCGGCAGGCTCAAGCACATGGAAAGAGCGCGCCGCGGATTTCTGGCTGGCGCGGCCCACCGAAAATTCCATGACCATGATCGGAAGACCGAGCAGGACAAGGAAAATAAGGTAAACAAGGACAAACGCGGCGCCGCCGTATTGTCCCGTAATATAAGGAAAACGCCAGACATTACCCAATCCTACCGCACAGCCGGCAGAAATCAGGATAAATCCAAGCCTGGAGGAAAAACGTTCTCTATTGTTCATTTGCAGCTCTCCTGGAATTTAAAAAAATACGATTGAACGGTATCGGACAATCTGTAGAAAAGCATAGCATAAAACGGTATTTTACGCAACGAACGGAGCGAGAAATTATAAAAACTAAATGAAATTTTCGGCGGCAGGATTGTAAAGAGGTGGAGAATATTGTACCCTTAAAGAGAAGAACTGTAGTTCGTTTTAGCAGGAGGGCTGCAGTCAGAAACTGGAGGAAATGAAAGAGCATGTTGGATTGGAAGCTGCTTGCCGGTGCAGCAGGCATTGTGGCGGCGGTTGTTTTTGTCATATGGCTGATTTTTTTCTGCGCACGCCGGATACGGGAGCATTTAAAGGGACGTGAGCTGGATGCAATGGAGGGACACGATTTCGAATATTTCTGTGCGGACCTTCTGGAAGACCATGGTTTTAAAAGTGTAGAAGTGACCCGCGGGAGCGGTGATTACGGTGTTGATGTCCTGGCGGAAAAGGAGGGCGTGACCTATGCGGTACAGTGTAAGCGCTACGATGGGCCTGTTGGTGTCAAGGCGGTTCAGGAAGCCTATGCGGGGCGGGATTATTACGACCGGATGGTGGGTGCTGTGATGACGAACCAGTATTTTACGGAGCCTGCGGTCAAGGCGGCAAAGAAGCTGAAGATTCTCCTGTGGGACAGGGGATATCTGGAAAGCATGATGGAAGAAGAGGAATAAGATTGAAAAATGGTAACTGTGGAGGTACTGAACAGTTACGAAAAATAAAATTTTTCAATCGCGGGATTTGTGTCTGCGCGCACTTGACACAAACTCGACATGCGCAAAAGGCGTGCGCAGAAATGAGTGGAAAGTATGAGTTTTGTGGAATTTCATGACGTGAAAAAAATTTATCACATGGGAGAGGTGGAGATCCCGGCACTGCAGGGCGTCAATTTCGAAATCGAAAAAGGCGAATTCTGCGTGATCGTCGGAGCCAGCGGCGCTGGCAAGACAACGATCCTGAATATCCTTGGCGGAATGGATACGCTGACGGAGGGAAAGGTCCTGCTGGATGGAAAAGAAATTTCCTCTTACGGAAAGAAGCAGCTGACAGACTACCGCAGATATGATATTGGCTTTGTGTTCCAGTTTTATAATCTGGTCGGAAACCTGACAGCGCTGGAAAATGTGGAGCTGGCATCCCAGATCTGCAGCGATCCGCTGGATGCAGGGCAGGTGCTTGCAGACGTGGGGCTTGCAGACCGAGCATCGAACTTCCCTGCGCAGCTTTCCGGCGGGGAACAGCAGCGTGTGGCGATCGCCCGTGCCCTTGCCAAAAATCCAAAGCTTTTGCTGTGCGATGAACCAACCGGCGCGCTGGATTACAATACAGGTAAGGCAGTGCTGAAGCTGCTGCAGGATACCTGCCGCAAAAAGGGCGTTACCGTCGTTGTCATCACACACAACCAGGCGATTACGGCGATGGCGGATCGGATTATCACCGTGAAGAATGGAACAGTCACAGATATGCGTAAAAACGAACATATTGTTCCGGTAGAGCAGATCGAGTGGTAAAGGATAGAATGGGATGCTCGGCAAGCATTTTGTTTGTTGGAAATATAGGCTTGTGCCGCGGCGCGGCAGAAGGTGAGGAGACGTGAAAAGAAGAAAATCGGCGATGTGGAAAACAACATATCGGGAAATCCGGCAGAGCTTCGGCAGATATGCTGCAATTTTGGCGATTGTAGCGCTGGGTGTGGGATTTTTCGTCGGGCTGATGGTGGTGACACCTGCAATGGTGCGAAACGGCGGGCGGTATTTGAACAACCATGACCTGTATGATCTGCGGCTGTTATCGACGCTCGGCTTTGAAAAGGATTCGGTGGACGCTTTTACAGGCCGAGAGGATGTCAAAGCAGTGGAGGGCGCGGTTTCTTCGGATTTCCTGGCGGTGGATGAGAGCGGCAAAAGCCGGGTGCTTGTGGCGCAGACACTTTTGGAAGTACAGAATCAGGTCGAATTAAAAGCGGGACGGCTGCCGGAGGCGGCGGATGAAATCGTCATGGATTCCAGTCTGTTTTCGAAAGACGATATCGGCAAAACGATTCAGGTTTCGGATGAAAATCCCGAAGAGACGGCAGATTTGTTCGCATATGACGTGTATACAATCGTCGGCATAGCAGATGCTTCCTATTATATTAACTATCAGCGTGGCGCGACCACACTTGGAACGGGGCGGGTTTCCGGCTTTGTATACATGCTTCCGGATGGATTTGATACGAATTATTATACGGAAATTTTTGTCCGGCTCGATCAGAATGACCGGATTTACAGTGACGTTTACAAGAAAAAAATCGAAGACCTCAAGACCTGGGCAGAGCCGATTGCAGAGCAGGAGGCGCAGAACCGCTACGACAGCCTGAAAGCAGATGCGCAGCAGAAGGTGGACGATGCGCAGAAGGAGCTGCGGGATCAGACGGCGGATGCGCGTACCGATCTGGAAGAGGCGAAGCAGAAGCTGACAGACGGGCAAAAAGAGCTTGCAGACGGCAAAGAGCAGATCGCGGACGCAAAAAAGCAGCTGCAGCAGGCAAAACAGACGCTTGCGCAGAAGCAGACGGAACTTAACAACGGACGCGCGCAGCTTGTGGATGGACGCAGCCAGCTGGAAGGCGGGCAGGTGCAGCTTGACAGCGCGCGGGCACAGTTGAATGCAGCGATTGCGGCTGCGCAGAGTGCTGGAAGCCAGGCGGGCGCAGAATCCGGCATGTCCGGCAGTGCCGCCAGCCCTGCGCAGCTTTGGCAGCAGCTGGCCCAGCTCGATGCGCAGCAGGCAGCTCTGGATGCGCAGCGCAATCAGCTGGAAAGCAGCGAGGCAGAGCTTACAGCCGGAGAAAAGCAGCTTGCGGCTGCAAAGCAGGAGCTTTCCTCGCAGGAAAAACAGCTAAATGAGCAGGAACAGAAGCTGGCGGATGCAGAGAAGGAGCTTGCCGACGGTCAGAAAGAATATGAAGACGGCTTACAGACACTGGATGAAAAGACCGCAGATGCAAAGGAAAAGATTGCGGATGCGCAGAAGCAGATCGACGAGATCCAGGAGCCGGATGTCTATGTGCTGGGCAGGGATACCAATATCGGTTACGCCAGTTATGAAAATGATTCTATGATCGTCGCCGGAATTGCGAAGGTATTGCCGTTTTTCTTTTTCCTGGTAGCGGCGCTGGTGTGTATGACGACAATGAACCGGATGGTAGAGGAGCAGCGGACACAGATCGGTGTACTCAAGGCACTCGGTTATTCGGAAGCCCGGATTATGGGGAAATATCTGTTTTATGCGGGAAGTGCGGCATGGATCGGTTCTGTCATCGGTTTTCTGATCGGTTCGACGATTTTCCCGACCGTCATCTGGAATGCATATAAGATCATGTACCATATGGGGGATTATGAGCTGATGTTTGACCCGGGGCTGGCGGCTGCCTCGCTTGCAGTGGCACTTTTATGCTCGGTTGGCGTAACGTGGCTGACCTGTCGGTACGAGCTGATGAGCACGGCTGCAAATCTGATCCGTCCCAAGTCGCCAAAGAGCGGCAGAAGGGTATGGCTGGAGCACATCCCGTTGCTCTGGAACCATATGAGCTTTCTGGCAAAGGTTTCCGTGCGGAATGTTTTCCGGTATAAGCAGAGATTTTTTATGATGGTAATCGGTATCGGCGGCTGCACAGCCCTTCTTGTAACCGGCTATGGTATAAAGGATACGATTGCGGACATTGCGGATATGCAGTATGAGGAAGTACAGCTGTATGATATGAGCGCGACACTGAAAGAGGGGTATCCGGCCGCGGATGCGGCAGACTTTTCTGAACTTACCGAGGTGCTTTCCGAATCCTCTGAGGATTGGATGCCCTTTTGTGAGATTGCAATGGATCTGACGGGGCGCAGTGGTGTCAAGACCGCCAATGTCGTCATTCCGCAGGATACCGGGGCAGCGCAGGAGTATATCCAGCTGCGGACAGAAGAGGGTGAGGATATTCCTTGGCCTGGGGAGGAAGAGGCTGTTATCAGTGCAAAGCTTGCGCGAAAATGCGGGATCCGCGTTGGGGATACCGTTACACTGCGGACTGAGGATGGCGAAAAGCTAAAAGTGAAGGTGGCTGCTCTGTCTCGAAACTATATTTATAATTACGTTTATATTTCACCGGAAACATGGAAACTCGATAACGGAAGTGATCCGGTTTACAAGAGCATTTATATCCATGCATCGGAGGGTGCGCAGGAGAACCGGGAACTGTCGGAAAAGCTGCTGGCATGCGACGTCGTTTCTGCGGTTGCGGTCAATGCGGATATGCTCAGCCAGATCAACAAAATGATGGGCAGTCTGGATGCAGTGGTGCTTTTGGTCATCCTCTGCGCCGGTGCGTTGGCATTTATCGTAATTTATAACCTGACGAACATCAACATCACCGAGCGAATCCGGGAGATTGCAACGATCAAGGTACTTGGTTTCCGACCAAAGGAGACAGCATCCTATGTGTTCCGGGAAAATGTCGTGCTGACAGCGCTCGGAACAATTGTCGGGCTGGGAGCCGGAATTTGCCTGCACCGGTTTGTTATTGCAAATATTGATGTCGATATGGTTACATTTCAGCCGCGGGTGCTTCCCTTTAGTTTTGTAAAGAGTATCCTGCTGACCTTTGTATTTATGGTCATTGTAGATGTTGTGATGTATCTGAAGCTGGAACGGATCAATATGGCGGAATCGTTGAAAAGCGTGGAATAAAACAATAAAATGCATGCTCTGTGAGCGATCTATGGGCATGAACCAAACGGGCTGGCGCGTGGTCAGCCCGTTTTTGCTGCAGTCTGTTTCAGCCGTTTTGTAAGGTTTTCGAAATCAGACGGACCAGCCTCCAGGACAAAGCGATGGAAGCGCAGCAGGGAAAAGTTGTCGCTCCACTGAAGTTCGGCTCTTTTTTTGAGGGCATTCATTTCGAGATAACCAACGTAATACTTCAAATAGACCGCAGGGGCAGTGCGCAGATAATCGTAAACACGTTCCGACTGCTCTTCCGAAAGACCGAAGGATTCGAGGGAGCGCAGAAGCTCTGACTCTTCCGCGCCGTAATAGTGCAGAGAAAGGTCGAGTAAGCAAAACAGGTTGATTTGCAGATCGCGCTGCTGCGCCAGAAGCGTACAGAGCAGCGCAGCGGGATAGGAGCTGCCCAAGCTGCCTTCCGCTTCCGCAAGGACCTGTGCGGCATATTCATAGGAAATCCGTTCGGTATAGAACGCCCAGCCCTCCACATATCCGCCGTAGGAGAACAGCTTGCGAATTGGCAGCGTCTGCGTGTCGCAGACAAGGGAGGAATAGACGGTCTGGTAGAGATGCCCCGGATAACCCTCGTGAGCGAGTGTGGTGTAAAGCTCAATTCCGTCCGCGGTCGAGGAACGGTTGATGCGGATCGTATTCTGCATCAGAGCATCGATAGGCGGGATCATATAAAAGGCGGGACTGGAATATGCCTCGAGCCCGGCGTCCACATCCTGAATGTCGCATTGAACCGTCTGGGCGGTTAGATCGGCCAGAGCCGGAAAGTCCTGCTGCATCCGGTTTTGCAGATCTTCCAGAATGGCGGTTGGATCAGAAAGTGGAAATCCATCGTTAACCGGGGCAAGGTCAGGCGTACCGCCGGTCAGCTCCTGATAAGTGGTCAGCGTCTGCTTCATCTCTTTGTAGGTTTTCTGAAACTGTTTTTGAAGGAGCAAATAGAGTTGATCCATGGAAAGGGAGGAACCGGTGGATTCCTTGACGAGCCAGGCATAATATTGCCGCCCGTCGGGCTTCTGGGAAAGTCCTCCCCTCGTGCGTCCGGTGTCGGAAAGCTGTTCCAGCCCGTCTGCGAGCAACTGCCAGGCGGGCAGGACGGATTTTGACAAAAGCGACTGGTTTTGGGCTTCGTATTGTGACTGCTGCTTGGCGGTCAGAAGTCCTTTTTGTAAAAGAGATGCAAGTCTGGAAGAAAACGTCGTCTGTAAAAAGTGCGTGCCGGAGGAAAGCGCCTCCTTTGTGAGGATTTCTCGGCACTGCTGTGCACTTTTTTTAGCGTCCTCTTTTTCCATAAAAAGCCCGGCTGCACTTTTTTCGGATTCATAAGAAAGCAGACCCTGCACGTAATCGGGAACGGACTGCAGGAGGGAAAGATAGGTTTCCACGTCGTCAGCGGTATAAAACGGATATTCTGCAAATAATAAAAGCAGCTCGCTCTGCATGCCGGAGGTCGGGGAAAGGGGTTCCTCATAATAGGAAAAATCGGATTCTTCGAGGTCGAGAGCCAGCCTGTCGCAGAGCAGATCGTAGGTATAACGTTCCTCCTCATTTAATTTTTTCGAATCGAGAAAGGAGAGTACGGATAAAAATTTCTGCCGGGAGGCGGCAGAAGCCTCGGAAGCTTCCTTAGAATAAACCGGAAGCGCAGCGTCTTTTAGATGAATCCCTTGCAGATTCGGATACGCCATGACAAAGTGCAGGCTGAGGGCATCGTGTTCAAGGCTGGACTGCACATATGCACTTGTTATTTTATGGAAAAGAGCCCGGTCAAAGCAGTGGGAACACAGCAAAATTGCAGGCAGAAAAATACCTGTCTCTTATACACATCTGACGCTGCCGACGAAGAGGATAGTGTAGGTCTTGGTGGTCTCCGTATACTTAAAAAAAAAAAACAGAAAAAGATGAAATGGCCGGGCGAAAAGACACAACAGAAGTAGGGGCGAGATAGGGGAGAGAGAACAAGAAGTGATGTACAAGAGGCAGGAGAAGGAAGAGACTGGCA
>OJJE01000466.1_pt1 | contig 11772 bp, 9 predicted proteins | sample 1596091 | NCBI WGS metagenome assembly OJJE01 (sample SAMEA4350129, study PRJEB24818) | metagenome | biome: human; feature: gut; material: faeces | place: Denmark | collected 2013-09 | reverse complement strand
GCTGTTTTTGTAGATACTATTAGTTATTGAGTTATATGTAGTTATCATTAAGTTATTTATTTTGTTGTTTTTTTTTTTTTTTTCAAGCAGAAGATGGCATACTATATATGATTTTTTTTTTTTTCAAGCAGAAGACGGCATACGAGATAGGAGTCCGTCTCGTGGGCTCGGAGATGTGTATAAGAGACAGGTCCTATGCTGTGAAGGATGTGGATAAGCATAGCTGGTATAAAATTGCAGATGGCGTTGTAAAACCGACACCGTTTTAAAAAACGGCTGAAAAAGGAGGAATAGCAATGATTTCACCATTAGTTGCAACACAGGCATCGACACCGATTGCTTCTATTCAGCAGAATGCGGATGCACAGAGTATCCTGCATAGTCAGAATGCATTGCATGAGACGCAGGAGCAGGAACGCGAAGTGCGGGAAACGGTCGTGCAGAAGGAAGAAGCGGCATATTACGAGCAAAGTCCGGATGCAAAGGAAGAGGGAAAAAATAAATATCAAAATCTCTATTCCGGTAAAAAGAAGAAAACAAAAACGGAGGATACGGAAACACATACCGGTATCAACCGCGTAAATATTGATTTAAAAATATGAGATGAGGTAAGAGAAAATGTCAACAACAGTCATTGTTTTAATTGTAATCGGTTTAATCTTTATATTTGTCAGTTTTGCTCTTTCAGAAAAACTTTCTGAGGAAAAAGAGGAAAGCGCAGGGGTAGTGAAGATTCCAAAGGAACTGACACAGGAGCAGAAAGAGAAGATTGATACCCTGATCAGCGATTACATGGATCAACAGGTGGACGGGAAGCTTGCAGATATTGAGACACGTCTGGCAGAGATCGTAAACCAGAAGACGCTTGCACTTGGCGATTATGCAGTGTCTGTCAACGAGGAGATCGACCGCAATCACAAGGAGGTTGTTTTCCTGTATGATATGCTTTCCGACAAGCAGAAGGAGATCATGACTACGGTCAATATGATTGATGAATATAAGAAAGAAATCGCTTTGATGGTGCAGGAACAGGCGGCACAGAACATTGTCAGGGACAGCCAGAATGTACAGACGCCGGTTGCAGAACCAGAGACACAGGAACCGGTACAGCCAGAGGAACAGCCGGAAACGGATGCTGATCTGGACGATGCAATCCGGGATTTAGAGGAGACACCACTTCCAGAGGAAGCAAGAGAAGAACTGGAGAATGTCGACAATAAGGATATGATTTTAGAGATGCACAAGGCGGGACTCAGTATTCTGGAAATCGCAAAGCATCTGGGACTTGGTGTTGGTGAAGTAAAACTGGTAGTAGACTTATATCAAGGAGAGGCAAAGTAATGAAGAGAAAATATTTTGTACGCGGACTTGGCGTTGGTATTTTGTTTGGTGCATTGATTATGTTTGCTGCATATATGACTTCGGGTAAGAATCGCATGAGTGATGAAGATGTAATCAAACGGGCACAGGAGCTTGGCATGGTGAAACAATCGGAGTATGTTTTGGAGTCGGATGTCACATCGCAGGAGACAACGACGGAGGAAATCACGACGGAAGCTACGACCGAGAAGGCGACAACGGAAGCACCAACGACAACCGAGAAGGCAACGACAGAAAAAACAACAACGGAGAAAGCAACCACTGAGGCTTCAACTACAGAAAAGGCGGATACGTCAACGCAGACAACGGTTACAATCTCTAGTGGTATGAGTTCGGAGGCAATCGCTTCGGCACTTGCAAATGCCGGTCTGGTCGATGATGCGTCCAAGTTCAACAGCTTTCTTGTCGCAAACGGATACGATATGAAGCTTGAAACCGGTAATTTTTCTCTTGAAACCGGTATGTCTTATGAGGAGATTGCCAAGATAGTGACAACAAAACAGTAAAATCATGGAAATTACCATAGAAAATAAAAAAAGTGCTTGTATGCACTTTTTTTTTATGTTATAATCGGCTTCGTGTGAAAAAACATGTGAGTGAATCGGTGAAAAGGGTGCCATATAACGCGATGGTTTTTCACTAGACAGCTTGACACACGGCTGTAAGAAGCTCACAGAAGAAAATATTTTATAACCCAGGAGGTAAGTTATGAGCGTTATTTCTATGAAACAGTTACTCGAGGCAGGTGTTCACTTTGGACATCAGACAAGAAGATGGAACCCTAAGATGGCTGAGTATATCTATACTGAGCGTAACGGTATCTACATTATCGATCTTCAGAAGTCTGTTGGCAAGGTAGACGAGGCTTACAAGGCAGTTCTTGACTGCGCAGCAAACGGCGGAAAGATTCTTTTCGTTGGTACAAAGAAGCAGGCACAGGATTCTATCAAGGCTGAGGCTGAGAGATGTGGTATGTACTATGTTAACCAGAGATGGTTAGGTGGTATGCTTACAAACTTCGAGACAATCAAGACAAGAATTGCAAAGCTTGAGAAGTACGAAGCAATGGAGCAGGATGGTACATTTGATGTATTACCTAAGAAGGAAGTTATCGAGATCAAGAAGGAGATGGAGAAGCTTCAGAAGAACCTTGGCGGTATCAAGGATATGAAGGACATTCCTGACATGATCTTTATCGTAGATCCTCGCAAAGAGAGAAACTGCGTACATGAGGCACACACACTTGGTATTCCACTTGTTGGTATCGCAGATACAAACTGTGATCCGGAAGAGCTGGATTATGTAATTCCAGGTAACGATGATGCTATCAGAGCTGTAAAACTGATCGTTTCTAAGATGGCAGATGCTGTTATCGAGGCAAACCAGGGTGCAGATGTTGAGTCAGCTGAGGAGGCTGAATCAGCAGAGGCAGACGCAGCAGAAGAGTAAGAAGTATCGGTTTAGGAGGACAAGAAAATGGCAGCTATTACAGCTAGTATGGTAAAAGAGTTAAGAGAGATGTCTGGCGCTGGTATGATGGATTGTAAGAAGGCTCTTACAGAGACTGACGGCGATTTTGACAAGGCAGTAGAGTTCCTTCGTGAGAAAGGACTTGCAACTGCTGTAAAGAAGGCAGGAAGAATCGCTGCAGAGGGTATCGTTATGACAACTGTTGTTGATGGCGGTAAGAAGGCAGCTATGGTTGAAGTAAATGCCGAGACAGACTTCGTTGCTAAGAATGAAGTATTCCAGACATATGTTAAGGAAGTTGTTGATCAGATCGTTTCTACAGACGTTCAGGATGTAGAGGCACTTAAGAATGAGAAGTGGGCACTGGATCCTTCTATGACAGTTGCTGAGAAGCATGCTGCTATGGTTGCTAAGATCGGTGAGAACATGAACATCCGTCGTTTTGCCAAGATCAGCACAGACGGACATATCGTTTCTTATATTCATGCAGGCGGAAAGATCGGTGTATTGGTTGAGGCTGATACAGATGCATCCGGTGAGGCTATTGACGAGTGCATGAAGAATATCGCTATGCAGGTTGCAGCTATGAATCCAAAGTATGTTTCTACAGATGAAGTATCTGAGGAGTACAAGGCTCACGAACTTGAGATTCTTGTTGCACAGGCAAAGAATGATCCTAAGAATGCAAACAAGCCTGATAATATCATTGAGAAGATGGTTCAGGGACGTCTGAACAAGGAACTCAAGGAAGTTTGTCTGCTTGAGCAGGAGTATGTTAAGGCTGAGAACAAGGAAAGCGTTGCTCAGTACGTTGCAAACGTAGCAAAGGCGAATGGATGCAAGCTTGCAATCAAGAAGTTTGTTCGTTTTGAGACAGGTGAAGGTCTCGAGAAGAAGAACGAGGATTTCGCAGCAGAAGTAGCAGCTCAGATGGCTGGAAACTAAGCAATAAAAAAGATTAATAGAACGCCTGATATACCGCTTTGGCATGTCAGGCGTTTTTTCAATTTATAAATGAATCGGAGATGAAAGACATGAAGAAATATAAGATGCTTATTTTTGATATGGATGGAACGATTTTGTACACCTTAGAGGATCTGAAGAACACGACTAATTATGCGCTTAACGAGCATGGATTTCCGGAACGTACATTGGAAGAAGTACGCCGGTTTGTCGGAAACGGAATTCATAAGCTGATTGAACGTGCGGTTCCGGAAGGAACTTCGGATGCAGACATCGAAGCCGTGTTCACAACATTTGAAATCTATTATAAAGATCATTGCATGGATACAACAAGGCCATATGATGGCATCAATGATCTGCTTACGAAGCTACGTGCGAAAGGTTATATGACTGCGGTTGTATCAAACAAGGTGGACTTCGCGGTCCAGGATCTGGTGAAGGATTTCTTTATCGGACAGTTTGACATTGCAATCGGGGAACGCGAGGGTGTGCGTAAGAAACCGGCACCGGATTCCGTATATGAAGTATTGAAAGAATTCCATCTTGGTAAGGATGAAGTAATCTATATCGGTGATTCGGATGTGGATTACGCAACTGCAAGAAATGCCGGCGTAGACTGTATCTTAGTAGAATGGGGCTTCCGTGACCGGGCATTTCTAGAGTCACTTGGTGCAACTGTATTCGCGAAGAAGCCAGAGGATATTCTGAAAATAGTTGGTTAATGGGTAAAATATGTGAAAAGATTATGAACTGTTAGCACTTTCTGTTGCTGAGTGCTAATATAAATGCTATAATATTTCGTGTTCATAAAAGGTTTTTACGGAAAATGGAAAGGAGCATGGAATGTTACGTATTTTTAAGAATTTCCGAAAACAGGAAGTAGTATTGGCTCTTTTCAGTGTGGTATTTGTAGTGGCACAGGTCTGGCTTGAGTTAAAACTGCCGGATTATATGCGGGAAATTACATCACTGATTACGACACAGGATAGTGCAATGCATGATATCCTGATTGCAGGCGGTAAAATGTTACTTTGTGCGTTTGGCAGTTTATTGGTAACGGTACTGGTAGCTGTCTGTGCATCACGGATTGCTTCGAATTTCAGTGCAATCGTACGTGGGAAGTTATTTGACAAGGTACAGTCTTTTTCAATGGAAGAGATCGGACGGTTTTCAACAGCGAGTCTGATCACGCGTTCTACAAACGATGTGACTCAGGTGCAGATGTTGATTGTAATGGGGCTGTCCATCATGCTGCGGGCACCGATCATGGCGGTGATGGCTATCTTGAAGATTGTTGATAAGAGCTGGCAGTGGACACTCTCCACGGGCGTTGCGGTTGTTGTATTATTGGTTGTCGTTATTATCTGCGTCAGCTTATGCATGCCGAAGTTCAAACGCTTACAGAGTCTGACGGATGATATCAATCAGGTAACACGTGAGAATCTGACAGGCTTGAACGTTGTTCGCGCTTATAATGCGGAAGCATATCAGGAGGAGAAGTTCGAGAAGGTCAACAAGGATCTGACAGATACCCATTGGTTTACATCAAAGACTATGGCATTTATGATGCCGACGATTATGATGATCATGAATGGCCTTTCGCTTGCAATATATTGGATTGGCGCGGTTTTGATCAACGATGCACAGGATATGCAGGAAAAATTCACATTATTCTCGGATATGGTTGTATTTTCCTCGTATGCAATGCAGGTTGTCATGTCGTTCATGATGCTGGTTATGATATTTATTATGCTGCCGCGGGCATCGGTTGCAGCGAAGCGTATTTTGGAAGTATTAGATACTGAACCATCCATTGAGGATGGAACGAGAGATACGTTCCCGGTTATGAAAGATGGGGAAGTGGAATTCAAGGATGTCAGCTTCAAATATCCGGACGCAGAGGAATATGTATTAGAGCATATTTCTTTCTCTGCGAAGAAGGGCGAGACAATTGCGTTTATCGGTGCAACCGGATGTGGCAAGAGTACTGCTATCAATCTGATTCCGCGGTTTTATGATGCAACAGAGGGTGAGGTATTCGTCGATGGCGTGAATGTCAAGGAATATACGCAGGAAGCACTGCATAACAAAATTGGATATGTCAGCCAGAAAGCAATCTTGTTCTCCGGAACAATCGCTGACAATGTGGCATATGGCGAAAACGGAAAAGCACCTGCTACACAGGACGACATTGCGATGGCGGTAAAAGTAGCGCAGGCAAGTGAATTTGTTGAGAAGAAGGATCAGGGCTATGACGGGTATGTGGCTCAGGGTGGCTCAAACTTCTCAGGTGGGCAGAAACAGCGTCTGTCGATTGCGCGTGCGATTGCCAGACAGCCGGAGATCCTGATCTTCGATGATTCGTTCTCGGCACTGGACTATAAGACAGATAGAATCCTTCGGGAAGCACTGCGCAAGGAATGTAAGGATGCGACGAAGATCATCGTTGCACAGCGAATCGGTACAATCCGTGATGCGGATAAGATCATCGTGTTAGACGATGGACAGATCGCAGGTATGGGAACGCATGACGAACTTATGAAGAACTGCGAAGTGTACCAGGAAATCGCATATTCTCAGTTATCAAAGGAGGAGCTTGCATAATGGAAAAAGATAATTATGAAGTAGGTCAGAATAATCGTGCTCCAAAGGTTCCTCGTCACGGTCCGGGCAGAGGCATGCGCCCCGGCGAAAAAGCAAAGAATTTCAAAGGTACATGGGCAAAGCTCCTTACGAACTGTAAGAAATACTGGGGTGCCATGATATTCGCGATTATCTGTGCAGGTATTGGAACCGTATTAACATTGATCGGACCGGATAAATTATCCAAGATGACCGATCTTATCACCGAGGGTGTAATGACCGGGATTGATATGGACGGAATCAAACGGATTGGAATCACGCTGATCTGCTTCTATGGATGCAGTGCGTTGTTATCTCTGGTCCAGAACCTGATTATGGGGTATGTAACACAGCAGGTATCAAAGGGACTCCGGAGCAACATCTCAGGGAAGATCAACCGCTTGCCGATGTGGTTTTACAATCAGACATCAACCGGGGATGTATTATCCCGTGTAACAAACGATGTTGATACAATTGCACAATCCTTTAATCAGAGCATGGGAAATCTTGTGACAGCGGTTACGCTGCTTCTTGGTTCTCTCATTATGATGATAAAGACAAATATCATAATGACGGTTGCAGCGATACTTTCAACGCTGCTAGGCTTTGTATTCATGGCTCTGATCATGAGCAAATCCCAGAAATATTTTGCGAGACAACAGATGCATCTGGGGGAAATCAATGGACATGTTGAGGAGATCTATGCCGGACACACAGTTGTGAAGGCGTATAATGGCGAGAAAAAATCAAAGGAAAAGTTCGATAAGATGAATGAAAATCTGCGTGACAGTGCCTTTAAGGCGCAGTGTCTCTCCGGACTTATGATGCCACTCATGACATTCATCGGTAACCTTGGCTATGTGGCGGTCTGTATTGTCGGTGCGCTTCTTGTAATGAATGATAAAATATCATTTGGTGTGATTATTGCGTTTATGATGTATGTACGTTACTTTACACAGCCACTCAGTCAGATCGCACAGGCGATGCAGGCACTGCAGTCTGCGGCTGCTGCCGGTGAACGTGTATTTGAGTTTACCGACGCAGAAGAGATGGAAGATGAGAGCACTAAGACGAAGAAGCTGAACGATGTGAAGGGTGAGGTATCCTTTGAGCATGTCAAGTTTGGCTATAAAGACAGCGATAAGGTTGTCATCCATGATTTTTCAGCTGTAGCAAAACCGGGACAGAAGGTTGCAATTGTCGGACCGACCGGTGCCGGTAAGACAACGATGGTGAATCTTTTAATGCGGTTCCATGAGATCTTAGATGGCGATATAAAAATCGATGGTGTATCCATCAAGGATATGACGCGGGAAGAAGTACACGACCAGTTCTGTATGGTATTACAGGATACATGGCTTTTCGAGGGAACGGTGCGTGAGAATCTCGTATACAGCCAGGAGAATGTACCGGAAGAAAAGATCGAGCAGGCGTGCAAGGCGGTTGGTCTGCACCGTTTTATCCGCAGTCTGCCGAAGGGCTATGACACGGTGTTGAATGATCAGGTCAACCTGTCACAGGGACAGAAGCAGCAGCTAACCATCGCCCGTGCGATGATTGCAGACCGCCCGATGCTGATATTAGATGAGGCGACAAGCTCTGTCGATACGAGAACCGAGCTTATCATCCAGAGAGCCATGGACGAACTGATGAAGGGAAGAACTTCGTTTGTAATCGCACACCGGCTTTCTACAATCAAGAATGCTGATCTGATCCTTGTATTGAAAGATGGCGATATCATCGAGAGCGGTACGCATGAGGAGCTGCTTGCGAAGAAGGGCTTCTATGCGGATCTCTACAACAGCCAGTTCGAGCAGGCGTCATAAAAATAAATTTGGAATCAGGACAAGCGCTCCCTGCATACATTTATGTGAATGTATGCAGGGAGCATTTTTTATGAGAAAGAAAACGACAAGGAGAATCCGACAGTCCATTGTAGCAGGTGTGGTCGGAGTGGCATGTATTTTCGGTTGTGAAAATCTGGAGGTCGCTTTTGCGGAGACAGCGACTGTGACAGATGCGACAGCAGAGGATGCAACGGCAGGAGAGAACGGTGATGATACAGACATCGAGTCTGCGGAAACGATGTTTGTCGGAGATACCGGTGTACAGGCAGATGCGACGGGAACTGATGCAACGGAGATGGATGCGTATGATGAAATCAGTGGCGTGTCTGTCTTAAATGCGAACACGCAAAAAACACAGGTCAGCAATAAAAAATATGAGGGCGAATATCATATTGATTATATCCTGTCGCATTACAGCTATTTCGTACAAAACGATCTGGAGGGCGATTATGTAGCAGATACCGTCGGTGCGATCATGGTAGGAAATAAATTGAACCTGAAAAATACAGTGGGAAAGGTGAAAGCAGCGGCGTCCTATGCGCGATACCTGATCGATCTTGCCGATTATCATGCCGGTTCGTGGAATGATACAACGGGGATTGATACGAATTTTTACTATACAGAAAGCCATATGTCGTACAAAGACTGGCTGACAAACCGTATGGTGAAAGTGGCAGATGATTATATCAATATGGACGAAGCGTTTGGTGTTATTAAACAGGAATCGCAGGCGTTGGAGAAGGCTGGGCAGGCAGGCTATATGGAACAGGGAGACCTGATCATTGACTTTGCAGATTCTAAGACGATCACCGTCAGCGGGACAGATTTCTCAAATGCAAAGCGTGTGATTCTGAAAAATGTAACTGCGGAAGACATTTTCTCAAATGCCTATACAATCTCCATTTCCGGAGACGGGGATTATGCATTGGATACTGGTAAGATTGAAATTGGTGGAACTCCATTGAACAACAATTACTTCTTCAATCTGGCGAAAAACAGACCGGAAGGTGCACAGGGCGGTCAGTATTACAGTGGTGGCTTTGGACTCGTCTGGAACTTCCCGGATGCCAAGAATATTACAGCAAGCTTTCTGACTGGTCATATCATTGCGCCATCTGGAAATGTGTCACTGATCGGCGGCAATCATGAAGGGCAGGTAATCGCACAGAATGTAAATGCGAGTTCGGAATCACATTTTTATCCATACAATGTGACAACAACCGAGACGACAACCACGGAAGCTACAACCACAGAAACAACGACGACAGAGACAACAACGACTGAGAGTACGACAACAGAAATAACAACGACTGAGAGCACGACCACAGAAAGTACAACAACTGAAGTGACAACGACGGAAAGCACGACCACAGAAAATGGAACAACAACTGAGATAGCTACAACGACCGAAACTGCAACGACCCGAGCAGCCTTAGTCGTGAACCCAAAGGCAAGCTCGACTTCCACACAGGTGCAGACACCGGTAGTTGTAGCAAGTGATGATACGGTGAAAACTGGAGATTCTATGGCGCTTGGTATCGTGATTACACTGCTGGTAGCGTCAGGTGGAGGACTGCTGTTATTTACAGCACTTCATGAACATAAAATGAAATAATCTGCATATAAGTAGTTATAAGAGATAACGGATGCGTAAAATATGCAGATTATAAGACGATATCTGGCAGGAATCATCGTGGTAGTCTGTCTGCTTTCTTCTGTATTTTCGATGCAGAGCAGGCAGGTTGCTGTTTATCTGCCTATGCAGGCAAATACGGAGATGGAAAAGCGTGCGTGCTGGATTTCCTATATCGATATGGAATCGGAATTATCCGATAAAAGCGAGGCGGCTTTCCGGGCGAAGGTGCATGCCATGTATGATACCGTGAAAAGATATGGCTTAAATACGGTGATCGTACATGCGCGGGCAATGGGAGATGCCTTTTATCCATCGGACTATTTTCCGTATTCCGAATATATGTCCAAATCCCGGACATATCCGGGCTATGATCCGTATGAGATCATGGTAGCTGTGGCACATGAGGAGGGACTTCGTTTTGAGGCGTGGATCAATCCGTATCGGCTGTCGCTGGGGGAAGAAACGACGGCAAGCTTTGAACATACACCGTTCTATGCGAAATACCAGTCTATGATACTTGAATATCAGGGGCAAAATGGTACATGTCTGGTGTTGAATCCGCAAAGTGCGGAGGCACAGCAGTTAGTCGAAAATCAGGTGGCAGAGATCTTAGAACGCTATCCAGTGGATGGTATTCATTTTGATGATTATTTCTTTGTTGACGGCATGCAGGATACGCTGCCACAGGAAGAAAAAATGCAGGCGGTAAATGCACTTGTCCAGAAAGTATACCAGACGGTCAAACAGAAACGTCCAGACTGTGAGTTCGGAATCAGTCCGGCAGGAAATCCGGATTATGCACGAAGTCAGGGGGCAGATATTGATACGTGGCTTTCACAGGAAGGATATGTGGATTATGTGATGCCGCAGATTTACTGGACGGATCGCTATGTGACAGATGGAAAAGAAGTTCCGATGTTTTCGAACCGGTGCGAGGTATGGCAGACGCTGCATACGAACCCGGAGATTAAGCTGTATGCCGGGCTTGCACTCTACCGGGTGGGGGAAACTTCAGATACCGATCTGGACTGGGCGCTTCGCGAGGATAATCTGGCAACACAATGTGCGCATATCTATGGCATGGGATATGATGGATTTGCGTTGTTCCGATATGCTTATCTGAAGGAGAATGGTACACAGGTGGAACTTCAGAATCTATATAGCTATCTCAAAAAACAGGCGGGTATTCTGACTTCTGAAGTGGATGCTGGTATTGTATATACGGTTCATATGCAGACTTTTGGCTGGCAGGAAGCAAAAATGGACGGCATTGTGGCAGGATATACAAAGCAGGAAAAATCCGTTGAAGCGGTGCGCATCCAGCTTGGCGCATATGTCCCGAAAGGAAATGTCCGGTATGCGGTTGAGACGGCACAGGGACAAAGTGCATGGCGGAAGGACGGCGAACAGGCGGGTAGTGTTGGACAGAAGGAACCGCTGCTTGGAATCCGGATCAATCTCACAGGCGGAATCTCAGATTCCTATGATATTTTGTACCGCGTTTATGTGTCGGCACAGGGCTGGACGGACTGGGGAAAAAATGGCACGTATACTGGAGGCGGTACGATACAGGCATTGCAGGTAAAACTTGTAAAAAAGGCGGAATAGGTACTTGCAAAACAATAAAAACATGTTATAATATATAAGACTTGAATACAGATGACGCAGAGTGGGTTATAAAAACCCTGTCTCTTATACACATCTCCGAGCCCACGAGACGGACTCCTATCTCGTATGCCGTCTTCTGCTTGAAAAAAAAAAAAATAAAAAAAAAAAAATAAAAAAAAACAAAAAATAAGAAGATTGACAGAATAGTAAAGAGAAACACATACAACAAAAAGCTGGCACAGAGAA
>OJJE01000463.1_pt1 | contig 11888 bp, 9 predicted proteins | sample 1596091 | NCBI WGS metagenome assembly OJJE01 (sample SAMEA4350129, study PRJEB24818) | metagenome | biome: human; feature: gut; material: faeces | place: Denmark | collected 2013-09 | reverse complement strand
CCTTCTATTGTTTTTTTTTTTATCTTTGTTTTTTTTTTTTTTCAAGCAGAAGACGGCATACGAGATAGGAGTCCGTCTCGTGGGCTCGGAGATGTGTATAAGAGACAGATCTGAAATTTGTCACAGGTCATCAGCTCATCTTCTATTGAGGATAATACTTTTTTACCCTCTTTATGGTTATTTGACAAAAATTGCGGCTGATAAGCCAGGCTTGAATTGTATCCACTGTTGATGAATCCGGTTTCCAAACCGGCACGTAGTTCTGCTATTTTTTGTATATTCATACTGCCTCCCAAAGCTCATTCCATCCGGCATATCCCATCGACACAAAATATCTAAACCATACGCGCCATGCCTCATAAAACAAGCTGTCTTTGTTCTCCTCAGCCAATGTTACCAGGTCAGCACACCTTACTACATAATCCTTATCCTGTGTGAAACGACCTGTTAATATACCATTTTTGTAAAGCTCATACAGATTTTCAAGGGCAGCCTTTGCTGTAGACATATCAAAATTGCAGGCCCCACTTTCGTTGATTTCATTGAATTTAAAGCACTCCCTATAATTTTTTTCTATAACGTTATCTGATACTTTATTTTCCATATTATCACATTCATCCCTTTAACACCATCTCATGCCACTCTTCTCCACCCCAGGTAGAGTCAGCAATCCCCAGATCCTGCAATCCAAACTTTTTATACATCTCTACCTTCTGCTCTAAGCATGTCAGAAACAGCTTTTTTCGTCCGTTTGCCTTTTCACGCTGACTGTAGCGGTACACTAGCTCTCTGGCAAGGCCCTGTCCACGGTACTCCGGCAGCACGTCAAGGCCAAGAAGCATCACATTTTTACCGTTTTCATCACATAAATCGATGTCCGTAAAGAACTCATCCCTGAACTTTTCCTCGTCTGTTGCCACACCATTTAAAAAGCCCGCCAGCTTACCGGTTGATTTGTCAATTGCCACGAGAAATAGCTGTGGTACCTTTGCAATTCTCTCTGTCATTGCCTTTGGAGAACATGCCTCATTCGGTGGGAAACATATCTGCTCAATTGCTATTGCCTGTTCTACCTCGTCTGGGTTTATACTTCTAAATTCAAAATTATCTGTCATTATTTTATACCTCATTCTTCTGTTTATCATATATTAAGATTTTTGTGTTACCGGCCACTCTCAAGCGTGAACAGTAAAATTTTTTGTATATGTATATAATACGTGTTTTTGCTGATATAATCAATAATCCCCCAAATACCAAAATCAGTCACAAAAGCATTTTACTGCTTTTATGACTGATTTACATTGCGACTTCATTTATGAATACCTACAATTAATTACGAAAGAACGATAATGCTTCCTTCAATCCATCAGACTCATCATTCATGTGTCCTGCCATTTCTGAAACTCCGTGCATCATGGCATTGAGCTCCTCGATGTTGGCATTCATCTCTTCAGTTGCTGCGGCATTTGCTGCGCTGACGTCTGTCAGGCTGTTGCTGCTCTTCGTGATGTCATCATTCAGCTCAATCATCGCAGTGACAAGCTCTTCGATTTCATCAGCTTTTTCTGCTGTCTTTTGAATCTGCTCATCAAGTGAGCCAAATTCATCGAGTACTGCCTTAATCTCTTCCTTCTGCTTGGCATTGTCCTCGACGATGGTGCCGGATGCCTGAACACAATACCTGCACTCTTCAACCAGTGATGATATTATCTGCTTGATATTCTCAAGCTCCGTATTGGTATTGTCTGAAAGCACTCGAATCTCCTGTGCCACCACTGCGAAGCCTTTTCCTGCATCGCCGGCTCTGGCTGCCTCTATAGATGCATTGAGTGACAAAAGATTGGTTTCACTGGATATTTCCTCAATGACAGAGACAATATTGCTCACCTTGTCAACCGTAGTATTTACAGTTTCTATGCGTTTTGAAATTGCTGAGATACCCTCATCCATCTTGTGGCTGCTATCCTGCATGGATTTAATCTTGTCATTCATGATTTTACTGCTATCCTGCACTGCTACCGTCTGGTTTTTGATTTCATCAACAGAGGCATTAATGTCCTTTGTTTCATTGCTCATTTCCAGAAGATTTTCATTAATCTTGGAAATAGATGCTGCCATGCCTGTAGAGCCCTCTGCAACATCCTCGACTGCCTTGGATATCTCGTTATTTGCAGCAAGTGTCTGACTGCTTGTGTCATTGAGCTCATAGCTGTTTGATGACATCGTATCACTGGAATTTCTTATTTTTCCGACAATACTTCCAAGCGATTGTGTGAGCTCCTTCATCTTTTCTATAATCAGGCCTATCTCATCATTTGACTCCTTGACCACACTGAAATCTGCCTCAATATTACCATTGGCAACATCCTCAATTATTGTACTGACCTTTACAAGCGGTCTCATAAGCCTGCGTCCCATTATGAATGAGATAATAATTGCAATAATCACAACAATAGCAATGATTCCAACGGCAACTCCTGTTACAGTAGTGATTCCTGCAAGTGCCTCAGATTCATCTGCTGTAAGCACAAGTATATTTTCATTGTTCAAAATCGTATATGCCGAATACTTTGTTGTTCCATTGAAATCATATTCTACAACAGTCGTGCCCGGTTTTTTGCCATCCTGAAGCTGTTGTACAACGCCTTTAATTACAGCATTCTCAACAGGCTGTCCAACCTTTTCCTTTGTTGGATGATAAAGCATTGTGCCATCATTCTTTACCACATAGACATATGAGCTGTCCATACCTTCGAGCTTTACATCGGAAAGACTCTTAGCGTATTCATCATAGTCTAAATCCTCTGTATCTGCATTGCTGATCTCATTCTCCACAATTTTTGATGTTGTATTGATAACATCTACCATGGTATGCTTTGTGCTGTCTGTAATTTGTTTTTTGGAGCTTTCAAGAATAAATACCATACAAATTACATTTGAAACTATAACAGCTAAAATCACCATTACTATGATTTTGGCTGCAAATGTACCTCTTTTTTTAGTTTTACTCTGTTCCATATGACCATCTCTCCTATCCTACTGCTACTGCTACTCCTTTAGCTTAAAATTATAAGACAATATTACCATTTTTGGTGAAATTATACAATAGTTTATCAGTAAATAAAAAATTTATCTACATTTTGCCTTTGATTAATTTGTCGCGCAAATAGGGTTAATGTTCAATCATAAACAGTTATACTACCTATTCCACATTCTTTAGTGCCATGTCCATCGGAATCCTCTTTATTCTCCTGAAATCAAATACTGTCACTATAAGGTATCCGATGAGCACAAATGCAAACATCTTTACATAGCCGACAGGTGTCATATGGAATGAAAACCATCCGCTGAAGGTCTGAAGCATTATGCGCCATACAATGTCCATTACTTTTGCACCAAGCACTACGCTGATAATATCTGATATAACCACCACGATGGATGTTGAGACCAGATAAAGGCTTGCAATCTCTCTGTTATCGTAGCCTAAAATCTTGGTCATAGATATGGCTGTCTCATTTTTCTCGATGATGAGCTTCGTGAGCAGATATATCATAACGGCTGATAGCAATATGCAAAGCACCTGGAAGTACTGCATGTATGAGCCCATGGAGTGGTCGAGCTGGTCTGCCATTTTGGTGATGTCGCGTATCGTGATTGTTGTCGCGATATTGCTCTCATCGATATCCTTTATCTTTGTATCCGACAAAAATCCGCTGAATCTGCCATCTGCAAAATCAAAGGTATCCGCGAAATACTCTATCGGCATAAACACCGCGATGCTCTGGGATTTATCGTAGGTTCCCTTCACCTTGAATTTGTATGTTTTTTTCTCGTACTGTGCATCAAGCTTTATTGTATCACCCGGTTTTATACCATATTTATCTGCAAATGAGTCTGATATGTATACCTCGTTATCCTTAAGCGAATCCATGTCCTTAAGCTTTACGTATGCACTGTCTGTTTCCACTCCGTAGACAGACACCTCCTCGTCAAACTCATCTGTTCTCCTTAAGAGCGATGTCATGTCAAATTTCTCTGCGTCACTGTTGTCGGTTTCAAGCACGTTTCCGTCTGCATCGACATAGGATTTGAGTACATACTGATATTTTGCAAACATCATACTGTCTGTATTTTTCTTGTAATAATCAAGTGTATCCGGCATGCCGACTGCCATCGCGAGCATTACCATGATGAAAAAAATTCCCACAAAAAGTATCAGATAGTTTGCCACATTCTGGAACATGATTCGCAGTCTGAAACGGCTCATGAAGCTCCAGCGCGGAAGCCGCATTGCTTTTTTGCGCTTTGTTTTCTTAAGGTCATGACGCAGAAACTGAAGCGGTGTATGCTGCATCATGCGAATTATTACAATAAGATTTACAACCAGCATGATAATCACCGGAGCAAGCGTTGTTTTTATGAATGCGCCCGGATTCCAGATTGTGTGGTATGTCGGCAGGCTATAGCTGTTGTAATACATGCCCACAACCACATCCTTGAATACCGTATAGCCCAGTATATTTCCTACTACTGCTGCCAGAAATGTCACAATGACAGGCATTGAAAGGTAATGCCTGATAAGCTCTCCCTTTGTGTAGCCCGATGCGCGAAGCGTGCCTATCGCTGATGATTCATTTGCTATCGTATTGCTTATTGTCACTGCAAAAATGAATGCGATTATCACAATAAGAATGTCTAAAAGCACTCCTCCCATGGCCTTGTCTGAGCCCATATCGTCCGTGGCAAAATTGATTGCCGGATTTGAGTAGCGCGGTGTGTAGTCCTCCACTTCATTGCCTGCTGCCATAACCTGTGACACCATCGCCTCCAGAAAGTCATCTGATTTTTCCTTCTGCTCTATGTCGTCAGCCGGCTCATCCTCGTATTTCCATGCATATGTATAGTGAATGCTCTTGTGCAGGCGCTCAAAGCCCTCCTTTGTCACCATTGCCACATCAAACTTTATCGCATCAAACATCATATCGGTCTTCTTTTCATGCAGTGTGGAGTAATTGACATATGCGATAAGGCCCGATACCTTGAATTCTTTTCCGCTGACCTTTATTGTGTCACCGACCTTCATGCCCACGTTGTCTGCATGCATTCTGTCCACAGAGATTTCGTTCTCATTTTGTGGAAAAGAGCCCTCGATGAGACATGCGAGGTTGATATCCTCTGTCTTTGCATATACACGGATGGTTCCGTCCTTTTTGCCGTCTGCGTCGTAGTCCTCAGTCTCATTGCGATAGAAATTCTCGTAGAGCGTGACAGGAGTTTTGTTGCTATCGCTGTCTTTTTCGTCTGGAGCTGTTTTTACCTCGCCTGACTCGATAGCCGTAACAAGCTCGCTGTCAGCCTTATCCTTAAGCTCAAAATGTCCATCCTCCTGCTTGTATTTACTTACCCCCTCATCCGCAGAGGTGAGCATACTGTCGTTTGCCACATACATTCCGGATACAAAGCCGATTGTCAGCACGAGGAAAAGAAATACAACGAGATATTTCTTCCAGTCACCGATAATTTCCTTTGGTATACGCTTTATCAGAGGATTTTTTATCTTTTTCCTGCTCATAGGTCAAATCCTCCTTACCACTCAAGCTCTTCGGCCGAAACCTTATTAGTATTGATATCGTTGTGGCGCACGGTTCCGTCCCTAAGCTTTATCACGTGGTCTGCCATGTTTTTAATGGCCTCATTGTGTGTGACCATGATTATGGTGTTTCCGTACTTTTTGTTGACATCCTCTATGAGCTTCAAAATCTCCTTTGAGGTGTTGTAATCAAGCGCTCCTGTCGGCTCGTCGCAGAGCAGTATATCAGGGTTTTTCACGATTGCACGACCGATTGACACACGCTGCTGCTGTCCGCCGGATAGCTGATTTGGAAGCTTATAGCGGTGCTCGTAAAGCCCCAGCGTGTGAAGCAGCTCATCGATATCCAGTGCGTTGTCAGACAGATAAGCGCCCACCTCTATATTTTCCTTTACATTCAGGTTTGCAATCAGGTTGTACATCTGAAATACATATCCCAGGTGCTTTCTGCGGTACTGTGTGAGCTTTTTCTCGCTCATATCCTTCAGCTTGTCGCCATTTATGCTGATATATCCGGAATCGGCGCTGTCGATGCCTCCGATGATATTGAGCAGTGTAGACTTTCCGGAGCCTGACGGTCCGAGCAGCACACAGAACTCACCCTTTGCCACAGAAAAATTCATGCCTCGCAGCACCTCCTGGCGCGTCTCGCCGCTTCCGAAGCCCTTTTTCAAATCCACTATTTCTAAGAACTTTCTCTCTTCTTCTGACATATGATATCCTCTCTTTCAACATTTCAAATTACATTTACCTTATATAAGGTTATACGTTTAAAAACAATTATTGGTCAGATTGTACTTACTGTAGTTACCTGTCATTTATGTATGTTAGTGCCGTCTAACTTTATGTAATAAGAGTAACGCTATTCTGCCTTTCTTGTCAATAAAAATTTTATAATCAGTTTGGTAAAATCTCTTTTTATTTTCTGACCGGATTAACAGCTTCGAGGCGTATGCATAATATAAATTAAATCTGATTTTACGGAGATATGAATTTTTATGTGTGGTATTGCCGGATTCTGTAACTTTAAAGAAGACTTTGAAGAGAACACCGATTACTGGAACTTTCGTCTTGAGAAGATGCGTGCTGTGCTCGCCCACCGCGGCAACGATGCCAGAGGACGCTACCTTAAAAAGCATATTGGTCTGTCGCACAGCCGTCTGGCCATCCGTGACATCCTGTGCGGCGACCAGCCCATGACGCGCACCCACAACGGCTATGAGTACACTATCTGCTATAACGGTGAGATTTACAACACGGATGAGCTGATTCCAGAGCTGTCCGAAAACGGCTTCGTATGCTCCACGACCTCAGACACCGAGGTTATTCTGTACGCCTACATCCATTGGGGCGCTGATTTTGTCAATCGCTTAAACGGTATTTTTGCATTTGCCATATGGGATGCGGCTAAAAGAAGGCTGCTATTATACCGCGACCGCGTAGGTGTCAAACCGCTTTTTTATGCCATCCGAGGGGATTCTCTGGTGTTTGGCTCCGAGCCAAAGGCCTGCTTTGCTCACCCTGCAGTAAAACCTGAGCTTGACAAACAGGGCTTGCAGGAGCTTCTTGCTATCGGGCCTGCACACACGAGCGGGCTTTCCCTGTTTAAGGATTTGTTTGAGGTTTTGCCGGGACACTTCATGATTTACTCACAGGATGGGCTGCATGATGAAACCTACTGGGAGCTTACAAGCCGGGAACACACCGAGAACTATCGGGATACCGTTGCTCACACACGTTTTCTGGTGGAGGACGCTATAAAAAGGCAGATGGTTTCCGATGTGCCGGTGTGTACTTTTCTGTCAGGCGGCATCGATTCAAGCATCGTGACCGCCATCGCCGCAAACTATATGAACACACGCGGTAAAACGCTCAACACTTTTTCCTTCGACTTTAAGGACAATGACAGGTATTTTAAGGCAAACGCCTTCCAACCGGAGAGGGATCTGCCCTATGTCAATCGTATGCTTGAGGAGTATGAGACAGCCCACTCCTATCTCGAGTGTGATGAGAACTCTCTCTTCAAGGCGCTCTTTGCCGCAGTCGATGCAAAGGATATGCCCGGCATGACCGATGTGGACTCGTCACTTTTATATTTCTGCAGCCTCGTCAGCCGAAAAAATAAGGTAGCTCTTACCGGTGAGTGTGCTGATGAAATCTTTGGTGGATATCCGTGGTTTTACCGCAAAGAGCTGCTGGAAAGATATGGCTTCCCATGGTCATCGGATGTCGCTCCACGCCTTGCTCTTTTGCGCGATGATGTGGGTTTGGAGCTTGATTTATCCGGTTATCAGGCTTTTCGATATGAGGAGTCGAGGTCAAAAGCACCTCTCCTTTACGGCGAGGCCGGTGAGGACGAAAGCCGCCGCATAATCGGATATCTCAATATCAAATGGTTCATGCAGACGCTTCTTGACCGCATGGATCGCACCAGCATGTATTCCGAGCTTGAGGCCCGTGTACCTTTTGCCGACCATCGTATCATTGAGTATGTCTTTAATGTGCCTTGGCATATGAAATATCAAAACGATGTGGAAAAGACTCTGCTTCGCGATGCTTTTTCAGATGTCCTGCCACCTGAGCTTTTGCACAGAAAAAAGAGCCCATATCCAAAGACTTATCATCCCGGATATGAAGCTCTCCTTATAAAGGGAATGGAGGAGATATTAGACTCCCCTAACGCCCCTGTGCGCACTCTCATTGACACTGACAAAACGCGCGAATTTTTAAAGGCACCGGCAGAATACGGCAGTCCGTGGTTTGGCCAGCTCATGGCAGGTCCGCAACTTATCGCATATTTCATCCAGATTAATTACTGGATGGAGAAGTATCAGCTGTCTGCTTAATGCTCATCCATGATTAATTGACCTTGCGCTCTATATCAATGATGTTATTCTCTATGACATTGTTTTCTGTAATGTTGTTATCTATGCTCTCTGCCGAAGGGGTGCTTTCACTATTCTGCTCTTTCGGTGTAAATCTTCTCACCTTATCCATGAGCTGAGTCTTCTTCAGCTCATGCTTAAGCTCAACACGCTCACTCTTCTGCTGTCGTTTTTTCTCCTTAAGCTCGTACTTGGCCTGCTTCTTTGCGAGCTTATTCTGCCTCTTCTGCTCCTTTATGGCAGCCTTTGTCTCTCTTTTGGCCTGCTTTGCCGCAAGCTTTGCTTCTTTTGCTTCGTTCTTTATGCGGCTCTTTTTGTTCTTCTTGACACTCTTTTTAGCCACCTTATGTAATTCCTTGAGGTCTGACTTTGCAGCCTTTATATTCTTTCTGTCCTTGCGGTATGGATTGTGCACAAAGTATCCCACAGTGCCTATCATCATAAGAAGCAGTGCCAGCGCCTCTCCAGCCATCGTGACATACTCCAGATACTGCGGATACAGCTTGTAGCCTGCCATCTCCGCCGCTATCAGGATAAGCGGAATGAAAAACAGTATATTCTTTCGCTTTTGGGACAATAACGCTCCCTCCGCACCTACACACATGAGTACATACAGGCACCGCTGCGAAGTCGGTCCATAGGCATATGCCACAATCGCAGCCATTATTACAGATATGCAAAACACTATGAATGCTTCTCCGCGGAACAGGGCATTCCTGTACTCTTTTATGCCCTCCAGCTTGTCTACCGATATGCCATGCAGTGAATATACCTGGTCTGTGATGTCCTCCATGCAGTCCTCATGGTATCTCTTCAGCTCCCTGTTGCTGCTTATATCGGCATCTATGGAGCGTCTGCGCTCTGTAAGCAGCTTCTGCTCCTCCATGATCTTCTCCCATGCCTCGTCCTCTGCCTCACGCTGCAGCTTCACCTGCTCATGAATCCACTCGGCTCGCTGGATGCGCTCGCTCTCCTGCGGAATAACCACCTGCTGCGCGTCTACTGTCTGCTGCAGTGTTTGAGTCTCCTGCGTCATGCTGTTATTTTCCTTTTCTTTATTTATCATTCCGTTTTTCTGCCTCTTTCTTCTAGACATTTTCTTCCTCTTGCAATTGTTATTTACTGCTATATATCTTCTATTAAAGCATATTTTAGCGGAATTTTCCATAGAATATGCGCATGATATCCGCAATTTTTATAAACTGCAAAAATCCCGGAAATCCGCTTACCTGCAGATTCCGGGATTTTATAATTACATATGATGTGCCACATCTATTCTGATAAGTGCCTTCCTGAGTGCAAACTCTGCTCTCTTCACATCAATCTCTGCTGTGTGATTTGAAAGGCGCTGCTCTGCCCGCTCCTTTGCGGCCTGTGCGCGGTCTATGTCTATCTCATCAGGCCACTCTGCAAGCTCTGCGAGAAATGTGACCTTGTCTCCAAGTATTTCCGCAAAGCCTGAATGGATTGCGGCTATTTTCTCCTCATCGCCATTATGGATAGTCACGATTCCCGGTGCAAGCACTGTCGTGAGCGGTATATGATTTTTGTATACACCAATCTCTCCGTTTTGGGTATTGAACTCAAGGAAATCTGTCTCTCCCTTGTAGAACACCCTGTCCGGTGTGATTATTTCTATGTCAAAAATGTTATCTGCCATGAAATCACCTCACATTACTGCATCTTGGCACGGACTTCATCTATGCTTCCAACGTTTAAGAAATAGCTCTCCGGTACATCATCATGCTTTCCTTCGAGTATCTCCTTAAAGCCTCTGATGGTCTCGGCGATAGGCACATATTTGCCCTCGAGTCCTGTAAACTGTCCTGCTACGAAGAACGGCTGTGACAGGAAACGCTGCACCTTACGTGCACGGCTTACTACGAGCTTATCCTCCTCTGAGAGCTCATCCATACCGAGGATTGCGATGATATCCTGCAGCTCCTTGTACTTCTGGAGTATCTCCTGGACAGCGTGTGCCACCTCAAAATGCTCCTGTCCCACGATACGCGGATCAAGGATACGCGATGTAGATGCCAGCGGGTCTACAGCCGGATAAATACCAAGCTCTGCGATAGAACGCTCAAGTACTGTCGTGGCATCGAGGTGTGCGAAGGTAGTCGCCGGTGCCGGGTCTGTAAGGTCATCTGCAGGCACATATACGGCCTGAACAGATGTGATTGAACCGTTCTTTGTTGATGTGATACGCTCCTGAAGAGCTCCCATCTCTGTCTGCAGTGTCGGCTGGTAGCCAACGGCTGAAGGCATACGTCCTAAAAGTGCTGATACCTCTGAACCTGCCTGTGTGAAACGGAAGATATTGTCCACAAAGAGAAGCACATCCTTGCCGCCTCTGTCACGGAAATACTCTGCCATTGTAAGTCCTGCCAGGGCAACTCTCATACGTGCTCCAGGTGGCTCGTTCATCTGTCCGAACACCATGGTGGTCTTATCGATAACACCTGACTCCTTCATCTCGTAGTACAGGTCATTTCCCTCTCGTGTACGCTCTCCTACACCGGTAAATACTGAGTATCCACCATGCTGTGTAGCGATGTTGTGGATAAGCTCCTGGATGAGCACCGTCTTTCCTACTCCGGCACCTCCGAAGAGTCCGATTTTTCCACCCTTCTGGTATGGGCAGAGCAAATCTACAACCTTTATTCCTGTCTCAAGCATCTCCTGCGATGTAGCCTGCTCCTCAAAGCTAGGCGCAGGTCTGTGGATTGCCCATTTCTCCTCTGTCTGTGGAGGCTCAACCTCATCGATAGGCTCTCCGAGCACATTGAACATTCTTCCAAGTGTATTCTCCCCCACCGGCACAGAAATAGGTGCTCCTGTTGCGATAGCGTCCATGCCGCGGACGAGACCATCAGTAGGTCCCATGGCGATACATCTGACTGTATCGTCACCCAGATGCTGTGCAACCTCAACGACCAGCTTTCCGCCGTTTTTCAGCGGTACCTCGACTGCATCGTTTATCTCAGGCAGATTACCCTCTGAAAACTTGATATCCAGAACGGCACTGATAACCTGTATGATTTTACCTACATTTTTATCTGCCATTTATAGTTTCTCCTTCTTTTTTAATTCATATGATACACTTGCCTTTTTGGCCATTCACAGACACACATGCCTGCCTTCCCATGACCGGATATGCATGTATCACTCTATCGCATTAGCTCCTGCAATTATCTCCGTAAGCTCCTGCGTGATTGAGCCCTGACGCGCTCTGTTATCTGTCTCTTATACACATCTCCGAGCCCACGAGACGGACTCCTATCTCGTATGCCGTCTTCTGCTTGAAAAAAAAAAAAAGAAAAACACGCACATGAAGTATAGCTCTAGTGTAATCTGTGTGACGGAATTCAAAATAAACATGTCTCACCTAAAAGAGCTGGATAATGCAGCCG
>OJJE01000461.1_pt1 | contig 11939 bp, 13 predicted proteins | sample 1596091 | NCBI WGS metagenome assembly OJJE01 (sample SAMEA4350129, study PRJEB24818) | metagenome | biome: human; feature: gut; material: faeces | place: Denmark | collected 2013-09 | reverse complement strand
CTCTACTTCCCATCCGCTCTCGGTCTCTACTGTTCGTTTGTGTTCTGTACCCCGCTGCCGCCATGATCTCCCCTCTCCTCTTCGTCGGCAGCGTCAGATGTGTATAAGAGACAGGGTAAAAACCGCGGCAATCGTTCCGTGCCACAAAATGCTTTCCGTCATATTTCTCCCTTTTCTATTTTAGCCATAATCCGCCGATAAGCCGGAAACATCTTCTCTTCGCCCGAAAGCGCAATCATTTCAGCATTTCTGACCCAGCGCAGGGCAGAATTTTCTTCCGGCGCCGTCACCAAAGTTTCATGTTCATCGGTCTCAATCAAATAAGTCACGTCAAAATGCAAATGCGCCGGAACAAACTGCCCTCGCTTAACATGCGCCTCAACCGTCAACACGGATAGACTTACAATTTTATTATTTATAAACAAATTCGTAAGGCCTGTTTCTTCACGAACCTCTTTAATTGCGGTTTGTTTCAAATCCCTTTCACCGTCGGCATGTCCGCCCGGCAAAGCCCAAACCCGATATAAATTATGAAAACACATTAAAACCTTATCTCGGCGCGCATTGCTCACCCAGGCGGTGGCCGTCACATGCCCGACAAGATTTTCCCGGTCATACGACGTTTCGCCAAAGGCTTCCAAAAACTGCAAAAATGCAACTTTATCGGCTGCTTCCCGGTCATCACTCGGCAGATAATTTCTGATTGCTTCCGTTAATTCCGTCACCTGAGCCTCTCATTCAAATCCGGACGCACATGCGACCCTGCCTGAGTAAGAACATCAACGGCACAAAGCTGCCCTATTTCCACGGCCTTTTCAATTGGCATACCGCGGCTCACGGCATAAAGAAAACCGCCGGCAAAAGCATCTCCGGCGCCGGTGGTATTGACAACGTTTTCTACTTTAAGCGGCTGAAAATGCTGCCATTTTCCCTGAGAGCGGACATCAACTCCGTTTGCCCCCAATGTTTTAACCGCCACCGGCGGAAGAACAGATTCACCCAAGGCTTCAAACTCTTTTTCATTCCCCAGCAAAATGTCAATATGTTTCATATATTTGGCAAAGAAATCAAACTGTTGCACAACAATTTGCGGATCGCTCAGCGTAAAGGCGATGCGAATCAAATTTTTCCGGGCGGCATTTATAATTTTTTTAACGGTCAGCAGATTGTTGTCCAGCCAATAACCCTCCATAAACAGCATACGGCTCTCAGCCACCAGTTCCATATTAACGCTGTTAAAGGGAATAATCTTGGACGCCCGCAACTTGGCGCAAATTGACTTTTCACCGTCTTTATGCACCAAAACCACCGAACAGCCGGTAGCATTTTCCTTATCAATAAAAAGGCCGGGATAAATATTGTAGTTTTTCAGGCTTTCCGTAAAAAAGGTGCCGTATTTATCCATTCCGATTTTACCGATAAAACAGGCTTTTCCGCCCAAGGCCGCAAAAGCTTTCATTGAATTTGCCACCGACCCGCCGGCAGAAACCTGATTATTTTTGCTGAAATGCAGAATTTCTTCAAACTCGTCTATCCGGGTTCGGAAAAAGCCTCCTCTGTCGGAAATGTGCATATTGGCAAAAGCCTGATTTTCAGCTGCCAGAGTTGTCAAATCGACAATAGCATTCCCCATTCCGACAATATCAAACATCTTCCGTCCCTTTTACTAAGTAAAGTTGGGTAATTAGATTAGTAATAAGGATTAAGGGCGGTTAAAGCGAAGTACTGCGGCAGTAAAAATAGTCCTGTGGACTATTTTCTGCCGAAAAGCAACGAGACAAGATGTTGTGAGCCAGTGAAAACGAAGCGAAACAACAACTTAGTCGAAATTGGAACAAGTACGTGAGCATTTAACCGTCCCGTAAATCCTGTACTAATAATCAATTAGACAGCTTTACATTGACAATTTGGTTTTAAGCAACTCATTAACCACTCCCGGATTAGCTTTGCCGCCCGATTTTTTCATCACCTGGCCGACAAACCATCCCATCAAACCAACCTTTCCGCCTTTATAGGCCGCTACATTATCCGGGTTTTCGGCAATAACGGCATCAACCACCGCCTCAATCGCACCGGTATCGGTCACTTGTTTCAGGCCTTTTTCTTCAACGATTTTCTCGGGATCTTCACCGGTTTCGGCCATAATTTCAAATACGTCTTTGGCTATTTTGCCGGAAATAACGTCAGCGCCGATAAGACCGACCAACTGCCCCAGCTGTTTGGCTGAAATCGGGCTTTCTTCAATGGAAATTCCCTTGCGGTTCAGCATTGCGAAAAAATCGCCCATCAGCCAGTTGGCCACTTTTTTGGCATCCTGCCCTTCTGCGGCTTTTTCAAAGAAATCAGCCGTTTCCTTATTCTCGCAAATAACCATGGCGTCATACTTCGTCAGCCCCAGTTCATTGACAAAACGGGCTTTTTTTGCATCCGGCAGTTCCACCAAATCACGCCGCGTCTGTTCAATATAATCATCGGTCAGCACCAACGGCAGCAAATCCGGCTCCGGAAAATAACGGTAATCATGCGCATATTCTTTTTTACGCAACAGGCCGGTCTTACCGGTCAGCGGATCAAACTTACGGGTTTCCTGTTCAATGGTTCCGCCGGCTTCATAAACTTCAACATGTCTTTTTGCTTCGTTTTCAATCGCCTGCATAACAAACTTCACGGAGTTTACGTTTTTCATCTCGCAGCGGCAGCGCAGTTCATCCGAACCGTACGGGCGCACCGAAACATTGACGTCGCAGCGCATGGATCCTTCATCCATATTGCCGTCGCAGGTACCGAGATAACGCAGAATGGAACGAAGCTTTTTCAAAAAGGCTCCGGCCTCTTCCGGCGAACGGAAATCCGGTTTGGTCACAATTTCCATCAGGCCGACCCCTGCCCGGTTCAAATCAATAAAAGTTTTCTTCGGATCAAGATCATGAATGGATTTGCCAGCATCCTGCTCAATATGCATCCGCTCAATGCCGATATCCTTGGTCGTTCCGTCTTCCAAATCAATTGTAACCTTTCCCTCGCCGACAATCGGATACTGGAACTGCGTAATCTGATACCCCTGCGGCAAATCGGCATAAAAATAGTTTTTGCGGGAAAAAGCCGAATATTTGTTAATCACCGCATTCAGCCCCAAACCGGTTTTAACCGCCTGATGAACGCATTCTTTATTTAAGGTCGGCAGCATACCGGGCATACCGGCGTCAATGAAAGAAACGTTTTCGTTCGGATCGGCACCGTATTCGGTCGATGCCCCGCTGTACATTTTTGATTTTGAAATAATCTGGCAGTGAATTTCCAAACCGCAGATAATTTCCCACTTGCCTTTGGCTGTTTCAATAACATAAGCGCTCATAATACTACTTCCTTACAAACTTGGCATCAGCTTCCAATGCGGAAGCAATTTTGAATACGGTTGCTTCGTCAAAAGCCCGGCCGATAACCTGTAATCCCAGCGGCAGGCCTGCGGCTGAAAGCCCGATCGGCAGACTCAACCCCGGCAGCCCGGCCAAATTGACCGAAACCGTAAACACATCATTCAAATACATATTAATCGGATTTTCCTGCATTGACTTGTCGCCGATGGGGAATGCCACCGTCGGCGCTGTCGGTGTCAAAATGGCGTCGCATTTTTCAAAGGCCCTGATAAAATCGCGGCGAATTAACTGGCGAACCTTTTGCGCTTTCAGATAATAAGCGTCATAATATCCGGCAGACAACACATAAGTTCCGATCATAATCCGGCGTTTCACCTCGGCTCCGAAACCCTCGGTGCGCGTATTGATATACAAATCATCCAAATGCTGGCCGGGAACACGCAACCCGTAACGAATGCCGTCATAACGGGCCAAATTGGAAGAAGCCTCAGCCGGAGCAATAATGTAATAAGCCGCCAATGCATATTTGGTATGCGGCAGAGAAATATCGACAATTTCCGCTCCGCGGGCTTTCAGCATTTCTATCCCCTTGTCCCAATAAGCGGCAATCTCGGCATTCAGCCCGTCCGGACGATATTCCGCCGGAATGCCTATTTTCAAGCCTCTGACATCCTGCCCCAGAAAACTTTCAAAATCAGGAACCGCCACATCGGCCGAGGTACTGTCTTTGGCATCATAACCGGACATCGCCGTCAGCATAATCGCCGCATCGCGGACATCTTTGGCAATCGGCCCCGCCTGGTCCAGAGAAGAAGCAAAAGCAATAATGCCGTAACGGGAGCAACGGCCGTAAGTCGGTTTGATTCCGGTCACGCCGCAAAAAGCCGACGGTTGGCGGATTGACCCGCCGGTATCTGTTCCGGTGGCACCGGCACAGATATTGGCAGCAACCGCAGCGGCAGAACCGCCGGAAGAACCGCCGGCAACCAGCTTTTCATTCTTGCTCCAGGGGTTGACGGCCGGTCCGTAATAACTGGTTTCATTACTGCCTCCCATGGCGAATTCATCCATGTTCAACTTGCCCAAAACGGCTGCCCCGGCAGACAACAGCTTACCGGTAACGGTTGATTCATATTGCGGCACGAACCCGTCGAGAATATGTGAGCAGGCCGTGGTACGAATACCTTTTGTGCAGAACAAATCCTTAATTCCCAGCGGAATACCCTCCAAAGCTCCGTTGGTTCCGTCGGCATACCGCCTGTCGGAAGCTTTAGCCTGTTCCAAAGCAATTTCCGGCGTTTCCAGCACATAAGCATTATATTGACGATCGCTCTCCATCGCCTTAATATAGGCAGAAACAACCTCCGTTGCGGTAAAGTCACGTTTTTTCAACCCATCACGGGTTTCGGCTATTGTCAGCTTGGTTAAATCACTCATTCTACACTCTCTTTTTTTGCACCTTTAATCAATTTTAACTGCTCTTTTAATTCTTCTATCGGTATCTGAAATTGCTTTCCGTCCCGGCCGACCTGCATACCGGCGGCATCAACCTTGATTTCAACCGGTTTTCCGTCTTTGCTGCCGACGATTGACAAACCGTTCGGCCCGATTTTAACGTTAAACTTATTACCTTGGGAATCTTCTTTCACCAGATTAATGCCGTCACTTCCCATACTCACACCGGGCACATTCTCCCGAATTCCCTGAACAACCTTGTATATGCTCCAGGCTTTCCATATTCCCCAGCCTAACAAAGCCAGTACGGCAATCAACAGCACAAGTTTCACATTTTTTTTCATCGGCACACCTTTTCTAAAATCCCCGCATGGCCCGGCCTGAACCGCACAACAAAAAAAACCGCTTATTCCACCACCTTGGGAACGACAAAATATCCGTATTCCGCCTGCGGAGCGTTAGCCAGCACTGCCGCCGACTGATTGCCCTCGGTCACTTTGTCTTCGCGGCAGACAATATTGCTCTCGTTAACCGACACCAGCGGCTCGACATCATCGGTATTAACTTCGTTTAACTGCTCAATCCAATTCAGAATTTTATTAAATTCCTGTTCGGTTGCTTCAATTTTATCGTCTTCAATCCGCAGGCGCGACAAAAACGCCACTTTTTTGACTGTTTCCTTATCTATTGCCATTCTTTGTTCCTTTTCTTTACAAATCCAGCTTAAACGGAGGTAAAACCGTTTCATATTGCAATCTTTTTAGCATATTAACCGATTCAATATCAAGTCCCATTTGATTTATAACTTTATTAACCGATATTTTCGGACCGCCGCCGACCAGCTCGGCAATTTTTTCCTGCAGCGTTTTGGCTTTCGGATAATAGGCGATTCCGAAGCGGCTTTTGGGAGGAATACCGCCCAGTTGCTTGGCATACGCGACAGCCCGGTCTATTCCGCCGATTTCATCGGCCAAACCGTTTTCAACCGCCTGAATACCGGTCCATACCCTGCCCCGCGCCAGCTTGTCCATTTTCTCAGGCGAAATATTCCTTGCCGCGGCAACTTTTGCGGTAAAATCGCGATAAACATTGTCCAGCGACCGATTGAAAACCTCTTTTTCCCGCTCGCTGAATTTATGATTTGCCGATAAAATTCCGGCATTGTCGCCAAACTTGACTTCGCCCCAGTTAATCTCAAGCTTATCCCACAGGCCGGCCAAAACCATCTTGCCTCCCAGCACACCGATAGAGCCCGTTACCGTCGATGCTTCCGCCAGTATTTTATCCCCCGGAAGCGCAATGAAATAACCGCCGGAAGCGGCATAATCTCCCATCGAAACCACAATCGGCAGCTTGCGTTTTTCTTTCAGACGGCTTAAGGCATTCCAAATTTCGGCGGAAGCCGTATAACTGCCGCCCGGACTGTTAATCCGCAGAAGCAGCGCTTTCACATATTTGTTGTTGGCAATTTCGTCCAGCTGCTGAATCAGCGTTTCTGACCCGACAATGCTCTCCCCCTGCAACGGATTGCTCAGACTCTTTCCGCCGCTGATGGTTCCGTCAACCACCAGAAAGGCAATGGTCGGCAGTTTTTTGCCGCTTTCCTCCAAACTATAGGCATAATCATACACGTCTATCATTTCGCCTTTGGTCTCATCCAAAACCTTTTCCAGCAAATCCGGTTTAAAGGCCGTTTTGTCAATCAAGCCTTCTTTCAGTCCCTCATCCGCAGACAAAGGTGCCCGGTTGACCAGCCGGCGGAAAATATTTTCATCAAGTTTTCGGTCGGCACAGACATCTGCGACAATCCGATCATAAAGGCTCTGCCCAAGACGCTCCGTTTCTTCCCGGTATTGCGGCGTAAAGGCGCTGTTCAGAAAAGAAGCCGCAGCATTTTTATATTCATGCCGGGCATAAAATTCGGCCGTTATCCCCACTTTGTCCAGCAAACCTTTCAAAAAGGGAACTTCAATGTTCAAACCGGTAATGCCGATTTCGGTATTCGGCTGCATCCATATCTCGTCAAAGGCCGATGCCAGATAATAATCGTCCGTACCACCACCGAAACTGCCCATGCCCGAAGAATAGAGATAAGCCTTTTTGCCGGTCGAACGAAACGCTTTCACCGCCTCTCTCAAATCCTGAATCTGCGCCAGCCCCAGACTGGTATTGCCGACATCGGCCACCAAAGCCTGAACCTTATTGTCCAAAGCCGCCACATTAACAGCCTTAATCAAATCATAAAAAGAAAGCGACGGCTCTTCGCTGAACTCCGCCAGCAAATCATCGCTGCGGCTTTCCGGATACGGGCGGTCCAAGTCAAGCGTAAGAACGGCCCGTGAAGGCACGGGATGCACCATCACAGACGGACTTCCCAGCATATTTGCCAAAACGACCAACAGTAAAATAAACAGCAATCCGAACAACGCAAACGAATAAGTAAGCGATTTCAGCAAAATGCGCGCAGCCGCCGCTTTGCTTTTCTTTATCTTTAGTTCCGGAAAAGGCTTGTTAAATTCCGTCATCTGAACCTCTTTCATTTGTCACCTGTGCTTAAGTATAGGCGGCTTACGGCATATCACAAGTTTTTCTTGTTTTTTCCACAATATAACAACGCATTGTGCCAAATAAAAGGCCGGATCGGTTACCCGCCCGGCCTTCGCAAAATCAAAAACGGCTTAGAATTCGGCCAAAACCTCACCGGATTCATGTGCATTTTTCAACGAAACCATGCCGACGACATGATATCCCGCATCAACATGCAGAACCTCACCGGTAATGGCCTCGCCCAAAGGAGACAGCAAAGCCAGAGCGGCACGGCCGACTTCTTCCTGAGTAACGTTGCGCTGCAGCGGGGCATTCAGTTCATTCCAACGCAGAATTTTGCGGAAATCGCCGATACCTGAAGCAGCCAGAGTCTTAATCGGGCCGGCGGAAACTGCATTAACGCGAACGCCCTGCTGTCCCATATCAACTGCGGCATAACGAACGGCGGCCTCCAAAGCTGCTTTGGCAACGCCCATAATGTTATAATTCGGCAGAGTTCTTTCGCCGCCCAGATAAGTCAGGGTAACGATGGAACCGTTTTCGCTCATGTAAGGCGAAGCGCAGCGGCAAGTCTCGAGCAAAGAATAGCAGGAAATATGCATCGTGTTCAAAAAGTTCGGCAGCGTGGTATCGATTGTGCGGCCTTTCAGTTCGTTTTTGTCAGAAAAAGCAATGGCATGAACAACAAAATCGATTTTGCCCCATTTTTCGCCCAGTTCTTTAAAGCAGGCTTCAACGCTGGCAGAGTCGGTCACGTCGCATTGAATCAAAGTCGGTTCAAAACTCAGAGTCTCCGAAAGCGGTTTAACTCTTTTTTCCAAAGCTTCGTTCTGATAAGAAAATGCAATTTGTGCGCCTTGGGCGTCCAATGCCTGAGCAATGCCCCAGGCGATTGACTTATCGTTAGCCAGACCCATAATCAGGCCTTTTTTACCTGCCATAAGCGGTGCTGCTGTAGTCATAATATTTTCCTTTGCTTTATTAATAAAATTAATGTAGAAATTTAATAGCTAGTTTATTAATAAATTCTGCGTCCTTTGTAAACAACTTTTTTTGCGAGACAGGTATGTATTGGAAAACTCTTTTAAAAAACGGCCTTAAAAACAAATTCGGACAAATGTTTGCCACCAGCCGGGAATTTCTGTTTTTCCTTTCCAAACGTGCCAAAAACGACACTATTTTCCGGGTTGCCGCCTCGCTCAGCTACACCTCGCTGATTGCCATCGTTCCACTGTTTGCCATCGGCCTGGCTATTTTTTCGGCCTTTCCCGTTTTCAACAGCGTCAGAGGACAAATTGAAGATTTTCTGCTCAAAAACTTTGTTCCCACCATCGAGCAGGAAGTCAGCCAGTATTTTTCCGAATTTCTGAATGCCACCGGACAGCTGACCACCATCGGCGTCGTCGGGCTGGCCATCACCGCCATTTTAATGCTCTCAACCATTGAAAACAGCCTGAACTTCATTTTCAAAGTCACCCGTCCGCGGCGATTTACCACCAAAGTAACACTGTACTGGACTGTCATCACTCTCGGTCCGCTGCTGCTCGGCGCCGTTTTTTCCCTCCGCGGCTACCTGTTCACCCTGCAGCAGATGATGCCTGAAGACATGGCCGGCAAAGGCATTATGCTCGGCAATCTCCTGCCTGCCGCCATCAACCTTTTTCTGCTGCTTCTGGTTTATGTGCTGGTTCCCAACAAAAAAGTTCATATCAAAAACGCCTTTTTCGGTGCTCTGGTCGCAATTATTCTGTTCTGGCTGCTCCGTAAAGGCTTCACCAGTGCCATAACCATGACCGCCACTTACAAAACTCTCTACGGTGCCCTGGCCACCCTGCCCATCTTTCTGATTTGGATGTACCTGGCCTGGGCCGTTGTCATTTTTGGCGCCGTTTTCACCGCCGCACTCGAGGAATATCAACAGCTTGACGAACGCCAGCTGAAAAAAGTTCTCGTCGCCGGCAAGCCCGAAAAAAGATAAGAATTTTTTTTGAAAATTCCTCTTGCAAAAAGAACAAAAGTAGTACATTATGATTTTCATCGGGATAACTGTCATCGGCAAATTGTAATTTTTACAAATAAGGCGGATAACAGTAATATCATTAATTTGTTCAACCATACAGAAAGAAAGACGACATGGAAAAAGATAAAGCACTTGACGCCGCGCTGAGCCAGATTGAACGCGCTTTCGGCAAAGGCTCGATTATGCGCCTCGGCCAAAACAGCCATATTGACATTGAAGCCATCTCCACCGGTTCGCTCGGTATCGACATCGCGCTCGGCATCGGCGGAATGCCCAAAGGCCGCATTATCGAAATCTACGGCCCGGAAAGCTCCGGCAAAACGACGCTGGCTTTGAGCGTCATCGCTCAGGCTCAGAAAAAAGGCGGCACCTGTGCCTTTATTGACGCCGAACATGCGCTTGACCCCGGCTATGCCAAAAAAATCGGCGTAGATATTGAAAATCTGCTGATTTCCCAGCCGGATGCCGGTGAACAGGCTCTTGAAATTGCCGACACGCTGGTCCGTTCCGGCGCCATTGACGTTCTGGTTGTCGACTCTGTGGCTGCCTTGGTGCCGAAAGCCGAACTGGAAGGCGAAATGGGTGATTCGCACATGGGGCTGCAGGCCCGTTTGATGAGCCAGGCACTGCGTAAACTGACCTCCACCGTCTCCCGTTCCAACACGCTGATCATCTTCATCAACCAAATCCGCATGAAAATCGGCGTCATGTTTGGCAATCCGGAAACCACCACCGGCGGTAACGCCCTCAAATTCTACGCCTCCGTCCGCATTGACATTCGCCGCGTCGGCTCCATTAAAGACAAAGACGATGTCATCGGCAGTCAAACCCGCGTCAAAATCGTCAAAAACAAAGTTGCTCCCCCGTTTAAGGTTGTTGATTTCGACATCATGTACGGCGAAGGCATTTCCAAAACCGGCGAACTGATTGATCTCGGCATCAAAGCCGGACTGGTTGAAAAAGCCGGCGCCTGGTTCTCCTACAAAGGCGAAAAACTCGGCCAGGGACGCGAAAACGCCAAATTGTTCCTGCGCGACCATCCTGAAATTGCCGACGAAATCGAGAACAAAATCCGTGCTGATGCCGGACATTTGACGACCGAAATGATTGGCGATGACGAGCCCGCAGAGGAAGAAGCCTAAGCTAAACCGTCGCAATATATAAAAAAAGAGGTATCTTTTTTGATACCTCTTTTTTTGCACCAAGATCAGCCTGTCTTTAAGGAACCAGCATAAAAGCAGGACGCCCCTGCGGCGGCAGCTGGGTAAAAGCGGCCGGAGGATTGGACGGCTGTGGTTCCGGATTGCCGTACATTCCCAGAAAAGAGAGAAAATAAAGAACAATATAAAAAGCAACCGCGGCAATCCGCAGAATTTTAACCAAACTCACATCTTCCCTGAACGGAACGTCTGCCGCATCTTTGTTAATCAGACAAATCTCCGCAATTGCCCAAACCTGCACAAAAACCAGCGGAATAAAACACAAAAATCCCGAAAACAGCGTAATCAAAAGCTGAATTGTGGCTTTTCGCGTATAACCCGCATAATAATTGTGCACTCCGAACAACCCCAGCAGCCATCCCAAAACCACATAAGCCACACCGCTTTTGGCGCCGCCTTTATAATCGACATGGCGGCTGATAATTGCCTGTTTGAGGCTGACATATTCCTCTTCGTTCAAAATATTGCGATCCCTCAGTTTGGCCAGCTTTTCCAAATTATCTATATCATCCATGACTCTCACTCCTAAAAAAACATTGCTGACAGGGATATAATCACGATTAGCCGGAATCCAACCTAAAAAAAAAGAACTCCCCGGCCTCTCGGCCGAAGAGTTCTCCGCTGAATAAAGCTTTATACAGAAAGAATACTGCGTTTGACCATTATTCCGCTGCTGTTTTTTTGCAGCTCATGCTTTTCAAACATATTCTGCATTCTGGTCACTCTGTCGTCTATGCTTTCCAGTCTGACGACAAATATCTTCGCTTTAACCGGTGTACGCGGATCGCGAAAACTTACCAAAACGCGTTCTCCGTTAATCTCAAACAAACCGAAGAACGAATAAGCGGCAATCGGAGAAAAGCTGAGCTTCTTATCTTCATAAGAATTGACAAAAACGACCGCTTTAGTCTTAAAATACCCGTGGAAAATAACCTCATAGGTATCTGCTTCATACGAAGTTCCTGCCAAAATGTTCGGCAAACTCTGCTGAATGTCTTCCAAGCTCAAATTCTCTTTCTGCGGCAAATTTGCAATTCCGTCAAAAGCCGCCTTTACTTCTGTAACAATATACTTCTTCATCTCGATAAAAATTTAAAGTGAAACAATAATTCATTTATGTTTTCAGCTAATATCACATTTTGTCTAAAAACTGTCTCTTATACACATCTCCGAGCCCACGAGACGGACTCCTATCTCGTATGCCGTCTTCTGCTTGAAAAAAAAAAAAAAAAAAATACTGAAATAGGTCATTACCCTGGCTATAAAAAAACCAAACCAATAACAAGACGTCTGATCTGAGAACTGAAAACCTACACAGAA